>Ga0255765_1004181_pt1 | contig 14682 bp, 12 predicted proteins | sample 041ome_8_FD_179965 | JGI IMG/M metagenome (GOLD analysis project Ga0255765, IMG submission 179965) | Coastal salt marsh microbial communities from the Groves Creek Marsh, Skidaway Island, Georgia - 041407BS metaG (version 2) | ecosystem: Environmental > Aquatic > Marine > Intertidal zone > Salt...
ATTAAAAAAGAGGCAATAACTGGATATGAAGATTTAGAAATTGACTTATATCAAGATAAAAGATTAGAGGAAAAAAAAGATTTATGGTTTGAGTCATGTCTGCATGATTTAAATTGGGAAACAGGTTATATAAAAATCTTTGGTAAAACTCATCAAATACCAAGACTTCAAGCCTGGTATGCGGACAACGAAATTGAATACACATATTCTGGAAAAAAACTTCAAAGACATAATTGGAATAACTTACTACTAGAGATTAAAGAAAAAATTGAGAATATTACATCTTTTAAATTTAATTCTGTATTAGCTAATTTATACAGAGATGGAAATGATTCAATGGGGCTCCATTCTGATGATGAAAAAGAGCTTGGACAAAAACCTGTAATAGCATCTTTATCACTTGGAGAATCAAGAGAAATATATTTTAAGCATAAAAATAAAAAATTAAACTTAATTATTCCTCAAACTAACGGTCAACTCTTGGTAATGCACGGCAAGACACAAGAATATTGGAAGCATGAAATAAAAAAAACAAAAAAAATTAAAAAGCCAAGAATAAATCTTACTTTTAGGAATATAATTACAAATTAAATTACATATTAAAAGGTAAAAAAATGAGTTCAAGGGTAAAAGTTGTAGTAACCGGAGCAGCAGGACAAATAGCCTACTCTCTTATCCCAAGATTGGTTGATGGAAGAACATTTGGTGACAAGATAGTGGATTTATACCTTGTTGAAATTCCTCAAGTCGTTAACAAACTTGAAGGTTTAGTTATGGAGCTTGAAGATTCATATTTTCCACATATGGGTGAAGTCAAATATACAGATAATTTTGAAGAAGCATCTCATTATGCAGATTGGTTCCTTCTTGTTGGCAGTATTCCAAGAGGAATTGTTTATGAAGGAAAGAAAATTGAAGAAAGGTCTGATTTATTAAAAATTAATGGTGGAATCTTTGTTAAACAAGGAGAAGCCATTGGTAAATATGGTAAAGATGATGCAAAAATTCTAGTTGTAGGCAACCCTGCTAATACAAATGCGCTTATAGGTAAAAATGCAGCTAATAAGGAATCTCAACTATGGATGGCGATGACTATGCTTGATTCAAGCAGAGCCAAGTCTGTAATAAGCAAAAAAACTGGAACAAATATTAATAACGTTAAAAATATGGTTATTTGGGGCAATCACAGCCCTACGATGTATCCAGATGTTGAAAATGTTCTTATTGATGGTAAACCTGGTAATGAAGTTATAAGTGATATGGAGTGGGTTGAAAATTCTTTTCTTCCAACTGTTCAACAAAGAGGTAAGGCTGTAATTGACTCTAGAGGAGCTTCATCAGCAACATCTGCAGCTAAAGCCGCTCTAGATACTATTGTTGCATGTGAAAATCCTACTGATGAAGGCGATTCATTTAGCGCTGCTGTAGCAAGCGATGGAGCTTACGGTGTTCCTGAGGGTTTGATGAGTGGATACCCTCTATTTACTCTTGCTGATGGCACAATAGAGATTAAAAGAGATCTAGTGATGTCAGAATTTGCAAAGCAAAAGTTTCAAATATCTATAGATGAGTTAGAATCTGAAAGAGAGGCAGTAAAACATTTACTTAAATGAAACAAAGGGAAGAAATATTAAATCAATTTATATTAAATACCCTTAATAATGAAGAATGTAAAAACCTTCAAATAGTAACAAAGCAAGATATCTCAAAGCTTGTAAAGAAATTTGAAGATTCTGACATAGCACATCTAAGCATTGATCCAGATTTTGAGTATATAAAAGATCCAGTTGATTTATTCATTGTTTTGGATGATATAGATTTATCTCAAAGTCAGATAGGGACAATTAAGAATCTTTTGAGTCAAAAAATTATAATTTTTTCTCGTCCTAAAGATGGCATCAAAGAATCCAATATGATTAAACTAGGGTTTCAAGTTGAACTTGAAGATAGCTCCAATAAGTTGCTGTGTTTTTCATATAATCTTAAAACCTATAACAATAAAAGATCTTGGAATAATTCAGAAGGATGGGCGAATCCAGAAAACTTTGATAAGTATAGGTGGTAGTATTATCTAAAGTAAGATAGGAATTTTAAAAAATTAGTATTGCCACCATCAACAACAATATCTCCCGAAGCTAAAGCCATTACTGGATTTAATAACCCTGATAATGCCATTTTAAAATTAAGTTCAGAAGTTTTAATTGTAATGTCACAAGGTAAATCAACATTGGCTGAAACTGAAGCAACTTGATTTCTTATTGTTATAGTTCTTGTTAAACCAGATGAGAATAAAAAACAAACTTTAATGTTTTGATTAGCAACTTTTTCAGGATTTAACCTAACAGATAAAATGCTAAAAATTGTATCAATTGAAATTTCTTTTACGCCCTCTTCTGTTCTTTCTGCAACTGGATAACCATCAAAATCATCATCTAGTTCCATAGCTGATGAAAGAAAGTAATTTCTTTTATTTGGATTAGATGCACGAAGCCCAATATAAAGAAGAGCTTTTTGTCTTAAGTTGTTTACCCTATTTACTTCAAAATCTAAGGCTAGTAGCTTGTCACTTAATTCAAGTGCCCATTGCATATCCTCGTCAAGAACAGATTGCTCTAATGCTTCTAATAAGAATTCTTCACCACCGACTAATTTAGCAAACTTTTGAGCCTCTTCTTTTCGTGACAAAGGATCAAGATCAGCAGGATTTCCATTAAACCAACCCAAGTATCCGTTAAAAATGCTTTTAACTGACCACCTAACAGTTCCATAAAATTCTGATAAATAAGGTGAACTTTTTATAGAAGCTGGTAATTCCACCATTTCAACAATTTGATCAGGATAGTAGCCTTCATTCATTAGTCGAATTGTTTGGTCATGAACATATTGAATTGCATCTCTATAAATGGTTAATGCCTCCATGGCCATTTCTGAACCAATAATTGGCTTTGTGTGACTTGGAAATATATATTCTGGTTCATAAGATCGCATCTTGTCTAGGCTGGAAACCCAGCCTATAACGTCTCTGTGAGTTGTTCCTCTGATCGTATAGAGATTCGGAAATGTTTTATAGATATTATCTCCAGGCATCAAAGATTTATGCTCTGGTAACCAAACAAATAGTTGATCGTTTGTTTCACCAGGAGCATGATACAGCTCAATATTAATACCAGAAATTTTTATCTTTAATTCTTCCTTAAAGGTTGTATCTGGTTTGATATAACCAAATGGTGATTTAGAAATATTAAGGCTCTTGCCAATACCGACATTAACAACCTCATCCTCTGGTAATGCTGTACCAAACATTCTAGTGCTCCTAACGCTGATAATTGGGTTTATTATTCCCAAAATCCTTTGCATGTAATAATCAGTTGATTCATGAGCTATGACCAAAGGCCTTTCTTTTTGTGTTGTTAAATAATGAGCAGCTCCAAAAGTATGATCTCCATGATTATGGGTATAAATTACTGCAGTGATTGGATTATCACTTAGCTTTTTGAATCTCTTGTAAATTTCTGATGCTTCATAGGTGCTATCTGAGGCATCAATAATAATATTTCCTTCCTCTCCTTCAATCATTATTGAATTAGCAATACCAAAACCTATTGCAAAATGAACTCTCCCCCCTGGAGTTTCGTAAGTTAATATATTCTGCTCAAACTCCTTTGAGTGTTCTATTAGCTTTTCTACTGAAGAGATTTGTGGGACATCGAGTTTAGTATCTTCAGGCTTACATGCAAAAAATATAATTAAAACAAAAAGGCTTAAAAGATAGTGATTGTTGAGATTTGATTTCAAACTATAAGAAACTGAGCATGATTTCATCAACAATAATATTAGAGCCATTCTCGGAAGTTGGAGCATTTGAAGATCCATTTCTCCATACAGTGACAACTGTCCACAAAGTTTGATCAGAGTTCTTGTCTTTAAGATTAATCCTTAAAATATTTTCAGTTATTGTCCTGATATCATCTCTGTAATAGTATCTGTCCCAATAATATCGAGTGTAATAATGATTCATTCTGTCAGATTGGACTTTATCTTTAGTTGTCATATTGATTTCAAAAGCTAAATCTGAATTTTCAGAGTATGACAATCCCATTCCAATTAAAGAAGTTTTTAAATTTTCTTTAAATCTTTCTAATTCAATAGGATTGATTTCAGCACTAATGCTCGATTCATTTATCTTTATAGAAAAATCGCTATAATTATCTAAATTGAAAGTATCGACTGAGTCAACTTCAATGTTAGTTTGCATACTGTTACAACCTACCAGTATCAGTAGAGTGATTAATGTAGTTATTTTTTTCATAAATTTATTATAGATTTTATTATGTTTAACCTTCAAGAACAAAAAAATATTCCTTTGCTGGATGTCAATGCTCAAATATATAACGAATCAGAATTTAATTGCAAGCACATACACTTAGAGAGCGATAGCAATGAAAAAGTTTTCATGGTTGCTTTTAGAACTATTCCTGAAGATTCTACTGGTGTGGCCCATATTTTAGAACATACAGCCTTATGTGGTTCAAAAAAATATCCAGTAAGAGACCCATTCTTTATGATGATTAGAAGGTCTCTAAACACATTTATGAATGCCTTCACCTCAAGTGATTGGACTGCTTATCCATTTGCAACATTGAATAAAAAGGATTTTAACAATCTTTTAGGTGTATATCTCGACTCAGCCTTTTTTCCAAATTTAGATAATCTTGATTTTGCTCAAGAGGGACATAGGCTAGAGTTTAAAGAAAAAAATAATCCAGAAAGTGAGATTGAAATAAAAGGAGTTGTTTATAACGAAATGAAAGGAGCTATGAGTTCCATTACAAGCCAGCTATGGCATGGAATGTCAAAGCACTTATACCCTTCTTCAACATATAAGCATAATAGCGGCGGTGATCCTGAGAGCATAATAGATCTTTCACATGAAGATTTGGTGAATTTTCATCAAAAACATTACCATCCATCAAATGCAACTTTCTTTACCTTCGGGAATTTAGATCCTTTAGAAATACAGTCTTACATTAAAGAAAATGTCTTAGATAATTTTTCACCCTCAGATGAAGTTGTGGCTGTTAAAAATGAAGATAGATTAGAATCACCAAAAGTTGTTTCAGATTTTTATAATCCTCAACCAGGAGATGAAAATAATCATCATATTGTTTTAAGTTGGCTTTTAAATGAAAGTCATAACCCAGTTCAGTTACTTGAAACATATTTAATGTCTAATATCCTTTTAGATAACTCTGCCTCTCCTCTTAGAAAGGTTTTAGAAAGTACAAATTTGGGTAAATCCCCTTCGCCTTTAACAGGCCTTGAAGCTGATCAAAAAGAGCTTGTGTTTGCTGCCGGGTTAGAAGGTGTTGATTCTAATAAATCCAAAGAAGTTGAAACGCTCATAATGGATTGTCTCACTAAACTTGTAGAAGATGGAGTACCTAAAGATATTATAGATTCTTCTCTCCATCAATTAGAAATTAGACAAAGAGAAATTACTGGTTCTGGTATGCCATTTGGTTTACAAATTATGTTAACTTGCTTGCCAGCCTGTATTCATAATGACAATCCATTAAATGTATTAGATTTAGACAGTGCTTTTAATACTATAAAAAATAAGCTTAAAACAGATAATTATATCGAAAATCTTATTGATAAAAATCTAATTAAAAACAATCATAGGTTAACCTATTCTCTTATTCCAGATACTGAGTTAAATAAAAAAAATGAAGAGAAAATCCAAAATAAAGTTTTTGAAATTACAAAAAACTTTTCTTCAGATGATAAACAAAAACTCATTAAACTAGCTAATGATTTAGAAAAAAGACAAAACTCTATTGATGATCCTGAGGTTCTCCCAAAAGTTACAAAAGAGGATATTCCTAAAATGAGAAACTATGCATCTCCATTAGCTTTTGCAAAAAATGAATCTACTAATTACTTCTATAAAACTGGCACTAATGGAATTGTTTATCACTCAATGATTTTTCCTTGTGAGGCTCTTGATGAAAATGAACTAAAAATTGCTAGTTTGTTTGCAAATACACTAACTGATATTGGCCTTGGTAAAGATGGGTATGAAGATATTCAAAAATATCAATCATCCATCACTGGAGGAATTTCATCATCATTTATCACTTTACCTAATAAAACAGATGATACTTTTAAGCTGGCACTAAAAGTTAGCTCAAAGAGCTTAGAAGGCAATGAATCTTTTATGCAAGATTTAATGTTAAGAACTGTTAAAGAATCTACCTTTGAAGAAATTAATAGAATTGAAGAACTTTTAGAATTTATCTCATCTGATAATGAAAAATCGGTTATTCAAAATGGTCATATTCTCTCTATGAGTAATGCTGCTTCACAAATAAGTGATATTGCGTCTACCAATGATCTCACATCAGGATTAAGATTTATTCATAATACTAATCATCTCTCAAAATTAGTTAATGAAAAAAATGAACTTACAAAATATCTAGAATTACTAAGATCTATAAATTCTAAAATTTCCAATATACCTAGTCACCTTTTTACGGCATCAGCTTTAGATAAAGCAGGTTTAGACTTAAATTTCATAATTAATGAAAATACTAATCACTATAAAAATCAAAATCTTGTTGCCCTTCAATCAAGTCCTATTGGTTGGATTACTGGCTCGCAGGTATGTTTTTGTGCTGAAGCTTTCCCTACGGTTGATTCTAAGCACGAAGATGCTCCAGCTCTAACTGTACTTGGAACAGTTTTAAGAAATGGATATCTTCATTCTGCTATCAGAGAAAAAGGCGGTGCATATGGTGCTGGAGCCTCTCAAGACTCAAATAACAAAGTATTTAAATTCTTTTCCTATAGAGACCCAAAATGCACAGAAACATTTAATGAATTTAAAAAATCTAGAGAATGGTCAATTAAGAATATTTCAAAAGAACAATTGGAGGAAGGAATTTTGGGTGTTATATCAAGTATTGATAAGCCATTGTCTCCATTTGGCGAAGCCATGAGCGATTTCATGAGTTCATTAGATCAAAAAACTCAGGATGAACGTTTGAACTTCAGATCAAAGGTTAAAGAATGTAACTTAGCTGATCTCACAATGGTCTCAGAAAAATATTTATTTAATGAATCAAAACGCTCTGCTATAGCTGGTCAAAATTATGAAACAGAGCTGAAAGATTTAGGGTTTAAAATTAAAAATATATAAATTAAAAAAAGAAAAATCTTTTTTTCTTTAATTCTTTAGCACATCCCCAGTATTGCTGTTGGTATTTAGTTGATCTTGATTGAACCCTGTCTGCAACTTTTATTAGCCACGGTTTTTTTCTATAAGTTTTTTTCTTAAAGCCACCATAACCCTCATGATATGCAAGATATAGCGATCTAGCATCTAACCTATCAAATCCTTGATAATAACCTTTAGATGCATACCAACCAATAAAATCTGCTGAATCCTTGAAATTCTTTCTGCTTGCTCCAGAGTTTCCAGTTTCATCTTTATAGTCTTCCCAGGTCATGTTGAGTGCTTGAGAATAGCCTACTGCTGTAGATTTTCTCTTCCAGGGTATTACCCATAACAGCTTTTCTCTTTCAGGTTTTGCATCTGCTTTAAAACTAGATTCTTGATAAACAAATGACATGAGAACATAAGGAGGGATTTTCCATCTCTTTTCTGCCTTCATTGCAGCTTTATACCAACTTTTCTTTTCTTCAAATATTAAACATATGTTATCTGGATTTTGAGGTGGTTGTGTCATGCATGATTGAAGAGAAAATATCAAAATTATAAAAAATGAAGTTTTAAAAAATTTAATATTCATCAAAGTTTTTCCCCTGGCTCAAAACCTCTAAATGTTTTAAAACGAGGAAATCTTAAACTATAACTTTCACCTTCCATACTCTGCGTCACTGCATCTGCTCTAATTTCAATTAATTGTCCAATCAATGAATCTTTATACTGCCAAAATTTTTCTCTGTTTTCATCAGTCAAGCCACTGCCCACATTTAATGAAAAAAATTTCCCATCATCATTACCTTCAACTGTAAATGCTCCTAGTTTGCCAGCATGTCTTCCAGTGCCTTCATGAACCTCAGTTACTTTTAATGTAACTTCAATAAAAGGTTTCATTTTTAGCCAAGCATGACTTCTTTTGCACTCATATAAATCATTCTCAGGTTTAATCATCAATCCTTCATAGCCTCGCTCTAAAGCTTCTTTATTCATTTGAGAATAAGTTTCTTCACCCAGCTCTTTATCAAAATCTACAACTGTATAATCAACGATCTTGATGCATGATGGAAATTTTTTAGCAAATTTCTCTAAATGATGTTTTCTTTCAAGGGTGGTAAACTTGCTTTTGCCATCATTAAATTCTTTAAGAGGTAAGATATCAAATAAAGCTAAATATGCATCTTCTGTTTTTGCATTGGTTTTCCTATGAACCTGTTTCATTAATGATTGAAAGTCATCACTCATGACCTCGCCATCAAAAACCATATTATTAAATTCAGGTTTACTTAGTGCTTCTTCAATATGTGGGAAATTGCTAAATATTTTTCCATTTCTGCTATAGAGAGTTGTATTATTTCTCTTTGTTATTGCTATTACCCTCACTCCATCATATTTATATTCAATTAAACAGTTACCTTTAATCTTTTTTGGATGTTTCATTCCGTCATGAGATAGCATGCACGCAAAAACAGGCACCCTAAATTGAATATCCATTTTTTTTGCGACATTGTTTACTGTCTTCTCACTTACGCCGCACCTCAAATCCTTTATTAAGATTCTTCTGTACCAATCATTCCACTCTTCTGAAGTAGCTTTATCCATTAACGCCAAAATTTCATCCCTAGCAGCATGACCGGTTTTTTCTCTTTCTATTAAGAGTAAGGCCGAGTTCTTGAAAGAACTCCAACTTAATCCTTTTCCATTTTTATCAGATTTAGGAACTTGTTTGACCCCAAAAGTTACCAATGCATCTAAACACATTGATAAACCTTCTTGAAAATCTAGGTCATTAATATTTTCTTTAATAACGCTTTCTTTGAATAATCTACTATTATCACTTTCAAGTTTTTGAATTATTTTCCAGGGTTTCATTAATCAGATTTTTCAGCAACTGCAAGTTGTTTTAACCTCGTTATCTCTTGGGCTTGAGATTCAATATGCGAAATCATTTGTTTGGTTATTGGTGTTCTTTCTTGGTCACAAATATTGGCATAAAACTTTTCAGTAAATTCATAAGCAAAATTTACCATATCTTTTACTGTTTTAATTGGGTCTAAGACATTATTGAGATCAGCAGCAACAAGAATTGCAAAAGTACTAGTCTCTGCTTCAAATGTGCCAGGATTTAAAGCATTGGCTATTCTAAAAGACTCTTTATTATTGCTATCTTTTATAACAAAAAAACCGTGAGATAAAGTTGCTCCTAAATTATTCATAAACCCATATAATTGATCTATTTCGAACATGGACTTGTCAACGGATATTAAATTTAAGACAACAAGTTTTTGCTCTTGATAATCAATATGATCTTTATCTTCAAAATCAAAAGCTTTTTGAGATTTTATATCAATTTCATCAAACTCTTTTATTTCAAAAGTATCTGTTACAGGCTCAATTTTTACTTTGAGTTGCTCTTTATTAGAAATTTTTCTTATAAAAAGAAATGTGATTATTAGGAATACTAAAACAGAAAAGCCAATTAAATATATATCTATATTAGATTCAATCATACTTCAGCAAATTCTAGAGCTTGATTAACATCAACAGAAACCATTCTAGAGACACCAGCCTCTTGCATTGTAACTCCCATTAAATGGTCACTTTTTTCCATAGAAACTTTATTGTGGGTTATAAATATGAATTGAACTGTCTTTGACATCTCCTCAACCATATTTATAAAACGCATTGTATTTAAATCATCCAAAGGTGCGTCTACTTCATCTAAAATACAAAACGGAGCTGGATTCAGCTCAAAAATTGCAAACACAAGAGCTAAAGCAGTTAATGCTTTCTCTCCACCTGAGAGCTGAGAGATGGATGAATTTTTCTTACCTGGAGGTCTAGCCATAATTACCACACCAGCATTTAATGCATCATCTTCAGTAAGCGCAAGCTCTGCAAAGCCTCCACCAAATAACTTAGAAAATACTTCTTTCATTCTTTTGTTAATTGAATCAAAACTGTCTTGAAATCTTGTTTTGGTTTCAAGATCAATTGTTTTTATGGCGCCTGTAAGTTTTTCAAGAGCTTCGGTAAGATCGTTGTATTGAACATCAAGCTCTTCTTTTCTTTTTGATTCAGCAGCTATTTCTTCTGGAGCTGCTAAGTTGATAGCTCCTAGACGTATGATTTTTGCCTGTATGTCTGCAAGTGAATCTTGGAGGACATTGAGCTCCATATTTTCATATTTTGAATAATCTATATTTTTAATATTTAAACCGGCCTCTTTAATTTTAGTGTTTGCGTTATCCAAATTAATTTCATGTGTTTTTAAATCCAACCTCAGATTAGTAACTTTCTCTGAAATTGATTTAAGATCTAATTCAGCTACATTTTTTTGATTTTCAAGGTCTCTTAAGCTCTCATTAAACTGAGATTGTTTTTGCCTTATGGCTGTTAATTCAGATTCTGCTTGAGAACTCTTTTCTACCAAACCATCCATAATTACTTGAATTTCAGACTTTCTTATTTCAGCTTCTTCAATTAATTTTTTTAATTCATTTTCTCTGCTTAAGTACTCTTCAGGAGCAGCTAAATTAACTGAGCCTAATTGAGCAATATTTTTTTGTATTTCATCTAGAGAGACCTCAAGCCCTTTTAAATCCATCCCTTTGTATTGTGCTGAATCAAGGTCTGAAATACTCACCTCTGCTTTCTCTAGAACCATTGAAGCATTTTCTAAATTAATTTCATGAGTTCTTAGTTCAAGCCTTAAATCATTAATTTCTTTCTCAAGGTTTCTAAGTTCATTTGATACAACAGATTTATTGCTATCCATTTCTTGCAATTGGTTATCTATATTAGTCTGAATACTAATCTGTGATTCCAGTTGATTACCAATTGAGATTCTTTGGCTGTTAAGGTCTTCGAGCTTAGTTTCAGCAATTTTTTTATCTTCCTTAGCTTTGTTAATAGCCTCTTCTGCTCTATTTTTTTGATTTAAATATTCTGCAGTAAAACTTTTTGATTGATCAGAAGCAATTTTTAATATGCTCATTAGGAGTTCTTTCAGCTCAGATAATTTTGAATTCACTTTATCTGCGCTTGATCCAAATGATTTAAGTAAGTCTGTGATTGAATCTAGTAAGTGTATTGCTTTTTCTTTAGGGCTTAGATGTTCATTATTTGACTCTTTTTCAACAGCATTTGCATAATTACGTGAAGCCTCTTCAAAATCTGATTTTGCATTTTCTGCTAAATTATTAAGATTTTTTATTGAGCCTTCGATTCTTGCAATTTCAGCATCAATAGAAAATTGATTTTTTTGAATATCTTTTATCTCATTTACGATTTTGTCTTTATTAGCTTTAATACCGTCAAAAATATCCTGCTTCGAATCTAATTCATTTTGTTTGATGTTTATTTGGTCTTCGAGCGGTTTAATTGATACACCGATAGTATTTTTTTTCTCAAGAGCATCAAAAGCTTTAACAATAGCAATATTTAGCTTTAATTCTTTTTCTTTTGGACTTAAGTCCTTAAATGCAGACTCTTTTTGAAGAGCATCTTTGTAACTTTTTTGAGCTCTCTCAAGGGCTTCTAAATTAGTGGCTTCAGATTTATTGATGTTATGAAGATCTGATTCATGCTTGGCTATTTCAGCACCTATTGTATAAAAATTTTTCTGAGCATCCTCATAAGCATTAATTACAGACTCATTCTGGGTTCTATAATCATCGATTTGTGCTTGTTTTGAATCTGATTCGGCCTGTTTTATTTTGAGATCTCTATTTAAGCCTTCTAAGTTCTTTTGGAGTTTGTCTTTATTGTTTTTAGCTTCAAGTGAATAAAGAATAGCTATATCAGTTTGTTTCTGATTCTCCTCTTCTTTTAACTTGTTATATTTCTCTGCAGCATTAGCTTGATTTTCAAGCCTTCTAATAAGCCTTTCTATTTCATCCTTTATATCTTTAACTCTTGATAGGTTCTCTTTTGTCTTCTTGATTCGACTCTCGGTTTCTCTTCTTCTTTCCCTATATTTAGAGACGCCTGCAGCCTCTTCAATATGAGTCCTAAGCTCCTCTGGCTTTGCACTTACAAGCCTACTGACCATTCCTTGTTCAATAATTGCATAAGAACTTGGTCCTAAACCTGTTCCTAGAAATATATCTTGAACATCTTTTCTTCTACACTTTGTACTATTTATAAAATAAGTTGACTGTGCATCTCTTGTCATTAATCTTTTGATGGAAATTTCATTATAGGAAGCATATTCACCACCAATCTTTCCACTAGAATTATCAAAAAGTAATTCAATACTGCATTGTCCTGATGGTTTTCTGTTTTCTGAGCCATTGAAGATAACGTCTACCATAGACTCCCCACGAAGATTTTTAGCAGAGAGCTCTCCTAAAACCCATCTTACGGCATCAATTACGTTTGATTTGCCACAACCATTTGGACCAACTACGCCTACTAAATTTGAAGGAAAAGATATCTTCGTTGGATCTACGAAACTTTTAAAACCTGCTAGTTTTATATGTTTAAGCTGCATTATTGAGAATATTTTTCTTAGAGATATATTAAACTATTGTTCCCTTTTAAACCATTCATTTGCCTTAATATTATAGGAATTTACAGGCTGATTGTTATCAATTAACAAAGCGTTTTCAGAATAAAAAATAGAGGCTGTTTCAGGGCAGTTTAATGATACTTTTAAATCAAGAGTTTCTTGATTTAGATAGGCAGAAGCCAAATCAAAACCAGGAATGGAGGAATGAACATTTTCTAATTCAAATTCAGAAGAATCCGTGAATTTTTTTAAGGCTATGGGTATTTTTGGTCCATTCATTATAAATACTTCTGCTGTACCAAAAAAATTAGAGCACTCTGGAGGAGAGTTAAGATTTATAATTAATTTAGACTTTGCAAAATCAGGGAATTTTGCGTCTCTAAGTTTTGTGTATAAGGTATAAAAAATAAATTTTTCATCTGTGGTTTGAAAGTATTGCTCTGAGATAGAAATTAAGCTTTCAGCAGCAATAAATTTACTGTCTTCAATGGCTTTATTAATATAACTTTGCAGCCAATACACTTTATCTTCATTGCTAATATTGTTATTAAATTCTCTTGTAATGTTTTCAGAAATTTTACTATTAACGTTAATATTCATAAGAATTTCTGAATTGATCTTTTGATTTTTAATTGAGCCTAAGAATGAGTATTTTCCAACAACAGTAAATAAACAAACAAGAACAACTAAAAAAGAGATTCCAAAAATATATCCTTTATTGTTTGTATTTTGCGATAACAGATATGCCAAGATTGGAATGAATGCAAAGAAAGCTAAGAAGTATATAAAAAACATTATGTCTTTCTTCTAAAAAAGAATATTAAAAAAGCAATAAATAAAAATAATACTGGTGCAATCCAAAGAATATACGTACTGCTATTCAATCCTGGATTGTATAAGACTTCATTTCCAAACCTATCAGACAGAAAAGTCTTAATCTCATCATCAGTTTTGCCTTCTTTAATTAATTCTATAATTTTCTTTTTGATATCCTCAGATACCGGAGCATTAGAGCTTGCAAGTGATCCACTAGTACATTTTGGACATCTAATTTCTTTTATTAAACTATAAAACCTTTCCTCATCTTTTATATTTTCAAAATTATATAATGAATCACCCAAAACATTTGTTGAGGATATAAAAAATATAAATAACAACGATTTAATTATCATTAAAAAGGTTCTCCTTTTTTATAATTGGAGAAAAAACATCACTCCAAATCATTTCATTTACCTCACCCCTGTAATGAGCAATAATTTTTCCATTATTTATTAAAAAAGTTTCAGGTGCGCCAGTGACACCCATATCTAAGGCTAATTCACCTTTTAGATCATGGATAATAAATTCATAAGGGTCACCAAACTTTGTAATCCAATTTATTGCATCAATTCTTTCGTCTTTATAATTTAGCCCCATTATAGGAATACCTTGTGAGCTTAGTTTTACTAAAAAACCATGCTCAATTCGGCAAGTAATACACCAGCTTGCCCAGACGTTAATTAAGTGTGCGCCTTCTATATCTGAATTTGTTATAACATCATCCGAATATAAATCTTCAAGTTCAAACAATGGCATATTTGAAGTTTGAAAACTTGCTCCTGGATAGTATTTATCCTCTTCAATATATAAATAAAAAAAGTAAAAAAACATTAGAGATACGCATAATATAAATACTCTTAAAAAAACTGTCATGAGTGCGCTCTATTTAATGATCTAGCTAAAAATAAACCTGAAATAATCATTAATGTGGCTGAAAACCATATCCATCTTATAAAATAATTAAACTGAACATTTACAATCCAACTTCCATCATCTAGTTGGTCACCAATTGTTAAATATATATCTTTTAATAAGGAGGCATGTATTGCTGTTTCAGTTGTGATTTGACCTCTAACGAAGTATTTTCTTTTTTCAGGATTTAAAGAAAATTTATTTCCGTTTTTATTTT
>Ga0255765_1004183_pt1 | contig 14676 bp, 14 predicted proteins | sample 041ome_8_FD_179965 | JGI IMG/M metagenome (GOLD analysis project Ga0255765, IMG submission 179965) | Coastal salt marsh microbial communities from the Groves Creek Marsh, Skidaway Island, Georgia - 041407BS metaG (version 2) | ecosystem: Environmental > Aquatic > Marine > Intertidal zone > Salt...
GAAAATCCCGCCAATTGGTTGGGTATATGGTTGGGTAAATCGAAATCTGGGTGAGAACCAGAAAAGTAGTAGGCTAAGTTAAATACTGATTTTACTAAGGAAAAGTATGGTGGCGGGGGCAGGATTTGAACCTGCGACCTTCGGGTTATGAGACCGAGAATATATTAAATGACATATTTACTCATAATTACCCCAGAACTACTCAATAAGTTTGATTTCATTTGTTAATTCAATTAAACTCTTACCCCTAAAGTGGACAGAACAACCCCAGACTTTTGCTCTTATTGGCTGGGCAGGTGGCTGGGCAAAATTGAAACAGAAGGGAACAGGAGTCATTGGATGGCATCAGCAAAAAGGATTCCCACAGGGTACAAAGGCGTCTTCTATGTTGAGCGAAAGGGAGAACGGATTCTCTGCATCTTCTATCGCAAACCAGGCGATCGCAAACAATACGAAGAAAAGCTTGGTACAAGCGCTCAGGGTTGGACACCAGCCAGGGCCAATGCGGAGCGCACTCGCCGAATCAATGGTCAGGAACTAACCAATAACGAAAGAAGACAAGCCCAGGTAGAGGCCAAACGGAACGCAGAGGCTCGTCCCACAATTGAGAGACTATGGCAATGGTACCTTGAGAGCAAGGGTGATCAACTCAAAGGGGTAGTGACAGACAAGAACCGCTTCGACCTCCACCTGCGAAAGCCCTTGGGTACGAAGACGACACAGGAACTAGTCCCACTTGATGTTGAGCGATTGCGTAGGCACATCGCCAAGAATCATAGCATCGCTACTACCCGCAACGTGCTTGAACTATTGCGAAGGGTCATCAATTTCGGAGTCCGCCAGCGTCATTGTCCTGCCCTCAATTGGGTGATTGAACTGCCAAAACAAGATCCAAACAGTGAACGTATTGAAGTCTTAACTCCGGAGCAGTTCCAGAACCTTCGGCAAGTATGGGAATCTTATCCGGACCGCCAACTTTCGCATCTACATCAATTTATTGGCTGGACAGGCTCAAGGCCTTCAGAAGCACTTAAGTTGCTCTGGAAAGATATTGATTTTGATCGAGGGAACTACATCAAACGCGACACCAAAAGTGGCAAGACCCTGATCCAGCCGATGAATGAGAAGGTCCGTGAGGTGCTGTTGCGCCAGAGGGAGCTGCTGAATAGTAGTTCAGGAGAATTGCAGGAGAGTTCTTATGTTTTTCCGGCAAGCGATGGTGGTTTGCGAAGATTGGATAGTTTGAAGAAGCGTTTCAGCCAACTCAGGGATCTAGCTGGTATCCCAAAAGAGTTCAGACCAAATTACTGCCTACGGGACACGATTGCTTCGATGATGTTGTCAAATGGAGCAACGTTGGCTGAAGTCGCTTACCAATTAGGACATGCCCCAGGCTCACCGATGACTCGCCGCTACGCCAAATTCATTCCAGCCGCTCAACAAAGTATTGCCAATAAGGCTCAGGAGGCGATGAGTTCGTTGCTGGAAACGAAAGCATTAGCCAAAAGTGGGTAAAGCATTTTGCCAAAAATTTCTACTGCTTGATTCAACTTTTCATCGCAGAAAAGTTTCACAATCTTAACTATTCCTGAAAGTCATCCTGATTAAGATTTGGCTTTTCTGATCGGATTGTGTCAAATTGTGACGTTCATGAAAATATATTTAAATTGACAAAATTTAGGGCTGGTTGCTATCCTTTCAAAGTCATTTATTGATTTGTATTCCGCAGAAAAGATACTACCTTGCCAAAAGCCTTCTCACCTGCCCTCTTTGCTTGTCTCCTTTGTTTTCTGTCTTTAACGACTAAGGCCCAGACAGAGTCTGATATTCATCTCAGGCTGGAAACCAGAGGGCACACAGCAACGATCAGTAAGTTGCTGATTACCCCCCAGAGTCAAATTGTTACAGCTTCTGCGGATAAGACGATCCGGATTTGGGACATTAATGGAGGGCGCCTTGAGGAAGCCCGAAAGATTCTTGGGCAAATCGGAGCTACTTTCGGGGAAGTCAATGCGATCGCCATCTCACCAGATGGAGGCTTGTTGGCCAGTGGTGGATTCTTCAATCAGCCTGGTGGAAGAGATATTGGAAGGATTCGTCTGCACGATTTCAAAACAGGAGAAATAGTCGGTGTGCTCAAAGACCATCAAAATGTAGTACTCGACCTGGCTTTTTCACCAGATGGTAAGTGGCTGGCCTCGGCTTCCTATGATGGAACAGTGCGTATCTGGTCCACTAAAGATGGGTATTCTAGCAAGCCTGCCTATGTTTTGAGTGAGCACTCCGCTGCTGTATTTGCTGTCCGTTGGCTTCCTGACAGTCAGCATTTGGTAAGTGGTTCCTTCGATCAAACAGTAAAATTATGGGATCTTCAGAAGATTGCTGGTCCACTGTCAAATTCAGTATCAACAGCAAAGCACGATAACAGAGTTGACTCACTAGCAGTAGGTCCTGACTGGATCGCCAGTGCTAGTGATGACTATACAATCCGACTTTGGGATTTCAATCTGAATCCAATACGAGCTATCCGCTCTGAGACTCATCCAGCAGGTCTTGCTACTCATCCCAACGGAAAATGGTTACTCACAGGGCAAGCATCCCAACCGTCACAAGTCAACGTTTGGAACACCGAAACCGGTACATTGCTTTACTCCTACAAAGGCCACGAGAACCTGACAAAGGCAATAGGTTGGCTAGACGATCAAACTGCCATCAGTGCTGGTGGGAGAAACCATGAGATTGATCTTTGGAGAATAGGTTTTGGTTCAGAATCTCCTCAACGGATCTCTCGTTCAGTCGGAATTGGGGAGCGAATCCCTGCTATTGGGCTACACGGTGAATCAGAAAAAACTCTTGCCTATCTAAAAAAGAATCTGAGCCCCATTGACTACTTTTTTGATTTGAGTGGTTTGAGCAATCAAGGTTTCAGCATCACAGATATTAACAAGTTTGAAGGTCTGCCAACAAATTTTAAGGCACTGAGCCTGTCTCATCAGAAAGGTGGTGCCTATGGGTTTGAGGATGCCGTACTGGTGATCAGGGAAAATGAAGACGTGAAAGCCCGAATTGTTCTTGGAGCAGCGAACGGATTTACACACAGAGTTTACGGCTTTACCCCTGAGGGCTTAATTGTCTCAGGAGGTGCAAATGGTCAACTACGTGTCTACGATTCCAACGGAGTTGAAATCGTCAGATTAGTTGGACATGAGGGGGAAATCCGAGCACTGGCAATTGATGGCAAAAGACTGCTGAGTGGAGCTACTGATCAGACCTTGCGTGTTTGGAATCTTGAGGATGTCAGTGGAACTGTCCAGCCGGGGGTAAGTGCTTTTATTGGATTCAATAGATCAAACAATTTGCTGATTCCAACACAGTGGATTGCCTGGACACCTTCCGGTTATTTCAGCAGCAGTCCCAACAGTGAGCGGCTTATTGGCTTTCATGTAAATCGTGGTGAAGACAGGGCCGCTGAATTTTATGCGGGCAGTCGTTTCTTGAAGGATCTTTATCGTCCCAAGCTGATCAAGCTGGCTTATGAGTTCGGTCGTGAAGACTTCGCCATTTCTGAGTTTGAAAAGAATTCGGGACGAACGTTAATGAAGACCCCAGAGCTTCTAAATCCCGAGTAATATTTCTCCAGAACAGATTACAGCAAGGGATCCAGTTCAATGCATATTCAAAATGTTCTTTCCACTGCTCTAACTAATGAATCTACAATCTGTAGGGCTTCATTTTGAGAGAGACATAGGGGAGGGGCAAGCCCTAGAATATCACCTTGGGGCATCGCTCTTCCAATCACACCCTCCTTGAGCAAGTTTGCTGCAACTGTTGCCCCCACTTTATGGTTGGCTTCAAAAAAGCTTCGATTTGCACGATCTTGAACAAACTCCACCGCTAGTAACAAACCTTCACCCCGGATTTCGCCGATCTTTGGATGGTTGCCAAGGGCCTCTTGTAGTGCGTTTTTCAGGAATATCCCAATCTCAGCAGCATTCTGAACTAGCTTCATTTCATCTACCAAGCGCAGATTTGCGACACCTGCCGCTGTAGCGACTGGGTGTGCAGAGTAAGTCCAGCCATGACCGATAGGGCCAAGTTTATCGGTCCCTTGCATGAGTACTTCGTAAATACGGCTCGAAACAATGGACCCTGAGAGTGGTATATAGGCACTGGTGAGACCTTTTGCGATAGTGATCAGATCAGGTCGGAGCCCATAGTGTGTACTTCCAAACATCGAACCTAGTCTACCAAACCCGGTGACGACTTCATCAGCAATGAGAATTATATCATAGCGTTGGAGGATCGGTTGAATAGCATCCCAGTATCCTTCCGGTGGTGGAACGAGACCTCCTGTACCTAGTGCAGGCTCAGCAATAAATGCAGCTATAGTTTCTGGTCCTTCTTGCTGAATCAAATCTTCCAGTTGTTTGGCACAATACATTGAAAATTCAGCTTCACTCATTTCCTCCTGGGCTGGAGCGCGTCGATAGTAATAGGGTGCTTCAGTGTGGAAAATTCGGTCTAGTGGAAGGTCAAAATCGTGGTGAAAAAGTTCTAATCCAGTCATTGACCCGCTGATCAGACCGGAGCCATGGTATCCTCGCCAACGTGAGATTATTTTTTTCTTATTGGGGCGTCCGAGAATGTTATTGTAAAACCACACTAACTTTATGTTTGTCTCATTGGCATCCGATCCTGATAAACCAAAGTAGACCTTACTCATAGACTTGGGTGCACGATCCAGAACCATTTTTGCTAGCGTGATGCTTGCTTCGGTTCCATGGCCTACATAGCTATGATAATATGCGAGACTTCGAGCTTGTTCTGCAATCGCCTCAATCACCTCCTTTCTGCCATACCCGATATTGACGCAATACAACCCGGCAAAAGCATCTAGAAGAGTTGTACCCTTTGCATCTTTGATAAACACGCCTTCCCCCCCCGTCATCAGACGTTGGGTAGCTTCTCCGCGTGCAAATTGAGCAAGGTGTGTTGAGGGATGAAAGAAATTTTCGCGATCCCAAGTTTCCAACTGCTTTTGATCCGGCATCATTGTGCTCCAAATTGATTGCGCAAGAGTATTGACTGCTAAAGTCCCTGAAATTAATTTTTCCAAAATTAGGTATGTTATAGTGATTTGAACCCCGAAAGTGCTTTTGAAAAACTGTCTGATTACCGAAAAGTTTTCTCTTAGGTAGTTTCCCAACTTCAGTCTTGAATTGGAGACATGAAGGTTTTTCAAAAATATCTAAGGCATGGTATCTGGTGTGCAGTTTTGGACTAACAAATTGCTTGGGAAAAATTCGGATTCGTCAGAACTAGTTGAAGCCAGGAGCCTTGAATATGCTAAAGCTAGATGAGCGAGACTTGCAGATCCTTTCAGTACTGCAGAGAGAGGGAAGACTTTCGAAAACTGAACTAGCGAGTCGGATCAATCTCTCGGTTTCACCCTGTTGGGAACGACTTAAGCGTTTGGAAGAATTTGGAATTATTGAGGGATATGAGGCCAGAATCTCCATGAAGGCCTTTGGAACACTGACGACCGTCTTCATGCTTGGCGAACTCAGCCAGCACAAAGCCCAGGATTTCACTCAGTTTGAAAAAGCCATCAATGATATTCCAGAGATTGTAGAATGTTGGGCGTTAGGAGGAGGTTATGACTATCTGCTGAAGTTTGTTTGTTCTTCCATCGACGCCTACCAGAAGTTAGTTGAAAGGATTCTTGATCAAGAAGTTGGTATGACTCGCTACTACACTTATGTGGTAACCAAGCCCATTAAACTTCAGCCTGCTCCGCCGCTTTTTGTGTTGGAGCCCATCATTAAGGAAAGTTCTGCTACATGATGTAGAAATTTTTTCTGCATCTACGTTGTTCTTCAAAAACATTTTCTGATAATGCTCAGCTATCATCGCGGCTGTGTCCAGAAGATGCTCTCCACTTTCTTCCATTCTTATTTTAGACGAAGGAATTATTAACATGATCCGGGTGCAGAAAGTTTCTAAGTCTTTTGGAGACTTGCGGGTCCTTGATAATTTGTCTTTTGATGTGGCTGCTGGGGAGAAACTGGCACTAATAGGTCCCAGTGGATCTGGGAAGACGACAATTCTCAGAATTTTGATGACACTGGAGAACATTGACTCTGGGATGATCTTTGTTGAAGACGAACCTCTTTGGCATTATCAGGGACCTGAAGGTCAAATGTTACCTGCTAATGAAGCTCACCTTCATCATATGCGGTCCAAGATCGGGATGGTCTTCCAACTCTTCAATCTTTTTCCACATATGACTGTGCTTCGTAATATTACTGCGGCTCCAATTTTGACCCAGGGCTTACCAAAGGAGAAAGCGGAGGAAGAGGCTTTCAAATTGTTGGATTTGGTTGGTCTGGTTGATAAAGCAGAGGTAAAGCCTGCACAGCTTTCAGGTGGCCAGAAGCAGCGGGTGGCGATTGCACGTGCTTTGGCCTTGCGACCCAAAGTGATGTTGTTTGATGAGGTTACATCCGCGTTGGATCCAGAATTAGTTGAAGAGGTACTCAATGTCTTGAGACGTCTCGGTGAAGAAACCGATATGACAATGCTGTTAGTTACCCATGAAATGCAGTTTGCCCGGGATTTCGCAGACCGGGTCTTGTTTTTTGATGAGGGGCGCATTGTCGAACAAGGGGTCCCTGAAACTATTTTTTCTAATCCTCAAGAGGAGCGAACAAAGTTGTTTTTACGCAAAGTCATAGCTGCTGGTCTGGCTGTTTAGTAGTTTTGGCTTCTCTCTCAAATCTTGATCAAGGGGAATGAAAGTATGAAGATTTCCAACAAATTCAGTTTTCGAATTTCACGTGCGACTTTACTCATGTTTCTGGTTGGCGGAATAGTAAGCCTTTCTGCAGCTGGTACTGTGATTGCGGATACCTTGGATCGACTGAAAGACCAAGGCTTTGTCAGAATTGCGATTGCGAATGAGCCGCCTTGGACAGCAGTCAACTCTGATGGCACAGTTTCAGGCGCTGCTCCTGAAGTAGCTCGAGCTGTTATGAAACGCCTGGGAGTGGCCGAACTCTCCGCAAGCATTTCAGAATATGGGGCTATGATTCCAGGTTTGCAGGCGCGCCGATTTGATGTGGTTACTGCTGGTTTGTTCATCAAGCCAGAGCGTTGTGCAGCAGTGATCTTCTCAGAGCCAGATTTATGTGACGGTGAAGCCTTTGCCGTGAAAAAAGGTAATCCAATGAGCATCAAAAGCTATGCAGACTTAGCAAGTCATGCATCCGTTCGAGTTGGAGCACCAGGAGGCGGGACTGAAGAGCGGCTTGCCTTGGACGCAGGGGTTCCTCGGGATCGTGTAATTGTTGTACCCGATGCACAGTCAGGGATCAACATGTTACAAGATGGCAGAATTGATGTGTACGCTCTGCCATTCCTCTCTATCTCGGATCTGCTTGCCAAGGCTGATGATCCTAACCTGGAGATGGTAGCTCCTTTGCCAAATACGCCAATTTATTGTGCGGGTGCTGCCTTCAATAAGAACGATACTGCTTTCCGCGATGCATATAATCGAGAACTGGCAGCTCTGAAAGCGAGTGGTGAGTTTGAAAAAATTGTTGAACCGTTTGGTTTCAATGCTGAACTTGCCAAAATGCAGAGCATGTCAAATCTCTGCGCTGGCAAGAACTAAAATACTCTAGTTCGGTGTCGGTTGTCATAGGATCTCCGCACCGAATCCCTCCTTTTAAATAGAGTGATGAACGATCCATCAAGTTACTTGGGTCTGATCCTACAGGGTGCGTTGGTTACAGTGGAACTAACGTTCTTGGGATGTTTCCTTGCTCTATGTATGGCTTTTCTAGGAGGACTGGCCCGTTTATCAAATTACCTCCTGCTCCGAACCCTTGCGACAATTTACATTGAGTTCTTTCGTGGGACATCAATATTTGTGCAGTTGTTCTGGGCGTATTTTGTCCTACCGTTGATTGGTTTTCCTCTAAGTCCTTTCTTTGCAGGAGTCGTCGCCCTTGGCCTCAATGTTGGGGCATATGGGGCCGAAGTGGTCCGAGGGGGCATTCTCAGTGTGCCACGGGAACAACATGAGGCCTGCGTTGCTCTGAACTTCAATACTTGGCAGAAGTTATGGCATGTCATTCTGCCCCAAGCTATTCCCGTGATGTTACCCACCTTTGGCAACAACGCAATTGAGTTGCTAAAGGGAACGGCAGTAGTTTCGCTCATTTCAATTGCTGACATGACCTTCCAAGCACAGGTTGTTCGCTCTCAAACAGGAAACACAGCTTTCCCCTTTTTGACGATACTGCTGCTGTATTTTTTGATCTCCCTCGTCATTTCTAGGAGCGTCCGAGCATTAGAAAATCGGATGTCACGCGGAATGGATGTTTCCAGAGTGCAGTAGATGGAATGGGATTGGACTTTTGTCATAGAAATCTTGCCAAAGTTAATCGATGGTGTGGTGATTACCATCCAAGCTTCCATCTTAGGATCGTTGGTAGCGATGATCCTTGGGTTGGCTTTAGCTATCTTACGTCGTAGTCAACAGAGAATTATTCGCTCGATTGTCTACTGGTTCTTGGAGTTTATTCGTGGGACTCCTCTCTTGGTGCAACTTTACTTTCTCTTCTATGTACTTCCAGATGTTGGCATCGTTCTATCTCCTATGGCTACAGGCGTAATTGGCCTAGGATTACATTACAGTGCTTACACAGCGGAGGTCTATCGTGCTGGGATTGAGAATGTTCCAAGCGGGCAATGGGAGGCAGCAAAAGCGTGCAACTTTAATGTGAAACAGACTTGGGTTGAAGTTATTTTGCCGCAGGCACTGCCACCAATGATTCCAGCCTTGGCCAACTACTTTGTCGCTATGTTCAAAGAAACCCCCCTACTCTCAGCAGTAACCGTTCTAGAGTTGATGAATCAGGCTAGGGGAATTGCAAACTACACCTACCGATACTTTGAACCGATGACGATGGTTGGTGTGTTCTTTCTGATCATTTCTATACCCGCTGTGCTGGGCTTGAGACGTCTTGAAAAGAAGTATTCCCAAACTTTGTAGACAGGCAAAAAAGATGAACTCCATGCGAACTTTCGCGAACTTTCACTTGATGGATCGACCTGTACCAAGACGAATCGGTCTAGTTGCATTGGCGACGGACCACACATCTGAAAGAGATTTCGCAAGACTTTGTGATCCTGACCTTGTTGGTGTTTATGTAACCCGCATCGCTTACGAAAATCCAACAACGGTTCAAAATTTAAAGAAGACCGGACCGAGGTTGAGTGCAGCAGCCTCACTAATTCTGCCTGATGAGCCTCTTGATGTCCTTGCTTTTGGCTGTACCGCAGCGTCTGTGGTGCTTGGTTATGAAGGCGTATTGAGTGCTTTTCGGGAAGTAAAATCAGGTGTATTAGCTGTTACGCCGGTCTCGGCTGCGTTACAGGCATTCGAAGCACTGGGGGTAAGTCGCGTTTCTCTATTGACACCCTACACGAGGGCAGTGACTCAAGAATTGTCAGCAGCTTTCACAGATTCAGGTCTTGAGGTATTGAATGCTGTTTTTTTGGGTCTCGATGATGACCGAGAAATCGCTCGGGTCTCTCAAAACAGCATTCTCGAAGCTGCTGAGATTGCGTGGCACCCAAAGGCGGAGGCGTTATTTGTTTCCTGTACTGGCCTGCAGGCCCTGACTTGCGTAACACCTTTGGAGGCCTTTGGACAACGCCCTGTAGTTACCAGTAATCAGGCAATCATTTGGTCCTGTCTGAGGCACTGTGACATTCAGCAGGAATTTCCGTATGGCCAGTTATTCTCTCTGCCCCTCCCTAGCAGTGGGAGGCAAGTATGATTGGACTGCGTGACGTAGAAGCGGCTCGGGAACGTATCCACTCATTCATTCAGCAGACACCCCTTTGGAGCTCAACAAAACTTTCAGAAAAGACGGAAATCCCTGTCTATCTTAAACTTGAACACCTACAAACCACAGGTAGTTTTAAGTTGCGTGGTGCGACCAACGCTATCCTGAATCTCTCTGTAGCCCAGAAAAAAGCAGGGGTTGTTGGAGTGTCGACGGGGAATCACGGACGAGGGTTGGCCTTTGCAGCTCGCCAAGCTGACGTTCGATGCGTGATCTGTATGTCTCGGTTAGTACCCCAAAACAAGATCAATGGGATCAAAGCCCAAGGTGCTGAAATTAGAATTGTTGGAAATTCGCAGGATGAAGCCCAGGTGGAGGCAGAGAAGTTGGCTGCAGCTGGAATGACAATGCTACCTCCATTTGACCATCCTCATATCATTGCCGGCCAGGGCACCCTGGCCCTTGAGATCTTGGAGCAGGTCCCTGATTTGGAAACGGTCATTGTGCCTGTGTCTGGAGGAGGGTTGATCTCTGGAATTTCACTGGCTCTAAAGACTCTTCGATCCAATGTCCGGGTAATTGGGGTCTCAATGGAGAGAGGAGCGGCGATGATTGAATCTCAAAAAGCCAGAAAGCCCATCTTAGTTGAGGAACTGCCCACCCTTGCTGATTCTTTGGGTGGAGGCATTGGGCTAGATAATCAATACACTTTCCAGATTGTACGGGATTGTGTGGACGAGCTTGTCAAAGTTACAGAGACAGATATCGCAGAGGCAATTCGATATGCTTACTGGGAGGAGCGTCAGGTAATTGAGGGCTCTGGAAGTGTAGGAATCGCAGCAGTCATTTCAGAAAGAGTAAACCTTTCAGGATCCACGGTGCTTCTTCTGAGTGGTGGTAACATCGATATGTCTCTCCACAAACAAGTAATCGATGGTATCAACGTGGATGTTACCACATCAACTTCCTAAGAGATCTTATGACTAGAATTACAATTCTAAATGAACAAGAACTTCGCGGTCTCCTCAAATTGGATACAGCTACTATTGAGTGTATTGAAGAGGCTTTTCGGCTTCTTGAAACAAAACCTGTCGTCATGCCTCCAATACTTAGTTTTGAAATTCCAGAACACCACGGTGAGGTTGATGTTAAAACCGCTTATGTCCCGGGCATTCCCTCCTTTGCTATTAAGATGAGTCCAGGGTTCTTCAACAATCCTCAGAAGGGACTACCCAGTCTTAACGGACTGATGGTGGCTTTTGCAGCTGAGACCGGATTGGTTGAGGCAGTGCTGCTTGATAACGGCTTTCTAACAGACATTCGGACTGCGGCAGCAGGAGCAGTTGCAGCAAAATGGCTTTCTCGTGAAGAAGCCTCAGTAGCAGGCATTGTGGGGACTGGCGTGCAGGCAAGACTTCAATTGCAAGCCCTAACTCTTATCAGGAACATCAGAGAAGCCTGGGTTTGGGGCCGTAATCCAGAAAGTTCTAAAAGATTTGAGCAGGAGTGTTCAGAACGCCTAAGAATTCCAGTCAGGGCTACTTCAGATATCAACGAGTTGATGAGGCACAGTGAGATTGTGGTCACCACGACACCTTCAGCAGAACCACTAATCCAAGCCAGTAATCTCCAATCAGGCCAGCATCTCACTGCAATGGGATCAGATGCACCGTATAAGCAAGAGTTGGCACCTGATGTTTTGAAGACTGCGGATCTATACGTTTGTGATCGGCTGTCACAGTGCCAACGCCAAGGAGAACTCAGGCCTGCAATTGAGACAGGAGTCTTTTCAGCTACTGATGAGTTTCCAGAACTGGGTGCGCTCATCGCTGGGAAACATAATGGGAGAACATCAAGTTCGCAGATTACAGTTTGTGACCTGACAGGAACAGGTGTTCAGGATACTGCCATCGCCACACTGGCAATCCAGCGGGCAAATCAGGCAAATGCAGGAACGACTTTCTCGAATTAATCGAGTTCCTAGTGAATGATCTTAAATTTTCAAGGCTTCATGAACCAGAATTTGCCCTTTAATCTCGAAGAATATCAGTTACGTTTGGAAAAAGTCCGGCAATCCATGGAGCGGCAAGGCTTGGAGTTGTTGGTGATCAGTGATCCCTCCAACATGAACTGGTTGACTGGATACGATGGTTGGTCTTTTTATGTCCACCAATGTGTTTTGATTTCTCAGTATCAAGAGCCAATCTGGTATGGTCGTAAGCAGGATGCTGCCGGTGCACTGCGTACAACATATCTTCAGGAAGAAAATCTTTGGTTTTATCCTGATCATTACGTTCAGTCACCAGAGCGGCACCCAATGGACTTGCTTAGCACCCGATTGAAGGAACTCGGATGGGACAAACTAGGCATTGGTCTGGAGATGGACAACTACTACTTCTCAGCAGCAGCTTACGTTTCCTTGAAGAGCAATCTATCAGAAACAAAATTTGTAGATGCAACTGGCTTGGTAAACTGGTGTCGATCAGTAAAGTCTTTAAAGGAGCTGGAGTATATGCGCCGGGCTGCCAGAATCGTTGAAATAATGCATCAATGCATTCGAGAAAAAGCTGAACCTGGTGTTCGTAAGTGCGATCTTGTTGCAGAAATCATCTCAGCAGGAACTCGAGGAACAGCTGGGTTTGGTGGGGATTACCCTGCCATTGTGCCACTTTTACCTTCTGGTTCTGATGCTGCGGCGCCACACCTAACGTGGGATGACAAACCTCTTAAATCTGGAGAGGGAACCTTCTTCGAAATCGCTGGTTGCTTCAAACGCTATCATGCGCCTCTTTCCAGAACTGTCTATTTTGGCAAACCTCCACAAGCCTTTTTGGATGCAGATAAAGCGGTGCAGGAAGGGATGGAAGCTGGACTAGAGCAGGCTCGTCCAGGTAATCGATGTGAGGATATTGCCAATGCGTTTTTTGGCGTGTTGAAAAAATATGGAATCATCAAGGACAACCGAACAGGATATCCAATTGGGGTAAGCTATCCCCCAGATTGGGGTGAGCGAACGATGAGTCTTCGTCCAGGGGACAAAACGCCACTGGAGCCAGGGATGACCTTTCACTTCATGACAGGTTTGTGGATGGATGATTGGGGCATGGAAACCACAGAAAGCATCTTGATCAACGATACTGGAGTGGAATGCCTTGCTTCCGTACCCCGTCAACTGTTGATCAAGGATTGAACTATGCCAGAGAACCCAATTCAGTCCACTATCAGTTTTGGAACAGACGGCGTATCCCATGGTTTTCTGAAGCTGCCCTGGTCTCGTGATGACTCAGCTTGGGGCTCCTTGATGATTCCGATCACAGTTATAAGGAATGGAAGCGGCCCTACAGCTCTGTTGACAGGTGGTAACCATGGAGATGAGTACGAGGGCCCAGTGGCCTTGTTCGACTTGGCAAATACCCTTCAATACACAGAAATTAGTGGCCGTGTTATCTTGATTCCTGCCATGAATTATCCTGCCTTCCAAGTAGCTCGTAGGACTTCTCCCATCGATCAGGGAAATATGAATAGATCTTTCCCGGGGAATCCCTGTGGGACTATTACAGAGAAAATTGCGGACTACTTTCAGCAGGTACTCCTGCCGATGGCAGATATCGTATTGGATATTCATTCTGGCGGAAAAACTCTGGATTTTGTCCCATTCTGTGCTTCCCATGTGCTGCAGGATAAATCGCAGGAGCAGAGGTGTGTTGAAGTCCGTGATGCTTTCAATGCGCCGTACAGTTTACAGTTACTGGAATTGGATATGGTTGGGATGTACGACTCTGCCGCAGAGGAGATGGGCAAAACCTTTATCTCTACAGAACTTGGAGGAGGGGGCAGTGCTTCTGCTGCATCTATTCAGATTGCTAAGCGTGGCATTCGAAACGTGCTTAAATATTCTGGCATTCTGTCTGGTGGCTTTCAACTCGATGCCTCTAAGGAGTTGGAGATGCCTGATGAGCGATGCTTTATCACTAGCGAATCAAAAGGTCTTTTGGAAATGCGTGTGAATTTGGGAGAATTTGTCAAAACTGGTGATCACGTAGCCTCAGTCCATGAAACATCAAGAACTGGTGTGCGGCCCTTGGAATATCGTGCTCAACTTGATGGAATTTTGATCGGTCGGCATTTTCCCGGATTGATCACAATGGGCGATGTGGTTGCAGTAGTCGGTGTAGAGAAATAAATCGACCTGCAGGTAAGGTTCTCACCAAGAAGACTTGCAAGAGCTCTAAGAAGTCTCGAAGTCCTATCCAGATCGGCAACTTTCACATTTGCACCAATTCATTGGCTGGACAGGCTCAAGACCCTCGGAAGCGCTGAAACTACTTTGGAAGGATGTTGATTTTGATCGGGGCAACTACATCAAACGCGACACCAAGAGCGGCAAGACGTTGATCCAGCCGATGAACGAGAAGGTGCATGAGGTGCTGTTGCGTCAGAGAGAACTGCTGAATAGTAGTTCAGCAGAATTGCAGGAGAGTTCTTATGTTTTCCCGGCAAGCGATGGTGGTTTGCGAAGATTGGATAGTTTGAAGAAGCGATTCAGCCAACTGAGGGATCTAGCTGGTATCCCAAAAGAGTTCAGACCAAATTACTGCCTCCGAGACACGATTGCTTCGATGATGTTGTCAAATGGAGCAACGTTGGCTGAAGTCGCTTACCAGTTAGGACATGCCCCAGGCTCACCGATGACTAGGCGCTACGCCAAGTTCATTCCAGCCGCTCAACAAAGTATTGCCAACAAGGCTCAGGAGGCGATGAGTTCGTTGCTGGAAACGAAAGCATTAGCCAAAAGTGGGTAAAGCATTTTGCCAAAAAT
>Ga0255765_1004229_pt1 | contig 14527 bp, 10 predicted proteins | sample 041ome_8_FD_179965 | JGI IMG/M metagenome (GOLD analysis project Ga0255765, IMG submission 179965) | Coastal salt marsh microbial communities from the Groves Creek Marsh, Skidaway Island, Georgia - 041407BS metaG (version 2) | ecosystem: Environmental > Aquatic > Marine > Intertidal zone > Salt...
ATTCAGAAATTAATAGAATAAAAACTATCTCAAATTTTAGTGGTTCTGCTGGAATTGCTGTTATTTTAAAAAAAAAAAATTATCTTTTTGTAGATGGTAGATATACTCTTCAAGCCAAAATCGAGTCAGGAAAAAATTTTACCCTAGTAAGCTATGATAAGATTATTAATTGCAATTTATTTAAAAATTTAACATTAGGAATTGACTCAAAATTATTAACTTCATCACAAGTAAAAAATTATTTTTTAAAATACAACAAAATAAAAATATTAAATAATAACTTAGTTGATAAAATTAAAAAAAATCCTATAAAAAGAAATAAACCATTTTATTCATTAAACGATAAAATTGTTGGACAAAGTCATTTTAGCAAAATAACAAATATAGCAAATTATCTTAAAGAAAAAAAAGCAGATTATATTTTTATTTCTTCACCTGAAAATGTAGCCTGGATATTAAATATCAGAGGCCATGATAATCCAAACAGTCCTGTACCAAATTGTAGATTAATAATTAGCAAAAAAAAAACAGTTTATTTAATTGCTGACAATTATAAAGTCTTAAAACTTATAAAAGAAAAAAAAATTAATTTAAGACAAGTAATTAATCCAAATAATTTTCAAAATTTAGTTTTAAATTTAAATTTTAAAAAATTTATTATTGATAAAAAATCATGCTCATTGTTTTATGAAAATATCATTAAATCAAAATTTAAAATTATTGATGATGAGGATCCTACATATTTACTAAAGGCATTAAAAAATAGAAAAGAAATAAATCAAATGATCAAATCTCATATTCTGGATGGTGCTGCTTTAACTAAATTTCTTTATTGGATAAAAAATATTAATAAAAAAAAGATTACAGAAATTGATGCACAAAATAAGCTAGAAAAATTTAGAAAAAAAAATAAAGAATATCTTTTTCCTAGTTTCCAGACAATTGCTGGAGCAGGACCAAATGGGGCAATAGTTCATTATAGGGCAAAAAAAAATAGCTGTAGGCTAATTAATAAATCTGATGTTTTTTTATGTGACTCTGGCGGACAATATAAATATGGAACAACTGATGTGACTAGAACAATATGTTTTTCAAGACCTAAAGATAAAATAAAAAATATTTTTACTAAAGTTCTTAAAGGCCATATTGCTGTAGCAACTACAAATCTTAATAAAATTAATACAGGAAAAAGGATAGATATTAGAGCAAGAAAATTTTTAAAAAAAAGTAGTTTAGACTATGCTCATGGCACGGGTCATGGTGTTGGTTTTTTTTTAAATGTTCATGAAGGTCCTCAAGCTATTTCAAAACTAAATAATGTTAAAATTTTAGAAGGAATGATCTTAAGTAATGAGCCTGGATATTATAAAGAAAAAAGTTTTGGAATTAGAATTGAAAACTTAGTCTATGTAAAAAAAAGAAATAGTAGACTATTTTTTGAAAATCTAACATTAGCTCCAATTGACAAAGACTTGATAAATTTTAAAGATTTATCAAATAATGAAAAAAATTATTTATTTTCTTATCATCTAAATGTTTATTCTAAAATATCAAAATATTTAAATATTAATGAAAAAAAGTGGCTAGCTAGTCACTTTTAATATATTTAAGAAATCATTTTGATTTAAAATTTTTATTTTCAATTCATTTGCACTATCAATTTTTCTTTTTGTAGGTTTTTCTCCTACAATTAAAAAATTAAGTTTTTTTGATACGCTGCTGACCATTATGCCTGAATTTTGTTCTATTAATGATTTCAATTCCGCTCTACTAATTCCATTAAGTTTACCAGTTATCATGAAAGTTTTATTTTTTAACTTACCGTCATTTTTAATCGGTAAAGTATCTTTGATAAACAATACTTTTTGTAATTTTGACAAAACATTTAAATTTTCTTTATTTACAAAAAAATTTTTTAATGAATTAATTTGTGTTTCTCCAATTCCATCTATATCCAGCAATTCATCGAAATTTTTATTGATTGATAAATTAATAAAGTTTTTAGATGTTTTAAAAAATTTTGCTAAAATCTTAGCATTTTCAAATCCGATATGCCTTATCCCTAAAGCATATATAAATCTTTCTAATGAAATATTTTTTTTTTCCTCTATAGAATATTTTAAGTTTATTACTGACTGCTCACCCCATCCATCAAGACTTTCAATTTTTTTATAATCTAAATTAAATATATCTTGTGGGAACTTTACTAAATTCTTATTCCAAAAGTTTTCAACAATTTTTTTTCCAAATCCTTCAATATTAAATGCGTCTTTTGATACAAAGTGTTTAATCTTTTCAATAGCAATTTTTTCACATTTGTAACCTTCGCTATTACATCTTCTCACAGCATCTTGCTTTTTTGAGATTGTGTTGAAATCTTTGACAGTTACTGAACCACATGATGGGCAATTTTTAGGAAAAATAAATTTTTTTATATCTTTAGTTCTTTTTGAAAAATCAACCTCTATTATATGTGGAATTACATCTCCTGCTCTTTCAATTAAAACAGTATCACCAATTCTTATATCTTTTCTTAAGATCTCATCTTCGTTATGCAATGTAGCATTAGAAACAACTACACCACCTATGTTGATTGGCTCAACTTTTGCTACGGGAGTTAATGCACCTGTTCTTCCAATCTGAATCTCGATATCTTTAATTTTAGTAATTCCGTTTATTGCTGAGAATTTATGGGCTATAGCCCATCTAGGTGAATTAGCTATATTTCCCAATCTATTTTGTAAAATAAAATCATTAACCTTATAAACAACTCCATCAATATCAAAATCTAACTCGCTTCTTTTTTTTTCTAATTCGTCGTAATTTTTCATTAAATTTTTTATTCCACATATTAATTTATTTTGAGGATTTGTTTTAAATCCCCACTCTTTTAACTTCATTAAATATTCAAATTGATTAACTATATTCAATTTATCAACATATCCAAAAGTATATGCAATAAATTTTAATGGAATTTTTTTAGTTTCATTGGGATTTTTTTGTCTGAGACTACCAGAGGCTGCATTTCGTGGATTCGCAAATTTATGCTTAAAATTTTCAAAATCACTATTTTTAATAAAAACTTCACCTCTTATATCTATATCATTAGGAAAATCTTTAGATTTTATTTCAATTGGAATATCAGAAATAGTTTTTAAGTTTAAAGTAATATCTTCACCCTCAATACCATCACCTCTGGACAAACCTGTTATAAATTTTCCATTTTTATAATTAAGTGAAGCTGAAATGCCATCTATTTTTGGTTCTGCTATATATTCTAACTTGAATTTTTCATCCTTGTTCAAATAATTTAATATTTTTTTTTCAAAATTTTGTAAATCCTCTAAACTGAACGCATTAGAAAGAGAAAGCATTGGTTTTCTATGAGGTACTTTTTTAAAATTTTTAGAAGGCTTATGACCCACACTGACAGATGGAGAATATTTTGATTTTAAAATTTTATATTTTTTTTCTAATTCAAAAATTTGATTTTTTAAATCATCGTATTCTGCATCACTGACTAATGGTTTGTTTTTATCATAATAGTATTCGTTATATCTTTTTAAATTTTTAATTTTAATATCATATTCTATTTTTATTTTATTATTCATCTCATTCAAAAAGAGATCTAATCGTATTTGTTATTAAATTATTTTTCTTATTTTTTTTTATTTTAGAATTATTATCATTTTCTAATTTATTTAATATTTTATATGATTTGTCATACCATTCTGATGATTGATAATTATAACCTAATAATTTGGCATATTTTTCAGACTCATCCTTAAGACCAATTAAATAATTTATTTCTACAAGTCTATATAAAGCTTCTTCAATAAATATAGTTGTTTGATAATCGTCTACAACTATTTTGAATCTATTGATAGCAGGTATCCACTTTTTTTTTTCAAAATAATATCTGGCAATATACATCTCTTTTGATGCCATAATTTCTGATATTAAATCCAATTTATATCTCGCATCCTCCGCATAGTCTGACCTAGGAAATTTTGATATAATTTTTTCAAAAGCTTCTTTGGCATTTAGTATTGATTTTAAATCTTTTTTTTCATCGACAATTTGCTCAAAATAACACAGAGCTAAAATATAGTGAGCATAATCAATATTTTTATGTGTTGGATAAACTTTTATAAATCTATCCATTTCAGCAATTGCATCTCCATAATAATCTTGAATATAATATGAATATCCAGCCATCAATGCAGATTTAGGAGCCCAAATGGATTGCGGATAAAGAATTTCAACTTCATTAAATTTTGAGGCAGCAAATAAACTATCCCCACTTTCTAAGGATTTTAAGCCCTCCTTGTATGCTTCTAAAACCTGTGAGTCTAAATTTTTTTCTTTTATAATTGTTTCTTTTTTTATGTCTTTCGAGCAAGATAATAATAAAAAAATAAAAAAAATTAATGAAATACTTTTAATAAAAGCCATGACTAATTTTATATATATTTTTACAAAATGATAAATAAATCTTTATGATTTAAGCAATTGATCTTAATAGATTTTTATTTATTAAAGAATGTGGCAAATTCTTTTCTTTAATTTCAATAATTGAATAATTATCTTTTTTTTCAAACACCTTTCTTAATAAACTATTTGTAAGATAATGACCGCCCTGAGAACATTTGATATTTGCAACTAATCTAAATCCAGAAGTATATAGATCCCCGATACAGTCTAAAATTTTGTGATTAACAAATTCTTTGTCATTTCTTAATCCTTCTTTATTTAATATCTCACTACTTTTAACAACTATTGCATTATCTAAACTTCCACCTTTAGCTAAACCATTTTTTTTTATCATCTCGATATCTTCAAACAAACAAAATGTTCTAGAATTAAAAATATCATGCAAGTTATCCTCAAATACTTTGACTTTATTTTTTTGGGTTCCAATTATTGGGTTTTTATATTTTAGTTCATAATCAATGCTTAAATTAAGAGTGCTTGGTTCAATTGAAATAGATCTATTGCCCTCTTCGAATTTAACATTTTTAAGAATTTTGATTATTTTAATAGGTATTTCGCTAGTTTTAAAACCCGATGAAAGAATTTTTTCTACAAATAATTTTGCTGAACCATCTAAAATTGGCACTTCTTCATTATCAATTTCTACTAAAACATTATCAACACCCAATCCAAAAAGTGCGCCCATTAAATGTTCTATAGTAGAAACTTTTACACCATAATGATTCGAGATCGTAGTATTTAATGAAGTATTTGTTACATTCAAGAAACTCGGTATCAAGATATTATTTTCTTTTAAATCAATTCTTTTAAATAAAATTCCGGTATTTGGCTCCGCAGGCTTTAATGATAAGTTAACATTTAACCCGCTATGAAGTCCCACACCGCTGAAAGAAACTGGTTTTAAAATAGTTTTCTGATTTAAATATGACATATGGAGATTATTAGGTAAGTATTGAAAAATTTAAAAACAACTTATATTACGAGATATATCATTTTAACTAAAAAGATAAAAAAAACGTTCAAAAAATCCTTTTTTTTCAACTATTTTCTCAATTAAAAAAACTTCATTTGGATTAAATCCCGAGGAAATCTTTCGTCCCATTTCACATTCATTAAATTCATAAGAATCAAAAAAACCAAAAATATATTTACCACTCATAATTTTTTTAACTGAAATTTGAAAATTTTTAAAAATTTTTTGGTAAAATAGGAATTCATTTTTATTAAGTAAAATAAAAGTTGTATCCAAACAAAAATGATTACATTTTTTAGATAAATCAAAATTTTTGTAAATATTATTATCAAATAAATAATGATTAACCACATAATGAACTAATATATAATCAGTATAGCTGTCTAAAATATAATTCTTTAAATCTTTAAGTAAATTTAGTTGATTTTTTTTTTTTACCTCACCATAAATATTTTGTTTGATTGATATATCAATTGATTGAAATTGGTTACTATTAAGTATCAAGCTAATATTATTGATAAATTGATTTAATTTTTTTTCTATTTTGAAAATATTTTCACTTAAAAAATTAATTATTTTATTTTCATCTCTATAATGATTTAATTCTATAAATTTAGACTCTTTTTTATATAATATTTTTGAGTCTTTTTCTGAAAATACACAAATTAATATTTTATCGGCTCCAATATATATGAATGTTTCAAAGTCTTTTTTAGTCATATAAAATTATCTGATTTGGAACTCTTGCATCAATTATTTTTTTATCTAATTGTTTATTAGATATTAATTTAGAAATTTGTTTAAACACTTTTTCTAAATTATTTAGCGGTAATTTAATATAAATATTATCTTTCAATTCAAGATCAATTCTTCCAGATTTATAAAAAAATATATTTTTTATATTTTTATATTTAAAATCAGATGTATCAATTATGGAAAATATTTTCAAAATTTCCTCAACTTTTGGATTACCGAATATAAATGGTAATATTTCACTATCATTTTGCAAAACATCTTTAGTAAGTTTTCCGTTTGATCCAATTAAAAAAATATCTCCATTAATATTTAATCTTGCTAAAAAACTTGTTTTTTTTATTTTAATATCCAAAGATGAAGGATAAATTTTAAAAACTTGAAATGTGTCTATTAAAGTATTTGAGTATAATATTGATTTTAAATAATCTTTATTTGCAAAAAATATATTAAATTTAGCGCTGTTAAGAAGATTATTTTCAAGTTCTGCCTTAAAAATATTTTCTAAACCTATAATTTGAAAATTTTTAATTTTAAAAGTATGTGAGTTAAATAGTGTGTGATTGTTTACAGTTCCAAGAAATAAAAAAAAAAAAATATAAATAAAAATTTTTTTACTTTTTCTTTGAAGCATTATTTAAAATCCATTTTAATAATTGAATAAAACTTATACCATTATAAGATGCGATCTCTGGAACCAATGAAAGTTTGGTCATTCCTGGCTGTGTATTAATCTCTAAAAGATAAAACTTATTTTTATAGAATTTAAAATCAGATCTTGTAACTCCCATACAGCCAATTACTTTATGAGCTTTTAAAGCTATTTCTTCAACTTTTATAATATCTTTCATTGACAATTTAACAGGAATTATATGCTCTGTTTTAGCTTGAGGATTATATTTGGCATCATAATCATAAAATTTTCTTTTTGGTTTTAATTCTATTGTACCTAACTTTTTACTGCCCATTATAGCAACTTGTATTTCTCTACCAGCTATAAATTCTTCAATTAAAACCCTTTTATAAAATCTAATTCTTTCTAGGTTTTTATAAATATTATTTTTTGTGCAAATAAATACATTTACACTTGAACCTTCATTAATAGGTTTTACAACGACTGGAAATTTAAGTTTTTTTTGAATTATATTTATTACATCCTCTTTATTTTTATCAAAATGGTATTCAATATACTTTGGGGTTAATATTTTGTTTTTTAAAAAAATTTTTTTTGAAATAAGCTTATCCATTGCTTTAGCTGAAGCAATAACTCCAGAATGAGTATAAGGAATATTGAATGTCTCTAATATTGATTGTATGTATCCATCTTCACCAAATTGACCATGTAATGCATTAAAAATAATTTTAGGTTTAAATTTTTTTATTATTTCTGGAAGTTGAAAATTTGGTTCACAAATTTTAACCTCAAAATTATTTTGCATTAACTCCCTAGCTACCTGAAATCCAGTTTCTAAGCTAATTTTTCTTTCTTTTGAGACGCCACCTGAAATAATTAAAATTTTTTTTTTCATTTATTCAACAATTTTTATTTCGGTCTCTATTGTAATTCCGGTATTTTCTAAAACTTTATTTGAGACAAATTGAATTAAATTCTTCATGTCTTTAAAACTTGCATTTCCTTTATTTACAAAAAAATTACAATGTTTATTTGAGATTTTTGCATCACCAAAACTAGTATTTAATGGTACGGACTGTTTAATTAATTCCCATACTTTTTTATCTGTTTGTGCAATTGGATTTTTAAAAGTACTGCCACTTGTTTTTATTTTAGTTGGTTGTGAAATTTGTTTTTGATCTTTATATTTTTTCATTAAAGATTGAATATCTGCTTTATTACTTTTATTTCCTTTAAAAGAAGCACTTAAAAAAATTAAGTCATTGGAAAGATCATTATTTCTATACTTAAATGAAATTTTATTTGAAGGAATAGTAATTATTTGACCATTTTTATTAATAGCTTGTACTGATAACAAAATATCCTTAAATTCAGATCCATAACATCCAGCATTCATCTTAATACCTCCTCCAACAGTTCCTGGTATGCACGATAAAAATTCAAAACCTGACAAACTATTTTCCATGGCATATTCCGATAAAGCTTTGTCTGTTACCGCACTTCCTGCAATAATTATTTCTTCAGATAATTTTGAAATATTATTAAAATTTTTAGATAATTTGATAACTACACCGTCAAAAATCCCATCTGTGAATAAAGTATTTGAGCCAGCACCAAGAACAAAAATTTTTTCTTTATCATTAATTTTTTTTATAAAATTTTTTAATTCATTTAAATTTTCAGCTTTAAAAAATAATTTTGCTTTGCCACCAATATTAAACCAATTTTTTTTTTTGATATCATGGTTAATTTTTAGATTATCTTTAAATTCAATTAAAAGTTTTTTTATATCTAGATTTTTCATTTAATCAAATTTGGCATTTCTCTCATCCATCCAGAAATTGATCCAGCTCCCATTCCGATAACTATCTTTTTTCCAGAAATATTATTTTTGATAAAATTTGCTAATTCAAATTTGTTATTAATCATAAATAAATTTACTTTTGAATTTTTTATTATTTGCTTTGCAAAATTGAGGTAATTGAATCCTAGTTTAATTTTTTCTCCTGCTGTATAAACAGGGCATAAAATTACATAATCACAATCTTTAAAAGCATGGGTAAATTCTTTTTTCAGGTCTTTCAATCTTGATACTCTATGAGGTTGAAATATGCATATTTTTTTATAATTTTGATAAACACTTTTTACGCCTTCTAGAACTCCTTTAATTTCAGTTGGATGATGTGCATAATCGTCATAGAATTCAGATTGTCTATAAGTAAATATCTTGTTAAATCTTCTTTGAACACCTTCAAATCTTTTTAATCCATTTTTTATATTTGAAATTGACAAACCAATTGTTAAGGATACCGCTGTTGCAGCGACCGCATTTCTAATATTATGCAATCCCAAAAGTGGAATTTTTATTTTTTTAATATTTAGTTTTTTTTTATTAGGTAAATTTATATTTAAGTCAAATTCAGAAAAATTTTTTTTTAATTTAATATTACTAATTCTGAAATTAGATTTATGATCTATCCCATATGTGTAAAAATTTTTATTTTTTATATTATTGATTAAATTTTTATTATTTTTATCATCTAAGCAAATAAATGTTTTGCCAAATGAAGGCACTTTTTTAACAAATCTTTTAAAATAATTGTTGAGGTCATTCATAGATTTATAATAATCCATGTGTTCCCTATCTATATTTGTTATAATTGCATAAGTTGGGGGTATATAAACAAAACTTCCATCTGACTCATCTGCTTCTAATATAGACCATTCACTTTTACCTAATTTGGCAGAATTCTTTAAAGAATTTATTACTCCTCCATTAATAATTGTTGGATCTAATTTTGTTTTTTGAAATATTGAGGATATTAAAGATGTTGTAGTCGTTTTTCCGTGTGAACCTACTACTACTATATTTTTTGTTAATGAAACTATATTAGCTAACATTTCACCACGTCTATAGATTGGTAATTTTTTTTTCTTTGCCTGAACTAATTCAGGATTATTTCCTTTAATAGCTGAAGACACTACTAGAATTGTTGCTTTATTTATGTTTTGTTTTTTGTGACCTATAAAAGTTTTGATTTTATTAAATTTTAACCTTTCAATATTTTTATTTATATTAATATCGCTCCCTTGGACTTTAAAACCTTTGCCTTGCATTATTAATGCAAGGCCGCTCATTCCTATTCCACCAATACCAACAAAATGGATAATTTCTGTTTTGGCTATTTCAATTTGCATTTATTGTATCTAATATTTTTTGATTAACATTATTCCAAGTGTTTTGGTAATTTAATTTTTTTAAATTTTCTTTTTTTTTCAGATATTCATTATGATCTGTTAATAAATTCAAAAAAAATTGAGTTAATTTTTTTTTATTGAAATTTTTTTGATCTATAATCCAACAACTATTCTTATTTTTATAGTATAAAGCATTTTCAAATTGATGATTATCTTTTGCTGTTGGCAGTGGTATCACTAAAAATGGAATACTCATCAAAGATAATTCTGCCAATGTGGAGGCCCCTCCTCTTGTAATACAAAAATCAGTTTTATTTAGAATATTAAAAAAATTTTCCTGATATGAAAAAACATAACAATCAATATTGTTTTTAAAATAAAAATCTTTTAACTTTTCAACATTTTGTTCACTTGTTTGATGGATTACCTTAATTGGAAAACTTTTAGATATTTCATTAAATGACTCTTTAATTTCAAAATCAAATATATTTGCCCCTTGACTTCCCCCTATAACTAAAAAATTAAATTTATCTTTTTTTATATTATTATTTAATTTTTCATAAAACATATGCCTTACTAAAGGTTTTATTAAAACTATTTGTTTTAAAAATTTGCTAGGAAAATTTTTTATAGAATTCGTATAACAAAATATTTTTTCACTAAATTGCAAAAAAAAATTGTTAGCTCTACCTAAGATCATATTTGGCTCTAATAAAAAAATTTTAATTGAAAGAATCTTTGCAGCCAAACATAATGGAAGAGACATATACCCACCTGTTGAAACCAACATATCAATTTGATTTTTTTTTAAAAAAAATAATGATTTAACAGTTAAATAGATTATCTTTATTAAATTAAGAGGCAATAAATAAAGATTATTCAATTTTGGAGTGTAGATTTTAACTTTTTTATTTGCTACATCTTTTAAATATTTTTCTCCTCGTTTATCAGTGGAAATAATTACTTCAAAATTATAATTTAAATGATCTATTAAAACCTTTGCAGGTATAACATGTCCACCTGACCCACCTGTAGAAATTAAAATTTTTTTTTTCATTCAGGTTAATTAAATTTTCTTTTTGTTAAATTTAAAATTATTCCAGATATAATTGAAATACTTAAAATAGAAGAACCGCCATAGCTTAAAAAAGGTAAAGTCATTCCTGTTGTTGGAAAAAGTCTAATATTTACACCTATATGAATTATAGCTTGCATTAATATTAAGCTGGAACATCCAACTAAAATTAATTTATATCTCTCCTCTTGAATTGTTAAAATTCTTTTAAAAACTGTATAAATGAAAGTTAAAAATAATATTATTATTAACATTATAGCAATTACACCGAACTCTTCTGAAATGACTGAAATAATATAATCTGTATGGGCTTCAGGCACTTTATTTTTTAAAGTTCCTTCTCCTATACCTTTTCCAAAAAAACCCCCACTAGTAATCGAGTCCAAAGCTTTATCTGATTGAAAATTGTGTGTTCCACTTTCTTGATCAAAAAATGATAAAATCCTGGACTTAATATAACTAAATTTAGATACAAACATTACTAAATAAACCAGAAAGATTAGGGCAGAACTTGAAAATATAGATAAAAATAAAATATTTACACCTGAAGTGAAAATCAAAACAGACCAAGTAAATAAAATTAATAAGGTCTGACCAATGTCAGGCTGAATAAATAACAAACCAGAAATTAATAGTGTAGTCAAAAAAGAAAATATATATTTTAAATTAATATTAATTCGTTTTTCTGTACTTAATATTGTTGCTAAAAAAATTATAAAAAAGGGTTTCAATAACTCTATTGGTTGAAATCTTGGTAAAATAAATAGATCAATCCATCTTTTTGATCCTTTCACTTCAACTCCAATTAAAGGTACTAAAAACAAAGATATTAAAATTATAAAAAAAAATATTAAAGAAAATTTTAATAAGCTAATTGAGTCCATTATTGATAATAAAATAATTATTGTCATTCCTAAAAATATATAAATAAAATGCTTAAAAAAGAAAGAATAGCTGTTGGTTTCTAATTTATCCGAAGCAATTAAAGAAGTTGAAACTAAAGAAAAAAATAATCCAATCGTAAATAACAATATTATTATAGAAAATATAGTTTTATCTATATTTTTCCACCAACTATAATATAAATTATAGATTGATATTTTATCTTTCATTAACATAAGTTTTTATTAGTTTATTAAAATAAGAACCTCTATCTTCAAAATTTTTAAAACTATCAAAAGAAGCTCCCGCTGGACTGAATAAAATATATTTTTTCTGATTAGAAAAATCTTTTTTAAAATCTTTAAAGATCATTTTCAAAGTAACTTTTAAATTTGAATAATGATTAATTCTTATTTTGTTTTTTAAATCATTTTTAAATTTTTTAAAATATTTTCCAAAAATATAAGCTTTAATATTTAAACAATTTTTTTTTAAAAGTTTAAATTTATCTCCTTTTTTAGGAATTCCACCAAGAATCCAATAAACATTAGTAAACTTTTTTATTAAACTTTCTGATGATGCATAACTTGTGGCTTTTGAATCATTAATTATTTGTAAATTTTTAGAGTCATAAATAATTTGCTGCCTATAATCTAAGCCTTTAAAATTTTCTAAAGTATAAAATAATTTTTTTTGATTTAATTTTAAATAATTACTTATATAGAAAATAAATGATAAATTTTCTTGATTACCATCTGATTTAAAATATGGATTTTTAATTTTATCTATTTTTTTTCGAACTTTTGTAGAATTTACTTTAATTATTTTAGATGGAAAATTATACAAAATTAGCTTTTTTTTAATTAAACTGTTATTATTATTAACAAAAGCTATTCCATTATTTGATTGATTTTCAATTAATTTAAACTTTGCCCTAACATAATTATTCAAAGTTTTATGTCTCTCTAAATGATCAGGTGAAATATTCAAAATAACGGAGTATTTTGATTTAAAATATTTACTATATTGTAATTGATAAGAAGATGCTTCTATTACAAAAATTGTTGATTTATTTATCTTTTTTTCATTTAAAATTGGATTACCAATATTACCTACTAATCTTGAATCAAATTTTTGATCCTTTAAAACATCATTCAAAATTTTACAAGTCGTTGATTTTCCATTAGTGCCAGTAATTGTAATGCAAATATTATTTGGATTACATTTGTAAAAAACATCTAGATCTGTAATTATTTTATTTTTATTTTTACTTAAAAATTTAGAAATTTTACAATTAACAATATCTATCCCAGGACTTATTATTATTATATCAAATTCATAGTGTTCAATTTTTTTATATTCAATTTGTCTTTTTTTTATTACATCTAATTTACTATTAATCTTATAATCATCAAAAACATAAACTTTATTATTATCTTTTAAAAAATTAAGTGAGGCAAAGCCACTTTTACCTAGTCCGTATATTAATATTTTTTTATTCGAAAAAAAATTATCTTTTTTTTTCATTATCTTAACTTCAATGTTGCTAAACCAATCATTGCTAAAATAATTGAAATAATCCAAAATCTAATCACAACTGTCGACTCTGGCCATCCCTTTTTTTCAAAATGATGGTGTATCGGAGCCATTTTAAAAACTCTTTTACCTGTCATTTTGAATGATATTACCTGAACCATTACAGATACCGCTTCTAAAACAAATAAACCTCCTGTTATAGCTAATACTATTTCATGTTTAGTTATTATACCTATAGCTCCTAGTGATCCTCCCAAAGATAAAGATCCAGTGTCTCCCATAAATATTTTTGCTGGTGGAGCATTAAACCATAAAAAGCCAAGACAAGAGCCAATCACCGCTCCGCAAAAAATTGAAATTTCTCCAGTTCCTTCAATATAAGGAATTTGTAAATAATCTGAAAAAACAATGTTCCCAGTCACGTAACTTATAAATGCAAAACAGGCCGCAACAAGCATAACAGGAACAGTAGCAAGACCATCTAAACCATCTGTTAAATTTACTGCATTTGATGACCCTACAATTACAAAAACACCAAATGGTATGAAAAACCAGCCCAGATTAATTATTAAATTTTTAAAAAATGGAAAATACAAATTAGATATCTCTGAATAATCTGAAAAATAAGTAAGAACACTTATTCCAATTATAGATAAAATTATTTGTAATAATAATTTTAATTTTGATGAGATACCAGAGGAGTTATTAAATTTAATTTTTATATAATCATCATAGGCTCCTAAAGCTCCAAAAGTAAGAGCTACATAAATACAAAATATTAAATATATATTTTTTAAATCTCCCCATAAAATTACAGATGTAAGTAAACCAAATAAAATTATAACACCTCCCATGGTAGGTGTACCAATTTTTTTTATAATGTGATCAGATGGACCATCATTTCTTATTGGGTTTAAAATTTTTTTTGTAGAAAAATATTTAATAAATGGAGTACCTATTATCAATACTATGAAAAGAGAGG
>Ga0255765_1004235_pt1 | contig 14506 bp, 17 predicted proteins | sample 041ome_8_FD_179965 | JGI IMG/M metagenome (GOLD analysis project Ga0255765, IMG submission 179965) | Coastal salt marsh microbial communities from the Groves Creek Marsh, Skidaway Island, Georgia - 041407BS metaG (version 2) | ecosystem: Environmental > Aquatic > Marine > Intertidal zone > Salt...
TACGACTCTCGATATAGTCACTTGTATCAATCTCATTGGTTTCGAGCTTCACCTTCAATAATCGATTACGAACATCTTTGTTCTTGATGAGTTTGATTGGAACCAGGTCCATTCTTCTACTTAAATATAAACTGTTATTTTTAAATAATGTCATTGTCGTCACGAATAATATTACAGTCGTGACGACAAAAATGTGTCGAATGTGAATATGTATAAAGTAGAAATTAGTTCCCAAACGCAACCCCAGCCATGCCATTCTTAATGCGAAGAATGTTATAGTTGACCGCATAAACGCGGTGCATTTGGTTACCACCGGTCGGGTTCGTCAACGTAAGCTTGGCGCTATCGATGCGAGAGAAGTTCAAGCTACCACTCGGTTGTGACTTGTTCATAGTCAAACAGAACGGCCACGTGAACAAAGGCGCAGTGTCCAAGGTAGAATCCGCGAGGTTTTGGGCGTGCATTTCGTGTGCGAGGTTGTGGTGGAACGTCTTGGACATATTTTCAAAGAGCGCGACACCATTGATGTACATACTCGCTTCATCAAACGTGTACATCGTGTCCCACGTACCCGCAGTGGCGTTCCCGGAAACCAAGTGAATCGCCTTGGTCGGGTGGTTAAAGTACGTGAGATCGATTTCGGTATCAGTGTTGGACGCCATTTGGTATTGCGTCTGGGTAATAAGAAGTTCGTGTTCGTTTTCAGTGACAAACTTGCGTTCATCGCTGTCGAGGTACGCGTACATACCGTAAACCTTGGGCGTTTCAGCAGGCGTGAACCCATCGCGGCACTTCACACGAATTTCAACTTCGTGATATTGCAAACCCACGAGTGGGAGGCACTTGGTCCAGTCTTCACTGAAGAAGAATGGAATCAAGTAGTAATCAGACGCGCCGTCAACACCCTTCGCGTTATCCTTAATTTCAGTGGTCGTGACAGTCGCAGACGCCCGGGCTTGGTTTTCTTTGTAGACGATGTTGTGCACACCCTGGATGTACAAAGAATCGAGACGCGCGACTTCTTGGCCACCAATGTACAAGAGGAACTCCGTAGGCTTGGCGGCATTCGCAGAGAACAAACCATCGGTGTTCGTCGCGACGTTGGAAATATTTTGCGCTTCGATCCATACGTATCCAAGCATATCACCTTTGGAACGAATCGGAATGGTGACTTCATTGTTGGAGCCGAAAGTACCAATGTAATCCATGCGTTCCGGCTTAATAGAAAAATTCGTGTGACGCCTGTAGTTTTGACGGAAGAAACTGACCTGAGGTTCACCCGTGATGTACACATCCTGGGCACCCTTAGATACAAGATCAATCAAGGCTGCTGACATTTATATAATAAGCATATTAAAATTTTGGCTCGATGTATACACAACACATAATGGTGGTCTTCCAAGCACTGACGTGGGAGGCACGAGACTCTGAAGAAGGAGACGAACATTTGATCAGTATCTTCGGAAAGACTGAGCAAGGAAAGTCGGTCTGTGTCACGACATGCTTCGACCCGTACTTCTTCGTAAAACTTCCGTCTGGAACTTCACAACAACAAGTTCAGCTCCTGTATGATCAACTGAATAAACTTCGACCTAACCATGTGACGTCATATTCTTTGACCGAACAAAAGGATGTGTGGGGGTTTCAAAATAATGAAAAGTTTGCATTCATGCGCCTAAATTTCAAAAGTCTCGTGGCGAGACGCAAGGTGAATTCATTGTTCATGTATAATGATGAGTTCAAAAAATATCACGTGTACGAATCAAACATCGATCCTGTCCTGAGGTTCATGCACCGAACCGGGATTCAATCGAGTGGGTGGCTTGATACTGGGTCTAAATGCATTCGATCGTATCTCGCACGTACGGATATTGATCTCTTCTGTAACGATTGGCAAACACTCACACCCGTGGACAAGAATGAAACCGCACCGTTCGTTGTGGCCTCGCTTGATATTGAATCAAACAGTTCGACGGGTAAGTTTCCAAATGCACTCGTTCCTGGAGACGCATGCTTTCAAATCGCAATCTCTCTGTGTACGTTTGGCTCGGATGTACCCTATGATAAAACGTGTCTGTGTTACAAAAACACGGACCCTAACCTAGAAGGTGCAAACATCGTGAGCTTCAAGACTGAGCGTGAGATGCTTCATGCATTCCAAAGGTATCTTCATGAAAAGAATGTGGACATCATTACCGGTTGGAACATCTTTGGTTTCGATATGGAATACATTTATCAACGCGCACAATTGGTTGGATGCGACCCCGATTTCTATGAACTCGGTCGACTCAAGGAACACGAGTGTAAAATGGTATACAAGAAACTCTCGTCGAGTGCACTCGGAGATAATGAACTTAAACTCCTTCCGATGCCTGGACGATTCATCTTTGATTTGTTTCATGAAGTCAAGAAGGGGTACAAATTGGATTCATACAAGTTGGACAATGTTTCAAAGTTGTATCTCGGGGATCAAAAGATTGATATGCCTGCCAAAGAAATGTTTGCGCGATACAAAGAGGAAGATCCTGTGAAATTACGAGAAGTCGCGGAATATTGTATCAAGGATACTTTGCTTCCACACAGACTTGTAAAACATCTGTGTACACTTCTGAACCTTTTGGAAATGGCCAAGGCGACGTGGGTACCACTCAACTATCTGGTTGAACGGGGACAACAAATCAAGGTGTTTTCACAATTGACAAAGAAGGCGCGTGAAATGGGATTCATGGTCCCGACGATTAAATACGGCGCCATTCCTGAAGAACCGTACGAGGGTGCGACGGTCCTCGATGCGCAAAAAGGGGCGTACTATACACCCATCACCGCCCTCGATTTCGAAGCGCTGTATCCATCGATCATCATGGCGCATAATCTATGTTATTCTACATGGGTCATGGATGAGAAAAAGTATGGAAACATACCCGGTGTGACGTATGAAGTCTTTGAAGTCGGTGGTAAAAAGTACAAATTCGCTCAGGATGTTCCGAGTCTTTTACCGAGCATTCTTTTGGAATTGAAACAATTTAGAAAACAAGCAAAGAAGGATATGGCGGCATCGACCGGTGCGATGAAGGAAATGTTTAATGGAAAACAGTTGGCGTATAAGATTTCCATGAACTCTGTCTATGGATTCACGGGCGCTGGGAAGGGTATGTTACCATGTGTACCCATCGCATCGACGACGACGTCGAAGGGTCGGTCTATGATTGAAGAAACAAAGAATTACGTTGAAAAGAACTTTCCGGGGGCGAAGGTGAGGTACGGGGACACGGATTCAGTCATGGTTGAATTTGACGTCGGTGATCGTAAAGGTGAAGAAGCTATTGAGTATTCATGGAAGATTGGTGAAAAGGCGGCTGAAGAGTGTACGGCACTTTTCAAGAAACCAAATAATTTGGAACTCGAAAAGGTATATTGGCCATATTTCCTCTATTCAAAGAAGAGATACGCTGCAAAGTTGTGGACCAAGGGAAAGGATGACAAAATGCACATGGACTACATAGACATTAAGGGTCTTCAGATTGTTCGTCGCGATAACACACCTCATCTACGTGAAGTGTGCAAAGAACTTCTCGACGTTGTTCTTGATTCGAGTGATACTGAACCACCTAAACAATTGGCCAGAGAACGTGCGATTGAACTTCTCTCCGGAGACATTCCAAACGATAAACTTGTGTTGAGCCAGGGTCTCTCGGATACCTACAAAGTCAAGGGGAACCCGGTACACATTTCGGATGTTGCGAAAAGTTGGGATATTAATATGGCGCATGTTCAGGTGCATAATAAGATGCGCGAACGACGACCTGGTTCGGAACCACAATCTGGAGATCGGGTGCCCTATCTTCTCACAAAGACCGAAGATCCCAAAGCCAAAGCGTATCAGAAATCCGAGGATCCAAAATATGTAGAGGAACATGGTATCCCGGTCGATTACCATTATTATTTCCTCAATAAATTTTTAACACCTGTGTGCGACCTCCTTGATCCATTGTATGATAATCCAAAAGAAGAGATCTTTGGTGAGATTATTGCCCAACACAAACCACCGCGTCAAAAGAAAGCGCCAAAGACATCGATCGAAACGTTATTTAAAAACTACGAACGTGAAAAGAGTAAGTCTAATGTCGAGTGTACTAACACAGGTGTTTGAAGAGGAAGTGGAGAAACGTGTGAGTGAGCGACTCACACAGTACATAGAAAAGATATCAAAGACACATGGAATTTCCATGGAACTTTTGTTGAGAGACATACCTCATATTTCAGAAAACCTCATGTGTCGAGGTGTAAAAAAGGATGGGCATAGGTGTACACGGCGTGGTAAGAATGGTGGGTATTGTGATACACATCTCATACAGAAGAAGACTTTCGAACCAGTATCCGTCGTTCGAGCCGGTGGTCCAGTACATACACATGGGTTTCCACCTATATTCATGAAGGGGTGTCCAGCCTGTGAAGCATCCTCGACCTCAAACAAGCTTATAGATTTGAAGGGTATACTATAGTAATGAACAAGTCTGATATTCTACTACATGCCATCAACAACTTTTACGGTGAAGAAAAGAATAGATCTACGCTACTGAACGTCCTTGACAAATCGAGTGGAATTTCACTCCGAAATCTCGAATGGTTTATCACAAACTACGCAAAGAAGAACCATACGAGTTTCACGACGACCGATGGAAAACTCTTCACAGTGCATTGTGCATATAAATCAAGTCTCGATGGATACAGTAAACGATTTTTTGACCCGTTTTGTAGATCCCAAAAGTTCTCGTACACGGTTCCGGGAACATCTCATGAAATTCAAACAACGCTCGCGCAATTGAATTTCATCAAATGGTGTATCAAAAACAAAATCATTGAATACATTAAGGATAACAAGACGACATTATTTAATAAGCGAGGGACATGAATCCCTTTGAAAATTTAAACGTTTGATACCCTGTATAGTACATATGTAATGAATATTGATCGGTAAGTCCACTCTTTAGGTTTAACTCTATGTTTGTTTTTTCTGACTTTATCTGACTAAAATCCAGGCTTCCCGATGGCTCCACATTTGCCGGATACATCGAGAAGGAATACGTATAAATATTTCTATACGGTCGAGATAGTCGCGCCCTAAACGGTGTCATATACTTGTAATATGAATGATTTGCACTCGTAATATTTGGAAGATCGTTCCCATTAATATAAAACTTTGCCGAGTCCATGACTGGATAAAAGAATGCGTACAACTGATCGAAGTCGAGCACACTTGAAAAATTGAACCTATTCTGGAAGTAATAGTAGTCTGCACCCACAGATCCGGGAATCTCGTATGCGTCAAGGTATGCCTGATCCGGTGTTCCGGGACCTCTCGCCACATTCACGTCTTCAAACTTTTTGTTTCGTAAAAACCAGTGAAGTGTTTTGACAGGGATGGATGGAACTAAATTGTTCTTCACGATGGTTTTACCAATTTCGGTTTCGGTCGTTGGGTGTTTCTTGACCACATCCGTGATGAACGTCGTATCTTCTGTGATATAAAACCGTCGCTCGGCCGGGTCGATCGTCATCTCTTCCGTCACAATGTGAAATTCGGGAAGTGTCAATGTTGAATTCGTATCCGAGAAGAATGTTTGTGGATGAAATTCAATTTCAAATTCAAGCTTTTGTTTATGAATCGCACATAAAGGAAAATACGGGCGATTTGGTTTGTTCGTGTCGTATTCATCACTCGCATACTTTCTCGAAAAGAAAAAGGGAATGGGAATGATGACATCTGATTCATACTGCGCATACTGTGGTGTGTCGACAGCCGTGTCATACGGAAGCATTCGATTGATCAAAAACTTGTTCGTAATCTTTTCGGACATTTCGAGATACAATTCATCATAAATGATCATCCAATCATCATATATGGTTTCAAGTTCGAATTCATCGACGCGCATGGTGATGCTCTTTATCAGGTGTCGTCCAACCTGATCGGCGTAGTTTCGACCACTCGGGAGCGCTGGAAGTGTGAGACTGATATACATGTTACTCAAAAGGTCACCCGCGTTTTGTGGATTCAAGGTCACCTTGATGCGTTCATTGAACGGCCATGTAAGTTTTCCGCCTGGATTGTAGACGGTCGTGGTTCTATGAAAACGACTAAAGTTGGAATGTCTCTTCTCTTCATATTTAAATAAGGAATCATCCGTTTTTTCGGATAATAAATATGTATCTTGCTTACCGAGTGCGTTCAAGGACAAAATCGCCCCGGTGCTCGCGCCACTGACGTCGCACATACTTATTCTATGTCTACAAATTTTTAATATCAGTTTTCCACATGTCAATGTGGCTCGTATTTTTCATGATTCCGAGTTCTTCGCGCGCCTGCTTTGCCTCTTTCACAAGTTCCTTGACACATTCATCCGTATATTGAACAGTCTTAATATTGAGAAGATAATCATATGTACCACCAATCTTGGGAAATATTTGTGATAATTGTCGTTCGAGATCATCCTTCTTTCTTTTGAAAACAACAATATCACCTTCGATCACCATGGTGACAAACTTGGATTTGTACCCACACATCGTCGCCCGTGTGTCGAGCACTTTGAGTAAGTGTTCTTTTCGTTTAACGTAATGCTCGGCTCGGAGTTTGACAAAGTCTTTGAGAATATCTTCCGGACTCGCATACTTGTGAATACCTCGCGTTGGGTGAAACAAGTGCATGTTCGACGTGTGAAAAGACTTTCGCAATTTGAGATCCTTGATGATATCCTTACCCGTATATCCAAATATTTCAAAATCAACATCATCGGTCGTTGAGTTGTTGGTGAAGCCCGAAATGACTTTCTTTTCCACGAGAGCATCTAAATGCTCCTTGTAGTCTTGTGTCCAGCGACCCGGTGGAAGTTCAGTGACTTTGAGTCGTGAACCCGTGTCTCGCCACACACCTTCGGTGATCCAAGTGCCATCCTCTTTGAAAACCTTACCCTTGAAACCCCTAAACCACGGCTTCATTTCATTGACCGCGCGACCATCGAGCACGCGAAGAATGTTCTCCTTGATGTCCTTGGGGTTGAATGGGGGTACATAACAACTGAATCCTGTACCGATACCTTCCGTGCCGTTCACGAGCACCATTGGAAGTGTTGGCATATAGAAGTCTGGTTCAATTGAGCGACCATCATCATCCAGATAATTGAGTACGGGATCGTCTCTAGGATCAAATATTTTGCGGGCATCTTTGGTCAGCTTTGTGAAGATGTACCTCGTTTGAGACGCATCCTTACCACCCATGAGACGCGTCCCAAACTGACCACACGGCTCGAGAAGATTGATATTATTTGAACCCATGTAGTCATTCGCCAACTTGACAATCGTATCTGCAAGGGATACTTCGCCGTGATGGTAGGCCGACTTGTCCGCAACATACGCCGCCAACTGTGCCACCTTCATTTCATCCTTGAGGTTTTTGTGGAAGCACGCATACATGACCTTTCTCTGCGAAGGCTTGAGGCCATCGGCCATGTGGGCGATGGAACGCTTCAAGTCCGCTAGGCTGAAATTCACCAAGTCTTTGCGAACAAAGTGTGTAATGCTCAAGTTTTTCACAGATCCATACGGAACTTCTAGTTCTGTGGAATCCATCGCCGTACTCTCGAGGAGCCAGGTCTTTCGGTCATCCGCCTTCTTCTTGTCAAAGGCGAGAATAATAGATTTATCTGTCATAATATCCATATCAAACTTGACAGTCAAGTCTTGGATCTTCTTGAAATACTCTCGAGCCTCGGCACTCGTGCTCGTACCGAGACCCTTATAGTATTTGATTTTCCAACCAGGTTGTCCATTGCCATACCAGCTACGGAACGCGGAATCTGTGTAGAATGACTTTGATTGTGTACCTTTGGACGCCTTGATGATTGGTGTCACCATAGAAACTACGAAACCCAACTTGAGGAGCGAAGGCCAGAAATAGTGAATCATATTGAGAATAAGACCCTTGATGTGGGAACCGTCATTATCCGCATCCGTCATAATCATAAGACGTCCATAACGAAGCTCGGAAAGATCTTGATAGTCCTTGCCTTGTTGAAGACCCAGGATCTTCTTGAGGTCGTTGAACTCTTGGTTTGATGTTAACTGTACTACGGATGCATCCCGGACGTTTTTACACTTCCCACGGAGGGGAAAGACACCGTAGTGATCACGACCAACCACCGAGAGACCGGCAACTGCGAGAGTCTTTGCCGAATCACCTTCCGTCACGATGAGCGTACACTTTCCAGATTGCACCGTCCCTGCTTTGTTTGCATCATCCAACTTGGGAATACCAGTAATTTTAGACTTTCGTGCACCATCCGTCTTTTTGAGTTCCTTCATTTCCTTGAACTTTGAGAGTGCTGTGAGTTCATCCTGAATACCAGTCTTGAGTGCATTCTTGATAAAGTTCTTGGGTGGATCAAACTTACTGCCAAAGTCTTGAGCCTTTGAGGTACACTCCGACTTGACTTGACTCGAGAAGGTTGGATTCTCAAGGGTCGCCTTGACAAAGATGTTAAATGTATTCTTGACTTGTTGTGGCTTCAATTTGATCTTCTTTGCCATCTCATCAATGATACCCGACGCGAGATATGACGCGACATGATCCACGTGGGTTCCACCCTTCGTGGTGCAGATACCGTTCACGAATGACACTTGTTCAAGACCATTTTCCGAAGGGCCAATACACACCGACCAGCGATCTGTGGTCACCGATGAGATCTCGGAGACACCTTCGTGCATCTTGGCGTACGCCTCAAAGGACGTCTTGGGAAGGGCTTCCCCTTGAAACTTGACTTTACAGTTCGATGTCGTACAGATGTTTGCGTCCCACACTCTCTTTTCAAAAATCTTGTAAATGTTATTATCGATAGATTTCATACCAAATCTTTTCCAATCTGGAATGAAAGTAATTGAAACCGAAGATGTTGAACCAGAATGTTTTGTAATTTTTGGAGGATGACACACTGTCATATTATTTTCCCATTTTTGACAGTATGTCTGTTTTGTCTCACTGTCTTTGATGACTATACAAAACTCCGAAGAGTAGATGTTGGTGAGTTTGGCACCGTATCCATTTCTGCCACCAACGATTCTCTTTTTGTTGTCATCGTAGTTTGTACTTGTGAGTAGGTGTCCAAATGTAAGTTCCGGATTCCAAATACCCTCCTTTTCATGCATACGAACGCCAACACCACCAAGAGGTCCATTGTTTTCAATGGTGACGGCACCAGTGTCCTTGTCTATCCCCACCGAGATGCTCGTAACAGTCTTCGGATGTACAGAGTTTCGGTCAATTGCGTTGACCAATATTTCGTCAAAAATCTTGAGCAAAGCTGGTGAATAGTTGAGATTCTTCTTTTTGAATTGATTATCAGTTTTGTGAAAAATCCAGTAGGGTTCGGAACTGATGTCCACTGGACCAACATACGAGTCTGGTCTTTTAAGAACATGTTCAATGTGGGTAAGTTTTTGTACACTCTCACCCATTCTTCTTTAACTTTTGTGGTGTCAATTCTTTACTTAGGTTTACAACTACCCGGAATAATTTTAGTGTTGTCTAGTATAGAGCGATGCTTTACTTGGTAGGAATCATCATCATCGTTGTCATGTTTGCTATGAGACATAGTTCAAATACTAGCCTCAAGAGTTCAATCAAACAACTCATGAGACAAGCGGCACGATACGCGACAGCGGCCCAACAGGACGCCGCGCCATTGATGGCGGTTCTCCACGCCAACTATGCAGCTGCATATATGTATGCAATGTTAGACATTGCAACAGATTCACAAATTCATAACATGACAGGTGTTGACATGAAAAAGTTCAGAGAACACGTGACAAACGTTCAGGATATGGTGACAAAAAAGACTGTCGAACGGTGTCCGGAATTCGCGGGTGAGATCGATTTGTATCTTTCAACGATCGCTGGTGAAACTTAGACACCTAAGTCATTTTCGAATGTATGGATTCTCATAGTAAAAATGCAAGTCGTTCATGATTCCATGTGGAATATGTGCCTCGAGCGCGCGATGGATCGGTACGGTGTTCGCGAGCCGGACGAGCGGTGTTATCGTCTCGCGAATGCCGTGTGGAAGTGTAAACAAAAACAACAAGAAATGAAAGATGCGCGCATGCAGAGGAAGATCATAGTTTTAGACGCACCACCGGAACAAAATCAAATCGAGATGCGCACACAAGCAAAGATTTGTTCAGCCACGACTATGGCTGGAAAGAGGTGTCACTTCAGAGCCGTGTGTGGAGACTATTGTAGAAAACATAAAGTCACGACGAAAGAGATTGGGGATGTCGCAAATCTCGCAGATATTATGAGTAGGATTAAAATGTAGTTACATTATAAATGTTAGATCAGGAAACCCTCAGACCTGTTATTCTAGCCATGACCTTTTATATCGCCGTGAGTGTTCTCGTTCCTAAACTCGCAAAGAAACCATCGGGTATCAAGTTCATCGACGACATCGTCGCGTTTCTCATCGCGCAACAAGGTAACGTCACATCAGGTACCATTTTGATTGGTCTCGGTGTTTTTGTTGCCAATTACGTGGACCAAGAATTCTTCTAAGACGTTTTCTTTTCCTACGAGATTTTTTGTAAACGTATGATCCATGGATCGAAGTTTCTTTTGTGACGCATCGCGCATGAATTCCAAGAGTTGGTTCGGATTTGGTTTTCCCCAAACCATTCCTTTTTTGAAGAGAAAGTCGTCCCTCTCCAACTCTTGAAGTTCACACTCGATCGTATACGGTGTTTTAATATATTCTGAAGCACCCCCGTAGTCCGTGATGATGATCGGTTTATCGTGTAAAGCCGCCTCGACAGCGCCCATACCTACACCTTCCGATTTAGAAAAACTCACGTAACAATCACCCATCGCGTGAATGTCTTCCATTTCTTCATCCGAAATGAGTCCGTTGATGACTTTGACTCGTGGAAGATTGATCGCAACGTCTTGATTACATGTGGCTTTCACGAGTAAACGTGTGTTTGGATCATTCAAGCGTATGAACGCCTCGAGAATGCCCCGGAAGTTTTTACGATCGTCGACGATGTTTCCGATGTGATAAAACGTGTATGTTGGTTCGTATGGAATGTGTACGTGTACGATTTTGAATGTCGTCATTGGAAATTGTTTCGAAAGTACGCGCTGACAGAATGCACTTGGCACGAGTACCGTATCAAAGTGTTCGAAAATCTTTCCGTAATCTTCGTGTACGGTTTCGGTTTCACACACGGTCATGCACGACACATGTTTCGCTCGTGATTTGACGTATGGAATAGCGTTGATTGTATGTGGTAAAGGAATGACAAACATGAATGCATGCTCACACTCGGGAATCTCTTGTCCAAACTCAAAGTATTGTGCATCAGGAAATAGTTTTGTATACTTGAATGTGTGTTGTCCAATTCCACTTTTCAATGTTGGACCCACGAAGATCATTTGGTATAAAGATAATCTCTCTTTTAATATATATAACCATGGAAGCGATCAAGCAAGAAATCAGAGATGAACTCGTTCGTGTGCGAATCGATAAGGTTCGACTGTACAACCTTCTCGCGCGTATCGTTGATGCGATCCCAGCGGAAGTCCCGGTAGCCCCAGCGCCGGTGCCGGTCCCCGAGCCTGTCGCGGTCCCCGAGCCGGAACCCGTCGCGGTCGCTGATGAAGTGAACGAAGAACCGGTCGAAGAAAAGCCGAAGGCTAAGAAGACCACCGCCACGAAGAAGAAGACTACGAAAAAGGCTTAAGTGAAACTCGACCTTGATAATATTCATAAACATGCAGCACGTACCTCTCGGAAAACCGTTCCGTCTCATAAATCCTAAGAAAAGAACTAGTTTTTATGAGAAGGCTCACGATAATAATGGGTATATATACCACGTGAAAATTGTATTTAAACCGAGACCACCCGGTTCACCCACCAAACGAAAGAACCAAAAACCAAGACGATGAATCCAATCAAATAACTGAATGGATATTTCTTCTTTTGACGCTCTTCGATCGGTGTGTCTGGAAGTTTTTGTACATTTTTATTAAGAGTATCTATCTTTGCTGTAAGCTGTTCTAGTGCTTGTAATATTTGAAGCTCACGATCTTTTGGCTTTTCCTTGACATTCACCGTCGTGATTTCGAGTACCATGTACCACTTCGCATCGGGTTGTAAGAGTAAATAATCTCCATCGTCTTGTTGTTCATAAATTTGAAAGTTCAACTTCTTAATTGAAATCGGATTAAAGTAATTGGTTGTGCGTTGAAATGATCGCCATTGCTTATCTCGTAACACGATACCACTCGACCCACTGAAATGTCTTTCGAGTGGCACTCGTGCGAGGACTTGTCCGTGTCTTTCATCGAGCATTTGACCGACCTTTGGAATTTCTGGACACACGACGTCCACAAATTTTGCGATATCCGTGTTCAGATTCGATGTATTTTCACCGACCTGAGTGATATAGAAGTCAACCATTTTGACACCCATGACACGATTCATATCTTCTACGTGTGTGTTTGATTTCAATGTGAGATCGAGAGAAAACACATTGTTCGTACCGTTTACGAATTCCGAATCTAAAAGGATATATTGCGTTCGCTTCGGTATATCGTCGAGCGACATTCTGAAATATACATACATAAAAAAATGCGACGTTTCAAAACAAAAATGGGGTATCTGAAAGCCGTGTACGTCACTTTAATGACGATGGGTGTTCATTACATCGAACACGCGTGTACTTGGATTAAGGCTGCGGTGTGGGACGCCCCGCGCCGAGTCATCTTGGATGTTCAACTCGAAAAATATAAACTTGAACGAGAAGACATCCTAAGTGAAATAAAGTCTCAAGAAAATCAAGACGAATGTGCGACTACATCCCACTCGTCACCGACGATTTCAGAATAGCTTTCTGTTTGGCCACGAATAATTTGTGTTCAGACGTTCAGCAAATCATTTGGAAAAAAATATTATACGAAGACATAGAGCTTGAACCTCCATTTGCTCCTATAAAATGGAAGCCTTTGCAAATATATTCACGAACATCTTCAGTTACGTTGCCCCGAAACCTATTCGGGTAATTGACGAATACGACACCGTCGTCGCTAAGAATGAAGTAGGAGAAGAAGTGATCTTACAAATCCCGAGGCGATGGCATTACGAAAACTTAGATAAAGATGATTGGTATGTGTAATGTAACATGAATACACAATTTACCACACTTCTTTCGAAGTATGAAGACGCCCTCTCTGACTTCAAAAGAAAACGACGATACGCGTATATTAATGATGAAGATTACACAGAGTATAATACGTACATAAACAAACTTGAAATCATGATAGAGCTCATGCGATCCCGTGTGTCTCGAATCGACGCAAAGGAGGATTCGAAACGTGTGCGTGATCTCATCGATGAGTACAATGATGTATCGGATGTACGTGAAGAACTCATAGAATCCATACACGAAGAACTTGAAAACATGGATAAGAGTGAGTGGTACACGAAAAACTTTGAAAATTGGCGTGATATGCCGCCCAGACAAGACTGTGATGACCATTCGATCATTGATCGTCTTCATTATTCAAAGTGTCGTCGCACTATGTTCAATCACCTTGAACATTCATGGAAAAAGGAAACATTCCCGACGTTGGCACATCGTCTAGAATTTTTCTAGTCGGTGAAAGTATGATGAATTACTTCTATGTTCAAATGCGTCAACATCTCGCATTCTCTATCGCGAGAGACGGGTTTTGGTCCTTTATCAAGGACTTTGTGCGAACTTTCATCCCGAAAAACCAACATAAGGCTTTGTCGCGTGGTAAGGATAGATAAGATGGGACGCCCTGTTCGTAAGATTATTCAAACCGCGTACTATTATGGTAGTGAATCCGAATCGGAATCCGAACCCAGTCCTCCCACGGAGATCTCACTTTCAGACGGAAGTGATGATGAATGGAGTGGTAGCGACAGTGACAGTGATGCCACAACTGTGATCCTCGGTGATGATTGGGACATCGAAGAAGTATCTGACTCTGAAGATGGTACGGATTACGAAAGTGAGACCGAATCAGAGTCAGACTCCGAGGAATTGGATGATCCCAAGCCTTATTATGGTGAGGGTTTCCGAGTTTATTTCGATAGCCACACCGACAAAAAATTCTTCATGAAAGCGTTTGGATTCCAAGACGCATAAAAAAACATCGTAGCTTTTAATAAGATGAACTTACCAAAGTATATTTATAAACGTCTCTCACTCACCGAAAAATGGAAGTTGTTCATGTGTAAACGAAGAGCTAAAAGAGCTATGAAGAATATGGACGTGCACATTAAAAGGGCGTACTCATATGAAAATCTTATGTACAAAACGGATGATGAACTCATTGATTATATTCATATGCTCAGTGTGAAATATGCATGAGATCCTAAGTAACTTTTATACCATGTAATAATCAAAATGATTCGACGAGTGTAAATGCCGTGCCATT
>Ga0255765_1004236_pt1 | contig 14500 bp, 13 predicted proteins | sample 041ome_8_FD_179965 | JGI IMG/M metagenome (GOLD analysis project Ga0255765, IMG submission 179965) | Coastal salt marsh microbial communities from the Groves Creek Marsh, Skidaway Island, Georgia - 041407BS metaG (version 2) | ecosystem: Environmental > Aquatic > Marine > Intertidal zone > Salt...
CTGTAATTACCGAGCGTCATGGAACTCAAAAATGAAACTCGAGCGGGAACATTTAGGCGCGTCAGCAAAGGGTAGTAAAGGATGGGCTTTAGCACCGACAAAATGCCGATTACCAAGGCCACTGCCATAATCTCTGGCGCGGGCCAGCCCGATAGTCCAATGAGCAAAAAGAAACTCACCAGAAATAGATCTTTAAACTGCATTAGATTACGCGATAGCTCTTTCGCCTTTTGATGCCCCGCCAAGCTCGCGGCAATGATCAGTGCCCCCAAATCACCCTTGACACCGGCCATCTCACACAATGCGGCGCCACCCAAAGCCAGCGTAAGACCCGCCAAGGTAAAGAGCTCCCCATAGCCGCAGTAACTCAGCAATTTCAGCAGTACCCGGCGCAAGGGGATCAACAGGAGCAGAGCCAAGGCCTCGATCGTAGGCACCTTACCGGCAGCGAAGGCCAAGAAGATAACCGCCGCCAAGTCTTGAACAATCAAGATCCCGATGGCCAGCTTGGCGTGCCTCGAGGCTGACTCACCACGCTCTTGCAGCACTTGGATAACGAACACGGTACTTGAAAACGTGAGCGCGAAAGCGATAACCGCAATAGCGGGCCACGAAAGGGCCAAAAAGCCACTCGTAACGGCCACGGCAAGCAAAACCATAAAAAAGGCTTGCGTTGCCAACATGTGGATCAGAGTCGTGCCCCACACCGATGGCTTGAGGAGATCTTTAAACTCCAGCTTTAGGCCAATGGTGAATAAAAGGAGTGTAATACCGATGTCAGATAGCGTCTGTAAAAACTCACCGGACTCGACGTTCAATTCATGCAGAGCGAAACCCGCGGCTAAATACCCAAGTAAAGCAGGTAAACCAAGCGCTCGGGCTCCGATACCGAAGCCCAATGCGAGTAGAATGATCAGAGGGTCAAACACAATTGGCGCGTGATAGAGGTGAAGGCTGAGCCTTCACCTCATAATCTTCTAGCCTTCGGCTTTCTCGATGCTGAGAAGCTCCACTTCAAACTTGAGCGCCGCATTCGGTCCAATCAAGTTGCCCGCACCGCCCGCACCATAAGCGAGTTCGGCAGGAATGTATAAAATGTACTTAGAACCGGCGGGCATCAGCTGCAGCCCTTCGGTCCAACCCGCTATCACTTGGCTCAAGCCAAATTTAACGGACTCTCCGCGCGAGTAAGAAGAATCAAACTCGGTTCCATCCAACAAAGTGCCGCGGTAGTGTACTTCAACCGTGTCCGCTGCTATGGGCTTCTCACCGTCGCCCTGCGTTACCACCTCATACTGAAGACCCGATTCCGTTTGCATCACGCCCTCACGCTGTGCGTTCGAGGCGAAAAACTCAGCAGCCTCAGCCGCATTCGCCGCTGCGACTTCTTCTGCTGCCGCCATTTGCTTGGCTTGCATCTCTTCTTGGAATGCTTGCATGGCCGCCTGCACTTGCTCATCAGAGAGTTGTGAATCAACGCCAGATAAGGCATCGCTGATGCCCGCAGCAAACGCTGCGGCGTCGACTTCAAGATTTTCCGCCTGCATACGCTGCCCCATGTTGTAGGCCATGCCGTAGCTAAACTGCTGCTGAGTGGTGTCGAGCGCGAGTGCAGTTGCGGCCTCTTCCGTATTGTTCTGGCAGGCTGCCAATAAAACGAAGCTGCTGAGGGTCGCAGCGAGAGTCAATTTCTTCATTAGAATTCCTTTTAGGCTTTAGTCTTTACGGGCGTTAAGGCCTATTTATCGCCTTTACCCGCGGTTCAGTCGTTGAGTGGCAGAGCCTATCATCGACCTTATTGCTTGGCCATAGCGCCCAGCACTTGCTGGCAAATTTTTAGCGCGAGATCGTCCCAGCGTACCGTGCTCTCGGAATGCAAAAGCGCCAAGTTACCTTTAGTTAGCGCTAAAGTTTCGGCTGGACGAAGGTGCACGACGGCATTTTGAGACTGCAAAAGACGCGGTTCAAATAGTTCAAAAAGGGTATCTTGCAATTGGCGCTCCAACGAGAGCTCTAATTGAAGCAAGGCGGTGCGTTGCGAGCTCAGACTCGCTTTCGATTTCCAGGCATTCCGCAAGGTCCGAATAGGATTAATACCCACCACGCGCAAATCGTGTGTCTTCGCGTAAGCGTGATCCAGAAAAGCCGCTGTCAGTTCGACCTCATGATGCGACGCAAACAGCGCCAAGAGAATGAAATTGATGTCCACTTTAACTGAATCCTGCGCCTGTAATAGCAGATCGCGCAGAGCAGGCTGATCGTAAAGCGCTATCGAGTAGTCCCACAGCGGTTGTGTTGTGCTCATACATCGTCTCCTAAGACAGACCCGTGTATCATAGCGCCTTTTTTAGCGACCCGTAATCGGCATGATCATTCTAAAAGATATCGCGGTACGCCGCGGGCCCCAACTTCTTATCGAAGACGTTAATCTGACCATCAATCCGGGGCAAAAATTGGCGCTGATCGGGGCGAACGGGTGCGGCAAGTCGAGCTTCTTCGCGCTACTCACCGGCGCATTGAGCGCGGACAAAGGCGACATTACCGGTATGGCGAATATTCGCCTCGCTCACATGGCACAGGAAGTCAGCGGATCCTCTGTATCCGCACACGCATACGTATTCGCGGGGCACAAACTCGCATTCGAGACTCAAGCCAAACTCAACAAAGCCGAGGCGAACGAGGATTACGAAACAGCAGCTCAACTTCACCAAATAATGGACGAACACAACCTATATGGCGTTTCGAGAGAAGCAAGCCTAATGCTTGAAGGGCTTGGGTTTCCCACAGAGCAACATCAAAACCCGGTGAGCTCATTCTCAGGTGGATGGCGAATTCGACTCAATCTGGCACGAGCACTCTTAACACCCTCTGATTTACTGCTACTGGACGAGCCAACCAACCACCTTGACTTGGACGCCACCGTTTGGCTCCAAAATTGGTTGAATCAATATCAGGGCACCATTGTTCTGATTTCACACGACCGCGATTTTATCGACGCGGTGTGTGAGCGAATCGTTCATGTAGAACATCAACGCTTAAACAGCTACACCGGAAACTATTCTCAATTCGAAGAACAGCGTGCCGACCGCCTGGCGCAGCAACAAGCCATATTCGAAAAGCAAACCAAGCGAATCGCTGAAATCGAAGCTTTCGTTGCGCGCTTTCGGTACAAGGCCACCAAGGCTAAACAGGCACAAAGTCGCTTGAAGGAGCTGGAGCGTCTACCCAAAGTCGCGGCTATTCAAGCCGATTCACCGTTTCAGTTTCGATTCTTAGAGCCGAAGGGGGTATCAGACCCCTTACTCAAGCTCGAGCATGCCAATATCGGCTATCAGACAAAGTCCCCCGTATTGAGTGGCGTCAATCTGACACTACGACCGGATAGCCGAATCGGCCTTATTGGACGCAATGGAGCGGGTAAGAGCACCCTGCTTAAAGCCTTAGTCGGTGACTTAAACTTACTCAGTGGCGAGCGCGATCCGGGTACCCACTGTAAGATTGGCTACTTCAACCAGCATCAACTGGAAGCACTGGATCTTGAGGCCAGCCCCCTGCAGCACTTATTGCGCCTTCGACCGGATGCGCGCGACCAAGACGCGCTCAATTTTCTTGGAGGCTTCGATTTTCGTGGCGACATGGCAACCGACCCGATTGCACCGCGAAGCGGCGGCGAAAAAGCGCGCTTGGCCTTAGCCCAAATTGTTTGGCAGGCGCCTAATGTATTGATCTTAGATGAACCCACCAACCACCTTGATCTGATGATGAGAGCCGCGCTGGAATTCGCTCTGCAAGGCTTCACGGGCGCGGTAATACTCGTGACGCACGACAGACACCTACTGCGAAACTGCATTGATGAACTGTATTTGGTTGATGCCGGAAAGGTACGCCTGTTCGATAACGACTTACACGACTACGAACAATGGATACTCAGTGATAAACGCGAAGTAGCCGGTCAAAGCAAAACGGCAGAGCGCGAATTAGTTGGCAATAAAAAGGCGCAGCGTCAGGATGCCGCAACGAGACGGGCGCAGCTACAGCCACTTCAAAAAGCAGTGAAACAGGCCGAAAAAGCGATGAACGAGACCGAAAGCGCATTATCGGCGATTCGAGAAAAGCTCGCGGACGAGACATTGTACTTAACGGAACGAAAGCAGGATCTAACTGAATTGCTTTCCGAGGAGGGCCGCCTTGCTCGCGCGCTCGGCGAACACGAAGAGGCCTGGCTCCTCGCACAAGAGGCACTTGAGGAGGCCGAGTAACCTCTCAAAGCATAGGCCATCGAAAGCAACCAACGGCTCCGAGGCTCCGAATAAAATAGTGAATCAGGAAGCCTGCGCAACTAATCAAGCATTTAAGCACGACTCGATTGAGTTCGAGAGCCAGACGTCTCGCGAGTAAGCCTCGAAGAGGGTTCAAACCGTCTAAGGATTTTTATGCGGGATGGTTGAACTGTTCTTACCCCAGTATCCATTCAGGGTGTCGGCGATAAACACTCCGTGTTGATGGGGATAAATCCCCGAGAGCAACTTGCGATGTGAGCCGTCCTTCAAATGGGCAAAGAGCTTGGTATTCGGTGCGCCGCCGAAGTGCGATCCAGGTTTATAGGTCACGTACAATTGTCGAATATCAGCAACGGCAATGCGTTTGTGCCCAAATAAGCTCAAAGGCTTAAAGACGACCTCAAGCGTTTCTGAGCTTGCAAAAAAGTGCATTTGATTCAGCCAGGTCGCAGCGAGTAAATAAGCAAGTAGTGCTAATCCCGCTACCGCGACAAAAGCCAAGAAGACATGCAACCAAAGGACATCAAAGTCGCGCCAAAACACGATGACCTTCTCAATCAGTAGGTACCCCACTATCGCATAGAACATCGTGAAGAAGAGTTTTCCCATGATTTCAAAATGGCCTCGATACAAGTGAATGTAATCGGGCTTTCGATTTAGCGTTATTCCCGAGGGTATCGTATCAGGCTCCATACTCTGGCCTTCCTTTATGCCTAGCGCTCATTCTGATTATGACATCGAAATCGAGGCCGATGTGAGCTTCAACTTTTGGCTACGAGACAGCTTCTTCAGCCAAGCCTCTCGCTTACAGGCCTCGCTTCGACTCGCGCACCGATCACTCCAAACCAGTTCCACTGGACGCTTAGCGCGTGTGTACTTCGCACCCCCGGCGAGCTCTCCATTATGCTGTCTCAATCTGCGAACGACATTGTTCGTAATACCTGTATAGAGCGTGTCGTCGGAGCAGCGCAACAAATAAACGTACCAGTCTATATCGGCCGTTTCTAGCGCAACCGAGTTATCAGATTGCGTCAGGCTCTTTGCGTCGTGCACGTAATTTTTTCTCTTTTAGGCGTCGTCAATCTTGTCTTTTTCATTTCCAGCCCAATGTAGGTTCATAAGGTGGTATTAACCCTCGGCATATAATCGCCCGCTCACGCTTGGTATCCTAGCAGACAAAGTGCGTGCAACGCTTGTAAGCTGAATTAACAGTGCTATCATCCATTTTTCAAACAAACTAGAGGACTCGACATGAGCGATATTCTGCACGTAAGCGACGCGGCGTTTGATACCGCGGTTCTAAAATCACCCGTACCTGTACTCGTTGACTTTTGGGCGGCCTGGTGTGGTCCCTGTAAAATGATCGCCCCCATTTTGGATGAAATCGCACCCGAGTTCGATGGCAAACTCCAGATTGCGAAAGTGGATGTCGACGCCAATCCTGAGACGGCGCCAAAATACGGTATTCGCGGCATCCCTACTTTGATCATCTTCAAAGACGGCGAAGTCGCCGGCACGAAAGTCGGTGCTCTTTCAAAAACACAGCTGGTTGAGTTTATCAACGAAACCCTCGGCTAGAATTTGCCAAACCCGAAAACAGTAGACGCGCCCGCGAGGGCGTGCTACTTTACGGACCGTTGAGCGCACCCACTGCGCTCGTACACGCCACGATAACCAATCTTTTATATCCCGCAGCGCAGACCGCGATTGCACTGTGCAATGCACAGTTCTAACAACTCAAACAACGAAACTCTATGAATCTGACAGACCTCAAGACGAAATCCACGCAAGAACTCATCGACATCGCTAAAGAAATCGGCCTAGACAACATGGCCCGGTCTCGCAAACAAGACATCATTTTCGCAATTCTCAAGCGACACGCCAAAAGCGGTGAAGACATTTACGGAGATGGTGTGCTCGAAATCTTGTCGGATGGATTTGGTTTTTTAAGGTCGGCCGACAGCTCCTATCTAGCTGGTCCCGATGACATTTACGTATCACCCAGCCAAATCAGACGTTTTAACTTACGCACGGGCGATACGGTTACCGGAAAGATTCGGCCACCCAAAGACAATGAGCGCTACTTTGCGCTTTTGAAAGTCGGCGACGTCAATTTTGACAAACCTGAAAATTCAAAACACAAAATCCTTTTCGAAAATTTAACGCCTCTCTTCCCCAATGATCGCCTTATGCTCGAGAAAGGCAATGGCAGCTCGGAAGATTTAACAGGCCGTATCATCGATCTAGTAGCGCCAATTGGAAAAGGACAGCGTGGATTATTAGTGGCGCCGCCGAAGGCCGGTAAAACGATCATGATGCAGAATATTGCTCAAGCGATAATCAGCAACAACCCTGAGTGCTACGTTATTGTGCTACTCATCGATGAGCGACCCGAGGAAGTGACCGAAATGCAGCGCTCAGTGGGTATCCGTGGCGCAGAAGTGGTTGCATCCACGTTTGACGAGCCACCAGCGCGACACGTGCAAGTGGCTGACATGGTAATCGAAAAAGCCAAGCGTCTGGTGGAGCACAAACGCGATGTCATTATTCTTTTAGACTCTATCACTCGATTGGCGCGCGCCTATAACACCGTAATACCAAGCTCGGGCAAAGTCCTTACAGGCGGTGTTGATGCACACGCACTGGAGCGACCCAAGCGCTTTTTCGGTGCCGCACGTAATATCGAAGAAGGCGGTAGCTTGTCGATCATCGCGACCGCATTGATTGATACCGGCTCGAAGATGGACGAAGTCATCTACGAGGAATTTAAGGGCACCGGCAACATGGAACTGCACCTGGATCGGAAGGTTGCCGAGAAACGTGTCTATCCTGCGATTAATATTCGCCGCTCTGGTACACGCCGTGAGGAACTGCTCACCGGTGAGGAAGAGCTGCAGCGCATGTGGATTCTGCGCAAGCTGCTTCACGGAATGGAGGATCTGCCGGCGATCGAGTTCTTGATCGACAAGCTGAAAGACACTAAGACCAACGACGAATTCTTTATGTCTATGAAACGCAAATAAACCCTCAGCTTCTATTATTAGCTGCGATAGTTAGCGATGCATATGTGTCTTTAACTCACTAAATACCGCGGCCGGAAAAGCCAGAGCATTCACTCTGGCTTTTTTGTTTCCGATGTTCGAACAAATTACGCCATGTTATGCATAGAGAGTCGGCCATATGCTAGGAGATAGGGCCTGGCGAGTACTTCAGAGATGAGGCTTGTACTTAACAGTACAGATTTATAAGGGCAGAGCTGGGCTTATGATGATTTAGTCAGGTCTGTACCGCTCGGGTCAGATTTATACAGGCAGAACTGGGCTTTTGATGAGTGAGTCAGGTCTGTACAGCCCGGGTCAGGTTCAAAGAACCTGACCCATTTGTCTGAGATCTCTAAACTCACCTCTCATTGCAGACTATTTACGCAGAAGGTTTCAAGACGATCTATGGCACATTCGCACACACAAGGTCGTATCGTGTGCACGAGAGCATAAAATAAGCGATCTCTGATCGGATCGAGCAAGGACTTCGACTGCGAGTTCGCAAGCGCATTCCCTTCCCGTTACAATGCGGCTTTATATTTGCGAGCGATAAACATGAGTTACAAAGACCTGCGCGAATTCATCAAGGCACTTGAGGCGAAAGGCGATTTAGTCCGCATTAAGCAGCCGATCAATCCGTATCTGGAAATGACTGAAATCGCTGATCGGACGCTCAAGAAAGGCGGACCTGCCCTCCTGTTCGAGAACCCGACGCAAGGTAAAATGCCTGTACTGGCAAATTTATTCGGCACTCAAGAGCGCGTTGCTATGGGCATGGGTGCCGATTCAATTACCGCATTACGGGAAATCGGCGAGATCTTAGCCTATCTTCGACAACCGGATCCGCCAAAAGGCCTGAAGGACGCATGGGAAAAAGCCCCGCTACTGAAGCAGGTGCTCAATATGGCACCCAAAGTGATACGCAACGCGGAGTGCCAGCGACACGCCAAACATGGCGACGAAGTTAACTTAGACGAACTTCCCATTCAAACCTGCTGGCCAGGAGATGTTGGTCCGCTCGTAACCTGGCCGCTCGTCATTACCCGAGGACCCAATAAAGAGCGCCAGAACCTCGGCATCTACCGTATGCAAAAAATCGGGAGAAACAAACTTATCCTGCGTTGGCTCAGCCATCGGGGTGGCGCGCTCGACTACCGCGACTGGCAAGAGAAGTATCCGGGCAAACCCTACCCGGTGGCGCTGGCATTGGGCGCCGATCCGGCAACGACGCTTGGCGCTGTCACCCCCGTCCCAGACAGCCTATCCGAGTACGCCTTTGCGGGCCTCTTACGTGGCAGTAAAACTGAGTTGGTTGAGTGCTTATCGCCCATCTGTAAAGACCATGGACTTCAGGTGCCCGCCTCTGCCGAAATCATACTTGAGGGTTATTTAACACCGGGGGAAGAAGCCGATGAGGGGCCTTTTGGGGACCACACAGGCTACTACAACGAGGTTGAACGCTTTCCCGTTTTCACTGTAGAAACGATGAGTTATCGCGAAGATCCCATCTATCACAGCACTTATACGGGTAGACCGCCCGATGAACCCGCCATCCTAGGCGTCGCGTTAAACGAAGTCTTTGTACCAATTCTGAAAAAGCAATTTCCCGAGATCGTCGATTTCTATTTACCACCCGAGGGCTGTAGCTACCGTCTTGCGGTCGTGACGATGCGCAAAGAATATCCAGGCCACGCTAAACGAGTCATGCTCGGTATTTGGTCGTTCCTGCGCCAATTCATGTACACCAAATTCATTATCGTTACGGATGAAGACGTCAATGCTCGCAACTGGGAAGACATCATTTGGGCCATGACCACCCGAATGGATCCAAAGCGTGACAGTGTCTTTATTGAGAATACGCCGATCGATTATCTGGATTTTGCGTCTCCGGTAGCGGGGCTTGGATCCAAGGTGGGCTTTGACGCGACGAATAAGTGGCCCGGCGAAACCGATCGCGAGTGGGGGCATGCGATATCGATGAGCGATGAAGTGAAAGCAAGGATCGATTCGATGTGGGCCGATTTGGGGATTGATTGAGGTTTCGGGCCAAACTGACTTCATCCGCGTCCGCCGGCGATCTAGCAAAACCAGCTGGCGATATCCGCTACGCCACAATTAGGAGGCGCTTTGACTGGACGCGGTTGGCGGGAGCTTTCGGCGAGAATGTTTGAGCGACAGGCGGAGCCTGAAGCGAGTTTCGCAGCCGCCGCCATTAGCGGAAAGGAAGCCGAACCGTGGCGTGTGGATATCGTTATCTGGTTCATAGCTCAAATCCCTGAACCTCTCCACGCTAAATGGCGAAGTAGCTAAGCAAGCCAAGTGGAGGCAGCCTATTTTTAGCGGGCGCGCACACGACACGACGTCGTGTGCGCGTGCGTGCCGCGGATGGCCTTGAAGCGTTCCGCGTAAATAGGCTGCGACGCGAGGCGGATTTAGACATATCGGACAAATAAGTCTGGTTTTTCAACCTGACCTTCGTAGTAGCTGAATCGTGACATGCCCGTTGGGTCAGACTCTACGAATCTGCCCCGCGCAAGGGTTGAACCCTGATCCGTGGATAGCCGAAAGTCGAAGCACTAGGCTTTATTGAACCATTCAATGGCGGCATCATGCTCACCCATTGCATGGCAAACTTTGCCGAGAGACAAGGCGGTGCGCGGCGCAGGATTGAGCTTGTAGCTGCGCTCCAGTACTTGTTTGGCTTTACCCCATAACTTTTCAGACACCAAGACACGCCCCTGCAGAGCAAGACCGACCGGGGTTTCGGCTTTTTCGCCCAGCATTACCCCGACCTCTTTAACAGATATTGCAGAGATCGCCGAATCTGGCGCCATATCAAGAGCCTGTATTGCAGACCATGGCCACTCGCTTTTGTGTTTTCGTTTGTAATAGTCAACCGCTTTTGCGGGCTGATCACTCAAAAGCAGCGAGGAGAATGCCGCACTCTCAACCATTGATTCCGACTTAAGCTGTTTTGGTAGGGCTTCCAATGTCGCAAAAATTTCCGAGGCACTCTTTAGCTGAGCCAGTTGACGCGACACCGCCGTATTCACTCGAGCCTGGCGTTCTGACTCAGGGATTACATTCTTGCCGGCAATATCGCTCAGCAAGGCTAAAATCTGCGTTTGATCGCCCTGCATTGTCAGTGCGCTTAATCGAATTCTCTGCGCGCTACTGGATAAGGAGTGTGGCTCAGATAGCTGGTTCAATTTATCGAGTGCAGCTTGGTAGTCACCTTCTTGATACGCGAGTGTGGCGCCGAGCAAATTAGCTTGGTTGCTCAGAGCGAAATCAGTGGGTGGTACCTGCTGCAATTCCGATCTCGCATCTTTGACCTTGCCTAACTCCAACTCTGCCTCAGCAATCGCGAGCTTCAACCAAGGCGCCTGTCGTCGCTTGTAGGCCGCCTTTAGTTCTTTGATCGCGGCCCGAGCGTCACCAGAAAGCTTATATTCAAAACCACTTTCCAGGGTTTCTTGGCTTAGACGTGCGTGCCTGTCGGAGCGCCATCGCCCGATATGCCAAGGGATTAATATGCTGTGTTTAATGAGTCTCCAAAGCCAAACAAAGGCGAAATAGGCAGCGAATACCACGGCCCAAAAGACCCAGAAGGTGGTTTCGACGCTCCAACCTTGAAAAACAAAGAGCACGTAACCCGGGTCTGAACGAACCAAGACGACCAGTGCTAAACCAATGATCAAGCCCCACAAACTGGTGCGCATAACCCAGTTCATTTTTCGGAACCCGCCTGATCCACTGTCGACGGAAGTGCTGAAAGCCCCATATATTGAGTCAACGCCAGTATCGACCGATCAACGTTGGGCAATTGAGTAGCCAAGTTGAGCTGCATGAGCGATTCTATCCGTTGCTTTAAATGCACAATCTGCTGTGAATCGATCAAATTAATCGCATCCAGCCATTCTGATGCTTGCGCGAGGCTCGCTCGGTACAGCGCCTCGTCTCGGGCGAGAAGTGCAATTTGAGCCTGAGCTAAGTAGAGTCGAATGCTCTGTTTCACTAAATCGAACTGCGCAGGAGATACCCTGGGCGATATACTGTCTATCGGCGTCACCGAAAAGTAGCGATCGGCTTTTCGCACAAGCGCGTGCCACGCTGAACCTAAACTGTCTACCTCGACTACCCCCAAATCGGGGTTTGCCATTTGATCGATCCGAATTTGAAAACTCGAGCCGGAAAGTTGTTCTGACAAAGCGGTGATCTGATGATAGATCCCCTCGATATCGGTTGGGACCACCAAGCGAAGCTGCTCTCGATCTTGCGCCAAGGCCAATCGGACCGGGCTCAAACCCGGGTCATCGAGTTCTCGGAGACTGTCGTCCACAGTATTAAGCAAACCCAAAGCCACTTCGGGCTCGCCACCCAGCACCAATCGCTGATGCGCCAAACGCAGTAAATAACGGGCCTCCGCCAAGCGCCAAATACGCTGATCCGCGGCATCAAATTGCCGCAGTGCTTCGCGTTGATCCGCATAAGAAGCGCGCATGGATTCGAGCTCCTGCGCCAGGGCTTGACGCTGTGTCTGAATGCTCGCCGCCATGGCCTCCGTGCGAGTCTGTGCTTCTAAGAGCGCCGCCTGCCATAACTTGCGCTCGTCTTCGACCTTCGGAAGTTGAGCGAGTCTCGCCTGCAAGCTGTCGATTTCGGCCCGCAAACCGGCTTCTCGCTGTTCGAGTATAGGGTAATACCGGTAGCCACCAGCCGCTAAACCCGCGATCAGCAAAATCACCAATAACAAAGCAAATCGACCCGCCCAGGAAACGGTGGTTTTGGTTTGTTTGGGATCAGCCTTATTGGGGGGAGCGATACCCACAGCTGCTGTGCTAGTACCGCTATCTTTCGCCAAGGTGTTACCGGTCAGGCTTTCTTCATCTTTAGGCGATTGTTTCTCAGATGGGACCGAGACGTGATCGAGGTTGTTCGAATCCGACTGGGCAACGTCTTTCTCGCCATTGACCTCATCTTGCACTGGGAAAGATGAAGATTCGTTGAATGCTGAACCCGAGTCGGTCGAATCACCGCCGAGCTTCGAATTTTGCTGCTTTTCTTCACCGCTCGACTTGTCGGAATCAGCCATGGGATACCTTTTGTTGTTCGCAGTATCGGTTGAGAGTGCTTACCATATCATCATCGGCGGCGCTTGGCGCGACTAAAGGATCGACACCGTGCACCCGAGCGATCTCGGCGACACGCTCGGAAGGGACAATCCAGCACGTATTCGGTGAAGGGTTTGAACCACTCTGTTCTGCAATGATCGCGTCAACGGTATCCAATGCATTCAAGGCATTGAGCAGGGTTTCGCCGCTTTGTGCCAAGATCGCAATCGGATCCATTGTAAGAGCAGACCGAAACTGCTCACATTGAGCCGAGGTAGGCGGCAGGCGTTGGTACCCTACCCACTCCGCCACAGTCGCCCCCCTGGCTGTGAGCTCATTGGCCAATGCCGCGCGCCCGCCCTCGCCTTTTACTATTAAGACTGAGCGCGGTTGATCAAACCAAGAGTGAGTCAGTAATGCTTCCGTTGTGGCACCCGAAACCGATAAGGCATTGAGACCCAGCAACTCCAAGCTTTGTGCCGTTTTGGAGCCAATACCGAAGTACATCAGGTTCTCTTCCATCGCGACCTCAGCTCTAACCAGCGCCTCACGAAACGCGGCAACGGCATTCGTACTGATAAAAATGGCGGTATCGACGCCAGTCAGGTCAGGCGGCTCAGTCGAAGGCAACATTTTGATTCTAAGCATGGGTGCTAAAATGGGCTCATAACCCTGCACAGCGAGTTGTCGCATAAGCGACTCTGCTTGCGACTCCGGTCGCGTTACAACAACGCTAGGCTTGGCCATACACCGCTTCCAAGATAGCCGTGGCTCCTTGTTCTGTTAGGGAGTGTGCGACCTGTTGCCCGAGAGCAACTGCATCTTGCACCGCCGCACGCCCCTCGGCACGAAGCAAGGTCGTGCCATCAACTGAGCCCACCAAACCACGTAGCCACAGGGTATCGCCTTCGGTTAGGCAAAACGCAGCAATAGGGACTTGGCAGCCACCGTTGAGCGTTTCATTCAAGGACCGCTCCGCGCTCACTTCAGCTGCGGTTTTCGCGTGATGAAGGACCTGAATAAGTTCGCGGGTTTGCTCATCATCGGCTCTGAGCTCAATACCCACCGCACCCTGACCTCCCGCGGGAAGTGATTGCTCGGGTGAAATGCGAGATCGGATTCGGTCTTCAAATCCGAGTCGGATCAAACCAGCCGCGGCCAAAATAATCGCGTCGTACTGGCCTTCGTCTAACTTGGCTAGACGCGTGTTCACATTTCCACGCAAAAAATTCACCTTCAAATCGGGCCGGTAGGCACGCAATTGAGACTCTCGTCGTAAGCTTGACGTGCCCACAACGGCCCCCTCGGGCAGGGCATCGATCGACTCGTAATGATTACTGACAAAAGCGTCATTCGGTGCCTCTCGCTCGCAGATAGGACCCAAACAGAGCCCATCCGGGAACTGCATGGGCACGTCTTTCATGGAATGCACCGCAATGTCAGCGCGTTTTTCCAGCAACGCTGTTTCAAGCTCTTTTACAAAGAGACCTTTACCACCAATTTTCGCCAGTGGCGAATCCAGCAACTGGTCACCGCGCGAAGTCATACCGAGCAATTCCACGTGAAGACCCGGGTGTGCCGCTTCCAACGCATCCTTCACATAATGTGCTTGCCACAGAGCCAGTGGGCTCTCGCGTGTTGCAATCGTAATACTTGCCATCAGAAACCTCTCATCAAAAACGCATGATAACAGCTGTGCGGGTGGGCTAAAACGAGAACATCCGGCTCACGCGAAAAGCCAATAAGCTGATATACTTCGTGTTTTACTTCAGATCATCGCCGGAGAACCAAATGGCGGAAGAGAATTCCAAAAGCACCCTGTGGGGGGGGCGTTTCAGCGAGGGGACAGACGCCTTTGTTCAACGTTTTACGGCATCCGTCACGTTCGACCAGCGCATGGCGGAAGAAGATATCCAAGGCTCTTTAGCTCACGCCGCGATGCTGCACTCCATCGGAGTGCTGACCGAGCAGGAGTTAAACGATATACAAACGGGTCTGGCACAGATCAAAAACGAAATCGCAGAGGGCGCCTTCCCGTGGTCGATCGAGCTTGAAGATGTTCACA
>Ga0255765_1004242_pt1 | contig 14493 bp, 11 predicted proteins | sample 041ome_8_FD_179965 | JGI IMG/M metagenome (GOLD analysis project Ga0255765, IMG submission 179965) | Coastal salt marsh microbial communities from the Groves Creek Marsh, Skidaway Island, Georgia - 041407BS metaG (version 2) | ecosystem: Environmental > Aquatic > Marine > Intertidal zone > Salt...
CACCTGCCCGAGCTGCGCGACCTGCTCACCAAGGAGCTCGCCAAGCTTTCGCGGCTCGACTGGCTCGACCAGCAATGCCGCCGCCAGATCGAATCGGCCCAGGTCGGCTTCCCCGGCAACGACGAATACGCCTGGCGCATCGGCAAGTCCGAGCGCCTGCGCGGCGCCGGCCTCGGGGTCCTCCACGCCGTGTGGCATTGGCGCGAACAGACCGCCGAGCGGCTCGACACCCCGCCGTTCAAGGTCTGCAACAACAACCTCCTGATCAAGCTGGCCCACGCCGCCGAATCCGGTGACAGCGCCGACGCCATTCTGGGGGCGATCCACCTCGGCCGACGCCACGGCCGGCTGATCGGCTCCCTGGCCAGTGCCGTCAAACGCGGCCTCGAGGCGGACCCCAAGTCGCTGCCGCGCCGGTCGCGCAACCGCGAGCACCGGCCGCTCAGCGCCGCCGAGTTGAGCCTGCAGGACAAACTCAAGGCCGACCGCGACTCCGTCGCCGGGAAACTCAATCTCGACCCGACTTTGATCGCCAACCGGGCCCAGCTGGCCCAGATCGCCCGCACTCCGGCCGAGATCGACGCCGTGCTGCTGCCCTGGCAGGCCAACCTCGTCCGCGACCTGCCGGCCTTCCACGCCGCCATCGCCTGCTGAGCACCGGCGCCCCTCGTTCGGCTGCGGTCGTTTCTTCCGATTGCCCAGCGGCGCCAAACGATGGAGGTTTCCCGGGTCGTGAGCGCCGCCCCCCCTTCGTCCGCCAACATCGCCCGCCATCTGCCACAGATGGCGGCCCGGCAGCCGACGGTCCCCGCACTCAAGGTGCCGCGGGGGCGCCACGGTGACGGTCGCATCGACTACCTGACACTGACTTTTGCCGAACTGGAGTCCGAGGCCGCCCGTTGGCAAGCCACCCTCACGGCCGCCGGGGTGGGGCGGGGCGACCGCGTACTGGTCATGGTCAAGCCCGGCCTGCCCCTCATCGCCAGCGTGTTCGCGCTCTTCGCCCTCGGCGCCGTGCCGGTGGTGATCGATCCGGGCATGGGCCTGCCGTCGTTCCTGAACTGCGTGCGCCAAACCCGCCCGCGCGCCCTGCTCGGCATCCCGCTGGCCCGGTTGATCAGCCGCTTAGCCCGCCGCGCCTTCGCCTCGGTGGAAATTCGCGTGGCGGCCAGCGGCTCGCCCACCGCCCGTTGCCCGGACCACGGCTCCGACGGGCGTCTCGCTGTGGCCGACTCCGCGCCCGATGAACTGGCCGCCATTCTCTTCACCTCCGGCTCCACCGGCGCGCCCAAGGGCGTGTGCTACGAACACGGCATGTTTGACGCCCAGGTGGAGTTGATCCGCACCGCCTTCGGCATCGAGCCAGGCGAGGTCGATCTGCCGATGCTGCCCATCTTCGCGCTCTTCAACCCGGCGCTCGGCATGACCACCGTCGTGCCGGAGATCAATCCCAGCCGCCCGGCGCAGGTCGACCCGGCCAGGATCGTCCAGGCGATCCAACAGGAACAGATCACCAACTCCTTCGGCTCGCCCACCCTCTGGTTGAAGATCGCCCGCCATGCCCAGGCCGAGGGCATCGCCCTGCCTTCCCTGCGCCGTGTCCTGTCCGCCGGCGCGCCGGTGCCTCCCGAGCTATGGGAGCTGATGACCACCCTGCTACCCCACGGCACCCTGCACAGCCCCTACGGCGCCACCGAGGCGCTGCCCGTCTCCGCCATTGCGGCCCCCTTGGTGCTCGCCGAAACCGCCGCCGCCACCCTGCGCGGCGCCGGCACCTGCGTCGGCGAAATCATCGCGCCCAATCAGGTGAAGATCATTGCTCTGACCGATGACCCGATCACTCAGCTCGTTGACGCCACCGAGCTGACCGCCGGCGAAATCGGCGAGATCATTGTCGCCGGGCCCTCCGTCACCAAGGCCTACGACGCGAACCCGGCCGCCACCGCCCGCGCCAAGATCAGCGCGGGCGACATGACGTGGCATCGCATGGGCGACTGCGGCTACCTCGACGCCCAGGGCCACCTGTGGTTCTGCGGCCGGGCGGCCGAACGGGTGGAGACCGCCGCCGGTCCGCGCTTCACCGAACAGGTCGAACCCTGCTTCAACACGCACCCCGCCGTCTGCCGTACTGCCCTCATCGGCCTGGGCGACCGCCCGCGCCAGACTCCCGCCCTCGTGGTGGAGACACGGCATCCCGGAAATCCGGCCGGGCTCGTCGCCGAGCTGCGGGAGCTTGCCCGCGACCTCCCGCAGGCAGTCGACATCGACACGTTCTTCTTCCACCCCGGCTTCCCGGTCGACGTGCGGCACAACGCCAAGATCCACCGGCTGAAGTTGGCCCGGTGGGCCGCCACCAAGGGCCGGGCCGTCCGCCATCCTGCTGCCGCCACGTCATGATCCACCTCCCTTCGCTGCCCGCCGCCCCGCGCGGCCGCCCATGAATACCGCGCCCGTTCTCGTTACCGGCGGCACCGGCTTTCTCGGTTCGGATCTAGTCACGCGACTGCTCTCCGCCGGCCGTGCCGTCACCGTGGTGTCGCGCCAGCAGCGACCCGAACTCGCCGCGCGGGGCGTGCGCGTCGTCACCGGGGCGCTGCACGACCCGACGGTATGCGCGGACGCCGTGCATGGCGTCGGCACCGTGTTTCATGTCGCCGCCCGGGTGGGGGTCTGGGGACGCTACGCGGACTTTCATCGCGACAACGTTGTCGCCACCCAGACCCTGCTCGCCGCGGCCCAGACCGCCGGAGTAAAGCGCTTCGTCCACACCAGCACGCCCAGCGTGGTCTACAATGGCCGCGACCTGGCCGGCGCCGATGAATCGTTGCCACTCACGACCGCGTGCCCGAGCCCGTATCCGCTCACTAAGGCCCAGGCCGAACGCGCCGTGCTGGCGGCCAACCGCCCGGAATTCGCCACCGTGGCGCTGCGCCCGCACCTGATCTGGGGCGTGGGCGACCCGCACCTCGTCCCGCGCATCCTGGCCCGCGCCCGCGCCGGCCGCCTGCGCATCATCGGATCCGGCCACAACCGGGTCGACATGGTCCACCTCACCAACGCCACCGCCGCTCACCTCGCCGCCGAGACCGCCCTGGAATCTTGTAACCCATTAGGTTACAAGTCTACGGAAGCCACTTCATCGGAGGGGATTACATCACCCGCCGGGCGGGCTTATTTTATTACTAACGATGAACCGGTGGGGTTGTGGGACTGGATCAACGGCCTGCTGGTCGCGCTGGGCGAACCGCCGGTGACCAAGCGCCTTTCGCTCGCGGCCGCGTCGCGGATCGGGGCGGTTGGTGAGGCACTTTGGCGGGTGCTGCCGCTGCGCGGCGAGCCGCCGATGACGCGGTTCGTCGCCGCCGAGTTGGCCAAGGATCACTGGTTCGATATCAGCGCCGCCAAGCGGGACCTCGGCTACCGGCCAACCGTGTCCATGGCGGAGGGCACGGCGGAGCTGGTGGCGCACCTGCGCCGCGGCTAGTCCACGTCCAGCTCGATCACCTGCGCGTCACCAAGCTCGACATCGTATTCCGGTCGCAGGTAGCGGGCGAGAAAGGTCTCCATGACACCGTAGAAATCGAGGGACGCCTCCTCATTGCGGAAGCCGTGGCCCTGACCGCGCTCGGTGATGGACTCGTAGATCTTGCCGTGACGCTTCAGCTCCGACTCGAGCCGCGTCCAGTGGTCGATGACCACGCGCGGGTCCTTGGCGCCGTAGGCATGGAGGGAGGGCACGCTGATGCGGTCGACATGATTCACCGGTGAGGTCGCATCGCGATACTCCTTGGTCTCGCCGACCCAAACCCGCTGGTAACTGAAGTCGTCGCTGCGCATGTAGGCGTCCGCGCCGCGCTGCTTGAAGGTGATCTCGAGGTCGGATGCGCCGACGTAGTTGACCCCGCACACATAGAGTTCCGGCGTGAAGATGAGTCCGGCCAACGTCGCGTAGCCGCCGTAACTGGCGCCGTAGATGGCCACCCGGTTGGGGTCGGCATAGCCCTGATCGATCGCCCAGTGCACGGCGTCAGTCAGGTCGTTCTGCATGTCCCGGCCCCACTGGCGGCGGCCGCGGTTGAGGAAGTCGACTCCATACCCGCCCGAGCCCCGGTAGTTGACCTGCAGAATGGCGTAGCCGCGCGAGGCGAGGAACTGGATCTCGGGATTGAAGCCCCACTCGTCCCGCACCCCGAAGGGGCCGCCGTGAGGATTGATGATGAGCGGCACCGGCCGACCGGACTCGGCCGACCACGGCAGGGTCAGGTAGCCGTGGATGGTGAGGCCGTCCCGTGACTCGAAGGCGATCGGCTGCATCGGCCGCATGAGCGAAGCCGGGATCTCGCGCACGCGCTTGAACAGGTCCAGCGAGCCCGCCTGGCGATCGAGCACGAAGTAAACGCCCGCCTCGCGGTCACTGCCGACATGCACGAGCGCGACCTGCTCGTCGTCCGACCAACTCGAGAAGGTGATTTCCATGCCGGGAAACGCCGCCTCGATACTGGCCTGCAGCCGCGCGCGGTCGGCGCCGGCCTCAAACCAATGGTAGTGGCGCTGGTCGGATTCGTAGACCACCCCGCGCAGGACCTCGCGGTTGCGGTCCATCACCAGGCCGGTGATCTCACCTTCCGGTGGAATGAAGAGCGGCTCGCTGCGCAACCCGGTCGTGGTGTTGTAGGTGTAGAGCGCCCCGCGATCGTGCGATTCGCGGGAGACGAGGTAGAGCTCGGTGTTGTTGGCGTTGAAGAATAACGGGGTCCACATCTCGACGTAACCATGCGCCTGAAAGCGCGCGATCTCGTGCCAGCGGCCGTTGTCGGTCTCCCGGTGCTGCCAGATGTTGACCGGGTTGCCGTTGTTCGGCTCGTTGACGACCCGGATGCGCAGGACCCCGTCGTTGTCGGACACGATGTTGGCGATGGCTTCGCTGCGATCCATCGTGTAGAGCGGGGAGAGTCCGCGGTTGCGGACATTCACCTTGGCCACCACGAAGTCGCTGGTGGTGGAGGACGCGCCGAAGCGGTTGGAGCTGCGGAAAATGCCGGAGACCAGGATGCGGTCGTCGTCGAAAACCAGCGGGTCGACCAGGCTGCCCGCGCTGCCGGCGACATACTCGTTGGGCTGCGTCTCGACGATGCGCAGCACCCGCCGTCCCTCCAGGTCGGTGGCGCCGACGAAGAAGGACTCGTTGCCCTCGAAATCGGCCATAAAGACGAGCCGGTCGTCGCCCTTCCACAGAAACGAGTAGAGGCTCTCGTCCTTGCCCTCGATGACCATGCGCGCCTGCTGCGTGGACCGGTCGAAGAGACCCAGCGCCATCTTCCCTTCATGGGGGAAGAGAAACGCGATCTTGGTGCCGTCGGGCGAAAGGCGCGGCTGGCGCACCTCGGGCAGGCTGAAGAAGGTCTCACGCGGCAGCTTCATCGCCGCCTTGGCGGCCTCCACCCAGTTGGTTTCTTCACTGGTTTGCGCCCGGACGAAGGACAGCCCGAGCATGGCGCAGAATACAAATAGGAGAAGGCGTGGCATGGGCCCGAAAGAACCTGTCCGACCGGTTGCTGGCAAGCCGCCGATGGCCTTTTGCGCGCTCAACCGCGCTGCCGCACCGCCTCGAACAATGTGATGATGGTGGCCATGGCGACATTGAGGGAGTCGGCCTGGCCCGCCATCGGAATGCGCACCCGGTCGTCGGCCTCGCGCAGCCAGTCGTCGGACAGGCCGTATTGCTCGCTGCCCATGACAATCGCCAGCGAACCGGTGAGCTTGGCCGCCGTGTGCAGCTGCGCCGCCGCCGGGGTTGTCGCCACCGAGCGGATACCGCGGGCGCGCAGCCAGGCGCGCACGGTGGCACTGTCGGCGATGGCCACCGGCACGGAGAAGAGCACGCCGGTGGAGGCGCGCACGACGTTGGGATTGAACAGATCGGTCACCGGATCGCAGACGATCAGTCCGTCGACCCCGGCCGCGTCCGCGCTGCGCAGGATGGTACCGAGGTTGCCCGGTTTTTCGATGGCCTCGACGACGAGCAGGAACGGGGTGAGGGAGATCGGCAGGTCGTCGAGTTCGCGGTGCCACTGCGGCACGACGGCCAGCAGCCCGTCCGGCCGCTCGCGGTAGGCGACCTTGGCAAAGGCTTCCTTGGAAAGTTCGCAGAGCTGGGCCCCGCGCGCGGCGGCATCCGCCAGGAGCGCGGGTTCGTTGCCCTGGTCCGCCAGGTACCATTCCGGTGCGAAATACAGCTCCGCCGGAGCGAAGCCCTTGTCCAAGGCGCGGCGGATCTGGCGGTAGCCCTCCACCAGGAAAACCCCGGCCTGATCGCGCGGCCGGCGGTCGCGCAACTTCACGAGTTGCTTCACGCGCGGGTTTTGCAGGCTGGTGATCCGTTCGGCTTCCATGGGTCAGGAAGCCCACCAGTCACACCAAAACCCACAAAAAGAAAACACTCGGTTTCCGTCCTTCCGTGTATTCCGTGTGTTCCGTGGGCCGAAAACAGCGCCAGAAACAACGGGATTTCCCGTTTCCCTATCACGCCGAGATCGAACTCGAAATCACCACCCTGACCAACCGCGGTGTCGGCTTGGGCCGCGTGCCGTTGGAAGGCGATCAGCAGTCAGCGGTCAGTCATCCGCCGGCAGACACGGAGGAGGGCCGTCGCAGCCCCGGCGAAGGCGGCTGGGTCGTGATGGTGCCGTTCTCCCTGCCCGGCGAGCGCGTGCGCGCGCGGGTGTTTCGCAACCAGAAGAACTACTCCGAGGCCGACCTAGTGGCGGTGCTGACACCGTCGCCGGATCGCGTCGCCCCGCGCTGCGACTTGTTCGGCCGCTGCGGCGGCTGCCAATACCAGCACCTCGCCTACGCCGCCCAGCTCGCCTGGAAGCGTCAGCAGGTCGAGGAGCTCCTGCAGCATCTGGCCGGGGTCACCCACCCCGTGAACCCCGTCATCGGTTCAACACGCGAATACGGCTACCGCTCCAAGATCACGCCGCACTTCAATCTGCCCAAGGTATCGCCATCCGCTCCCACTTGTAACCCATCAGGTTACAAGTTGACGGAAGAAACTGAGGCAGAGGCGGTTCCCATTGGGTTTTTGCGGCAAGGCACGCGGTTCGACATCGTGGATGTACCGCGTTGTGAAATCGCCACGGACGCGATCAATGCCCGGCTCACCGAGGTGCGGACGGCGGTGCGCGAGCGCGTCGCCGCCGGGGCGTATCGCAAGGGGGCCACGCTGCTGCTGCGGGATGCCTCGGGGGAGGTGACCACCGATTACGACACCATCGTCACGGAAACCGTGGGCGACTTGCGGCTGCACTTCCTGGCGCGCGATTTCTTCCAGAACAACCCGTTCATTTTGCCGGAGTTCACCCGCTATGCGCGCGACCAGGCGGCGGCCAGTGGGGCCCGTTATCTGGTCGACGCCTACTGCGGCAGCGGGCTGTTTGCCCTGACGGCTGCCGGCGCTTTCGAACGCGTGGCTGGCATCGAGATCAGCGAGTCATCGGTGAAGTTCGCCACGGAAAACGCGAACGCCAACGGCATTACCAACGCCACCTTTCAGGCCGGCGACGCGGCGGCCATTTTTGCCGGCCTGGACTTTCCGGCCGCCGACACGGTCGTGCTCATCGACCCGCCGCGCAAAGGCTGCGATGAATCGTTTCTGCAGCAGCTCTTCACTTACGGCCCGCGGGCGGTGGTCTATGTCAGCTGCGACCCGGCCACCCAGATGCGCGACCTCATCCACTTCCGCGAAGCCGGTTATGAACTCACCGCTGTGCAGCCCTTCGATCTGTTTCCCCAGACGCGACACCTGGAGTGTGTGATCACGCTGGTGCGGGCGGCTACTGATACCGGGCGCTGATGCCGAGGTAGTTGAGGAGCCAGATTTCCTTCCAGACCCGGTAGCGGGCCTCGGAGGTCATCTTGCCGTATTCCTCACGCTCGTGGTGGGGAAAGAGGAAGCCGAGCTCGGTGTTGATCTGCTCGAGCTCGTGCTGCTGGGCGTTGAGGTCAGCCAGAGGCTCGCGGTCCCAGGTCGCCAACGGGGCCGTCAGCTTGCGCAAACGCCGTCGATGACGAACCAGGAGCTGGGCCAGCAACCGGCGCCACGGGCAGCGTTCCACCCGCCAGTCCTCTGGGTAAAAGCCGGCGAAGGGCAGGTGCAGGTTGTCGGTGACATATCGCACCCCCTCGGACGTCCGTGAGGCGAGGCTGCCGCACATCACGATGCTGCCGCCGGGCTGGGGCAGGAACAGCACCTGCACGCGCAGGCGGGCGGCCTCGTCCTGGTAGACCGACAGGCGCAGGTAAACGCTCGGGGCGATCTCGGCGCGCAGTGATTGCAGGGGCTTGAACCCTTCCTTCCGCAGCCAGTCGCGGGTCTTGAGCAACCGCGGGTCGGTCGGCCACTCCTCCCCGTTGGGGTTGACCGCAAACCGCGGAAACAGCGGGATCGGGCTCAGGCTGAGCGCCGCGATCTCCATCCAGCGGTAGATCGTCTCGATCAGCGTGTAGAGCAGCAGGAAGGTCAGTGCCAGCATCCAGTAGGGCCGGCTGCTGAGTTCGAAATCGATCAGGATCTTCGCCACACCGAACCCGAAGATGCCCCAGCGCAGCCAGCGGTTGAAGATGGCGATCACGGGCGAGGCCCGGCGCTGGTTCAGTTGATAGAGCACCAAGGAAACCACCATCGCAGTCACCAGGGGATAGGTCGGATCGAGATCGGAAAACATCGGACAAAAAAGCCGGCCGCCCCAGGGACGACCGGCTCAACAAATGAATTCGGGACGCTATTGCAAACCCGGGGCGCTCAGCTCAACCGCACCGGCATGATCACGCAGATGAAGGTTTCCAGGGTCTTGAACACGCCGGGGCTGACCTCGTCCTTCAACTCGAAGAAAACTTCGTCCTTCGTGAGAGCCTTGAGCGGATCGAGCAGGAACTGCGGGTTAAACGCCACCTGGAGGGTGGGTCCGCTGTAGTTGATGGCGATCGACTCGTGCGCCTCGCCGAAGTCGGGGCTCTGCGCGGTGATTTCGAGCAGGTTCGACGAGAGTTTCAGCTTCACCGAGTTGGACTTCTCGCTGCAAACGAGGGCGGCACGGTGGATGCACTGCGAGAAGAGCTCGCGCTCCAGCTTGATGCGCTGGTGCGTCTCCTTCGGAATAACCTGTTGGTAATTGGGATAATTGCCCTCGACCACCTTGGAGTAGAGGTAGATCGAGTCGACCAGTCCGCTGGAGTCCTTGTCGGTCGTGATCTGGAACGCGGCCCGGCGCTCGTTGAAGGACACCTTCAGCTTCTCGCCTTTGTCGAGCATGCGGCCGAGTTCGGCCACCGTCTTGGCGGGCAGGATGATCGAGCCGGCGGCATCCTCAGGCACCTCGAGTTCCTTGGACACCAACGCAAGGCGGCGACCATCGGTGGCGACGAGCGAGAGTTTGCCGTCACGGAAATTGAAATAGACGCCGTTGAGAATGTAGCGCGTCTCGTCGGTCGACTGCGCGTAGGCGACACTCTTGAGCATCGTGATGAGCTCGGCCTGTTCGAGGGTGAAGGTCCGGTCGTCACCGAACTCGGGCAGCGGCGGAAAGTCATCCTTGCCCATACCCATGATGCGGAAGTTGGAACCGCCGGAGGTCAGCTTGACCTGATGATTGGGGGCCGCGTCGAACGATACATCGCTGTCGGGTAGCTCCCGCACGATGGTGGCCAGGCGTTTGACCGGGAGGGTGACCGCCCCGCCTTCTTTCACCTCGGCCTTGATCTTGCAGCGGATGCCAAGATCCAGGTTGGTGGTCGTCAGCGTAATGTGATCCTTGTCCGCCTCGATCAGCACATTGCTGAGAATCGGCATCGTGGCCTTGGAGCCGACAACGTTGAGGACTTGGGCGAGGCCGTTGCTGAAGTGGTCGCGGTTGATCTTGAGTTTCATGTCGAGGGGCGGGCCCGATTGGGCGGCGGCAGGGCGGAAGTTAACAAAGGCTAAAAGATACCTGATTCAATCTGTAATTATATCCGTCTTATTATGCGCGTCGAAAAGCGCCAACAACCCGCTTAAAACGGCCCTTTTACCTCTGAAGCCGCGGACGAACGGTGATGTGAGCAACCGGCGGTCTTTTCCGAATAACCGGGGTGGTTGTTCACAGGCGAAAGTTGATCGGAAGTTATCCCGGCGCTTGTTCACACGCTTTGCGCCGGTCGATTTCATGGGGTGGGATCGGTCGGCCGGCTGCGGAGGTGGCGGATCAGGCCGTAGAAGATGTAACTGAGGGTGAGGGCGAGCATGCCGATCTCCTTGAACACCGCCACTGCCCCGGCGGCACAGACCACCAGGATCAGCGAGTTCAGCGGGGTCTTGGTCTGCAGGTCGATCTGCTTGCCACTGGGGTAGCGAATCCGACTCACCATCAGCACCGCGATGAGGAACAGCAGCGGCGGCAGCGCCAGGGCCCCGACCTGCAGGCTGCGATCATGTTTGGCCAGGTTCAGGAGGAAGAGCACGAGCGCGGCCACGGTACCGGCCGCCGCGGGCACGGGCAAGCCGACGAAGTCCTTGTTGGTCGGCTGCTCCTGCTTGTTGATGAGCGGGTGGGTGATGACGTTGAACCGCGCCAGTCGGATCGCGGCGCACAACAGGTAAACAAACCCGAAAAACCAGCCGATCTTCTCGAAGACCGGGAAGCCCTGCGACGGCGACAGCACGAGGAAGAACACCATCAGCGCCGGCGCCAGGCCGAAGGACACGACGTCCGCCAGCGAATCGAACTCGCCGCCGAAGAGCGACTCCCGGCCGCCCATCCGGGCGACCCGGCCATCGAGTGCATCGAACGCCATGGCGCCGAAGATCAGCCACACCGCCTCGGCAAACAGCTCCGAGGCCCCAGCGTTGATCACGTCGGATCCGCGCATCAGATAGTGCGCCTGGATGCACTTGATGCACGCCACGAACCCGCAGAAGAGGTTTCCCGCCGTCATCAGGTTCGGCAGGAAGTAGATGCGGCTGGCGTTCTCGATCGAGAACGGGTCGTCCCGTTCAAGCTCCGAATCGTCCGGCGGTGGCGGCGGGTTGGACATGGCGGGGCGGGGCGCGCTCAGCGCTTGGTCAGGCTCTCCAGGTATTTCCAGAACTTTGAGTGCTGCTCGACCAATTGCTGTTCCGAAACCGGCAGCTTGTTGCGCAGCAGTAAGTCCTCGAGTGAGTGCTCGTGCAAAATGTAGAGCACGTGCAGGGTCTCGTCCGTGCGCACCTCGAAATAGAACCGCAGGTCACCGCTGCGCAGCCGGTAGAGCGCCTGCCCGGCGCGGTTGAGCCGGCCGAGCGGCTCTCGTGGCTTCTCCAGGTCGGGCGCGCGCAGACCGCTCAGTGGCTCGAGGGCCACGAGCTGGGTCAGTGTGTCGAGCGCGTTGAGTTCGCGCATCGCCTGCTCGGAAAACGTGACTTGATACATGCGGTGAAAACGCGGGCACCGGGTAACCTGCGCGTGGTCCATCCGTCACTGTCGAAACCAGCGGCAAACCTCAACCCCCGATAATGATGAACCAGAAACTGAAATCCGGGCTCCGGCTGCTGACCCTCTCTCTCGGCCTGTGCAGCCCGCTCCTCGTGACCGCCGCCGAAGGCGACGCGACCACGTCCGCTCCCCGTTCCGATCGCGCCGTCGCGGTCGGTGCCCGCGAGCGTTTTGATGCCGATGGCGACGGCCAACTCAACGCCAGCGAACGCGAGACCATGCGCGCTGCCATGCGTGAGCGTCGCGCCAAAGTCGCCGAAAACCGGCCCGGCTTGCCGGAACGCCGTGAACGGATGCGTGATGCCCGCGAGCGCTTCGACACCGATGGTGACGGCCGGCTCAATGACACCGAGCGCGCCGCCGCCGATCAGGCGATGCGAGCCGAGCTGCCCAACCGCCCGCGCCTGATGGCCCGGGTCGATACGGACGGCAACGGCGAGATCAGCGACCCCGAATGGGCCGCTGCCCGTGAAACCCTGCAGGAGCGTCGTCGCGATCGCATGGACCACGATCGCCCCGGCCCGCCGCGCAACCTGGGCAAACCGCCCGGCCCCCCGCCGGCCCGCGGCAACCGCTGAGGCGGTTGTCGCGTTCAACACATCAAAGCACGGGCATCGCCCCGTGCTTTTTTTGTCTGTGCCGGGCCGGTTTTCGGGATTTCCACTGCTCCGGGATGGCGCATGCTTGGGCCATGACGGTCACGCTTGCTTCGATTCGAGCGGCCGCGCGGCGGATTGCCGGCGGCGTCCAGGTCTCACCCTGCCCGGAATCGATCCCGCTGTCCGAACTCACCGGCTGTCGGGTGCACTGCAAATTGGACAACCTGCAGCGCACCGGCTCGTTCAAGGAACGCGGCGCGCGCAACGCGCTGCTCCAGCTCAAGCCGGCGCAGCGTGAGCGGGGTGTCATCGCCGCCTCGGCCGGCAACCACGCGCTCGGGCTGGCCTACCACGGACAATTGCTCGGCATCCCGGTCACCGTGGTCATGCCCGACTACGCGCCGCTGATCAAGGTCGCCACCTGTGAAAACCTCGGCGCGCGCGTGATGGTGCATGGTGCCGACTTCGCCGCCGCCCGCGCCCAGGCCGACGAAATTGCCGCTCGCGACGGGCTGGCTTACATCCACGGCTTCGACGATCCGGCCATCATCGCGGGTCAGGGGACCATGGCGTTGGAGATCCTCCGGTAGGTGCCCGATCTCGATGCCATCGTGGCGCCGGTTGGTGGGGCGGGCCTCATCGCCGGCCTGGCCGTTGCGGTCAAGGCGCTGCGGCCCGAGGTCCAGGTCATCGGCGTTGAATCAAAAGCCACCGCCAGTTTTGCCGCGGCGCTGGCCGAGGGCGGACCTGTCACCATTCCACGCCGCGCCACGCTGGCCGACGGGCTGGCGGTGCTGCGCGTCGGCACCCACGCCTTTGCCCTCGCGCGGCCCCTGGTCGACCGGGTGGTGGCGGTGGACGAGGCGTGGATCGCGCTGGCCATCCTGCGTTACGCCGAGCGCGAGCGTCCGCGAAATTGCTCACGACCGGATGTTCAGCGGGCCTGACGTGAGCGCGGTGCACGCGGTTTGCACGGTGGAGACGCGCGATCACGCCCATCTGCGTGCGTTGAAGCGCGACCTGAAACGCGCCGGGTTTCCGGTCGTGCGCTGACGCCTCAGGCCTTGCGGCCGAAGTCCGACTCGATGCGCAGCCAGCCGGTGGTGAGGAAGGACGGCAGCGTGCAGACGAGCACCCAGCCGAAGAACAGCGTGTAGCCGAGCTGCTCCTCCACCCAGCCGGCCCACATGCCCGGTACCATCACGCCCATTGCCATGAAGCCAGTGCAGATCGAGTAATGCGCCGTCTGGTGGCGTCCCTCGGCCATCATCATCATCGCGATCATGTAGCCGGTGAAACCGAGCCCGTAGCCGAACTGTTCCACCACCAGCGCCGCGGCGACGACCGCGAGGCGGTCGGGTTGGGTCAAGGCCAGGCCCACAAACACCGCATTTGGCACATTGATGGCGGCGACCAGCCACCAGCGCAGCCGGCGCAGGCCGTGTTGCGAAACCAGCCAGCCGCCGAGGATGCCGCCGACCAGCAGCGCGATCACCCCCAGGGTGCCGTAGATCACGCCCACACTCTCATTGGTCAGGGCGAGCCCCCCTTGGTCGCGACCATCGAGCAGGAACGGAATCACCAAGCGCAACAGTTGCGCCTCGGCGAAGCGGTAGCACAGCAGGAACGCCAGCATGCGACCGATGCCCGGCTGGCGAAAGAACGCGGCGAACACGGTCCACCACGCCTGCCAGGTCGAGCCCTGGTCGGCGCCCGCGCGGTCGGTCTCCGGTCGCGGCAACACCCGCTGATGCCACAGCGCCGCCACCAGCATCCACCCCGCCAGCAACCCGAACACGATCGCCCACGCGTGGGCCACCGCTGCTGGGTCGTAGCTCGTCGCGGTGGGATCGGCGGCGCCGGCCGGCATGAGTTTGCCGGCCAGAAAGACGAGTCCACCCTGGCCGGTGATCATCGCCACCCGGAAAAACGTGCTGCGCACGCCGACGAACGCCGCCTGCTGCGGTTTGGGCAGCGCCAGCAGGTAGAAGCCGTCGGCGGCGATGTCGTGCGTGGCCGAGCTGAACGCCACCAGCCAGAACACCGCCAGGGTCGCCTGCAGGAAAAACGGGGCGGGCACCGCCAGCGCAACGCCTGCTAGGGCGGCGCCGAGTACGAATTGCAGCGCGATCGTCCAGGTGCGTTTGCGGCCCCACCGCTCCACCCATGGCGACCACAGGGGCTTGATGACCCACGGCAGGTAGAGCCAGCTGGTGAAGAACGCGATCTCGGCGTTGGAAACCCCGAGGTTCTTGTACATGACCAGCGCGATCGTCGCCACCGCCACGTTGGGCAGACCCTGGGTGAAATAGAGGGTCGGGATCCAGCGCCAGGGTTTCGCCGGGGCAGGGGAAGGAGCAAGCGGGTCGGCCATCGGGTCGGGTGCG
>Ga0255765_1004246_pt1 | contig 14483 bp, 14 predicted proteins | sample 041ome_8_FD_179965 | JGI IMG/M metagenome (GOLD analysis project Ga0255765, IMG submission 179965) | Coastal salt marsh microbial communities from the Groves Creek Marsh, Skidaway Island, Georgia - 041407BS metaG (version 2) | ecosystem: Environmental > Aquatic > Marine > Intertidal zone > Salt...
GTGGTGGTACACACTGCGTTGGTTGAATTACTCACCGAAGAGGAACTCAAAACGGTGATTGCACACGAAATGGGTCATTTAGCGTGCGACCACGGCGTATGGGTAACTGCTTGGAACATGATGAGCCTTGGCATAGACGTTCTCGGTTTGGTTCCTGGAATAGCGTTGGATGGATTGAAACTAAGTTTACGGAAGTGGGATCGAGCTGCCGAACTTTCAGCTGATCGGGCAGCTTTGTTAGTAGTGGGCGATCCCAAAATCGTGGTTTCGGTTCTCATGAAGCTTAGTGGTGGAAGTTCGAAACTTTCTGAGTCTCTCGATGTCGACGCTTTTATGGAGCAGGCTCGGTCGTACGATATGGAAAAAAGAGGTGTTCTCGGTTCCTTTCTCAGTGGCACACAAATAGCAACGTCCACTCACCCGCTACCCGTATACAGAGCGCGAGAAATTGACGCTTGGAGTCGCAGTGACCACTACAAATCACTGATAGCCACGTATGAAGATAAGCGGCACGTGCTCGATGACGCGTAGAATTGTGTTCTCGGCTCTTCTCTACGTAACAACAACAAAACGAACACTCGCCCGATAGATGATATTACCGTGAATTCGAAGTTCCCAATACTCCAGCTGAAGTTTAAAACGTGCTTCTTGGAAATATTGAATGTCCTATGAATCAATTTCGCTCGTATTTGTGATTGTATCCGTTCTACCTGTCACATTCCGAGCGTCCGCAGAGCGCGACAGATTAGGAAAAAATAATAGAACTTATTCTGTCTTTGAAATGAAACAATTTACTTCACATTTCCTCCTCCTCCTCCTCCTATTTACTCTCCTTCAGCTGTTCCTTCTAATCGGTCCATATATATATCTCGATTTCTCGCTCGGTTTCGAGTACCCTCCGAAGAAGCCCTGACAGGCCATACAAACGGGACCCCGGGATTTGAAAAGTTGTACACAACATCCGTTTGGGAGGAGCGGTTTCCGCCGTCGTGTTAGGGAGAAATACTTTATATACACACGCAGCACTTTTTAGTAAAGTGTGAGCAGCATATCGAGACGATGACGAGCCGAGGAGGCGCGGCGTCCACCTCTGCGTCTTCTTCTTCTTCTTCGACGAGCGGCGATGGCAGCAACAGCCTCGCGTTGTCGTATCTCTCGCTCTTCGGGTGCGGGGTCGCGATTGGCGTTTCGGCGTCTCGAATTTTACTGTTACGACAACGACAACTTAGCGCTCGCCGCGCGTCGAAGAGAAGAGGCGAACAAGCCCCGTCGCGCGATGAGGATGAAGAGGAGGAGGAGGAGTGCCGTCGGAGGAGAACTTCCTCTCAAGCTTTATCCTCGGCTTCCTCGAAAACCTTATACGCGACGGACGATATCGTTCGCGAACATTTCACGCGAAACGTGCAGTTTTTCGGGCAACTCGGTCAAGAGCACATAGCGGACGCGTTCGTCGTCGTCGTCGGGTTAGGTGGCGTTGGTTCGCACTGCGCGAGCATGCTTTTACGCTCGGGGGTAAGGAAATTACGCGTGGTAGATTTTGACCAAGTGTCGTTGAGTTCGTTGAACAGACACGCGGTAGCGACGAGAGAGGACGTGGGGAAGCCGAAAGCGGAGGTGTTGAGGAAACACTTCGCGAAGATTTTTCCGGAGGCAGAGATTGAGGCATGCAACGCGATGTGCGAGAAGAAAAACGAAGAGATGGTGTTAGGGGAGTGGAAGAAGAACGAGACGGAGAATACGACGGAGGGTGATGAAAATGTAGCGCCTTCGTACGTGGTCGATTGCATCGATAACTGCGACACGAAAGTGGATTTGTTAGAGGCGTGTGCGCGAAGGAAGATACCGGTGGTGTCCTCCGGCGGCGCCGGATCGAAGTGCGATCCAACGCGATTGAAACTGTGTGATATTTCAAACGCGAATTTTGACCCGTTAATGCGTGCGATTAAGTATAATTTGCGGAAAAAGTATGGCATCAGTCACGGCGTGGATTGTCTCGTTTCCGTGGAGAAGCAAGTTCGAGAGTTGGTCACCGAAGTCGATTTGAAAGAAGGCGAAACGCTTCGCGATTATCAAGTCGTACCAAACTTTCGCGTGAGAACGATACCGGTTTTAGGTACCGTTCCGGCAATGTTTGGGTGCGCGTTGGCGTCTTTTGTTTTGTGTAAACTCTCGAAAACGGTCGAGCTATCGCCGGACGAAGGCAACGACGTGGATACGAAAATCGTCGCTTACCAGACGCAACTCGATCGATTGAAAGATCGAGAGGAAAGCAGAGGCTTGGGGAAGTGCGCGTTAGATGTAGATATCAATGATATCGCGTATTTGATAAAAGACGTGTGGCAACGTCGCGACGCGCGCGCCCTGGCGAAATCCGGCGATGATTTAGCGACGACGCCGTGGAAGGCGTTGAACAATCTCGAGTTTTGTCGCTGGGACGTGACGAAACCGTCGAGCATAGATAACTTAGTCTTGTTCGAAAGGAACGAGTGCGACGAGTGGGAAGAAGGCGGCGAGCACGCCATCCAGAGAGCGTTCCTGAAAGAACCAGAGTTAGTGCAAGTAGTAACGAAACGATTAAGAAGAGTCAAGTTAGAACACGAGATAAAAGTTGCAGATAAATAATTAGAATTTTTGTTGCACATTACAGTAAGCATATAGTCGCACAAATTACACTTCCGATTGCTGGTAGCCAGCGCCACTGAGGGAAAAGTCATCCGAGGGCCCGCCGCCTTTCTTCTTACTACTCCCTTGTCCTCTAATCCGCCCTTCCGGAACCGCTCCCGCGGGTTGCACGTGAGAAAAATCGTCTTGATATTCGCTCCCGGGCACGTACGTCCGGGACGACGAGTTCCCACCGGAACCCATCATCAACCCTTCGCTATCTGGATCCAAACACTCCCCTTCTAAATCATTCAACGCTCCTTTCATCCATAGCATTCCCCACAAACACACGCTCGCGACCCGAACCAAAAACGCGAGAAACTCCGGGAAGAGCGTCGTCCAGTTCAAGCTCGCGTACGACAACGTGTCGTAATACTGATCCTTCACGCCCGTTCGTCCACCCCAAATAGAACCGGTAAAGTTCAACAACCAAAGCAAATCCGTAATCGTCAACGCCAACAACACCGCGGCGTATATTTTCAACAATCTCGGCGTCTTCAACTCCAACGCCACGACGCCGTACAACGACACCGCGAGCGCGGAGGCGTGGATGATCCCGTACGTGAACGATAACGACCCCCACAAAGCCAAAACTATTTGCGCGTATAAACCTAATCTCGCAAATCGTATCATCGTTTTCGCGGTGATCCCGTTATCTTCCAAAGCGCGTACCGCGCGTTCGTTGAGCGCGTACACGTTGTCCATGATGATTTTGAAAGCGGAGAGAGAAAGAGAGAGAGAAAGAGAGAGAGGTCGGGGAACTATGGAAAAGGACCCTCGAAAAATCCTCAAGAGTTCTCTGGTTGGTTTTGTGTTCAAAATTTTTTTGGTCGAAAAAAAAAAACAAAAAAAGAAAAATCTGATCTCTTCTCTCCTTCGCTTTCTTTCGATAAGAAAAGGGAAAAAGAGATATCAGATATCCACACAGAAAAATTTCATCCGCCGAACAACGCGAACGAAAGCTTAAGTGGTGAGTGCAGATAAAGAACTTTTCGACGCCTTTGATTAGGAGCGCGTGTACTGCTACTACTTTCGTTTCTCTTCCGTGCGAGTATTTGTAGACGAGGACGAGGACGAAAATGTTCATCTCGCAAAGAGCATCATCGTCATCATTCTTCGTGGGAACGACCCAAACGCGATTGGATTCTTCGTCTCGTCGCAGTGGGACGAAGAAGAGTATTAATAACAGAGGAGGAAAAGGAGAAAGAGGACGACGCGCGGTTTTCAGACTCGATGCTTCGGCGAACGACGGTAGTAAAGATGATCCGATTCTCTTGAGAGCGGCTCGTGGGGAAGACGTCGAACGGCCGCCGGTGTGGTTGATGAGGCAGGCTGGGAGATACATGGCGGAATTCAGAGCGTATTCGGAGAAGTATCCTTTTCGCCATCGGTCGGAGACGCCGGAAATTGCCATCGAGTTGTCCATGCAACCATGGAGAGCGTTTAAGCCGGACGGAGTGATTATGTTTTCGGATATTTTGACGCCGTTGCCAGCGCTTGGGGTTGAGTTTGATGTCGTCAGAGGGAAAGGACCGGTCGTAGAACCGGTGCGGTCGATGGAAGAGGTGAAAAAGTTGAAGACGTTGGACGATCCAGATTCGAGCTTGCCGTTTATTCGTCCGATTTTGAGCACGTTGAGGAAAGAGATTGAAGGTCAGAGCACGATGCTCGGATTTATTGGCGCGCCGTGGACGTTAGCGGCGTACGCGATTGAAGGGAAATCGGACAGACACTTGGTCGTGACGAAGCAAATGATGACGAAGAATCCAGAAATTTTACACGCGTTTTTGGCGCATTTAGCCGAAGCGTTGGGGGTGTACGTGTGCCATCAAATTGATTGCGGCGCACAAGTTGTGCAGTTATTCGATTCGTGGGCGCATCATTTGTCGCCCCAACAGTTTGCGGAGTTTTCGCATCCATACAACGAACGCGTGATGGAAATCGTGAGAGCGAAATATCCGGACACGCCGTTGATTTTCCACGCGAACGGGGGACATGGAAAGTTACACGAAATTAAGAGATCCACTGCGGATGTTATTGGATTAGATTGGGAGACGGACATGGCCGAGGCGCGATCGATCATGCCGGATCGAATTTTGCAAGGGAACATGGACCCGATGTATTTGTTCGCCTCGGAGGAGAGAATTCGAAAAGAAGTCGCAAACAACGTGAGAGATGCCGGGAACTCGAAGCATATTTTGAATGTCGGGCACGGAGTGGTCCAAGGCACGCCAGAAGGAAACGTTGGTGCTTTTTGCGACGCCGCGCGTGCTTCAGTCTACGCGGACATGAAGGCCCCAGCTCGTTAATTGAACTACTAGTACGTACTATGTCAATATTTCTACTACACACAAACAAATATCTAGAGAAATTCTTCTCTCCACAACACCATCATCCATCAGTCGCTATCGGCATGGATGATGTCTACGTCGCTATCGCCATCTAAGTTCTCGTCGTCTTCGTCACTGTAGCTTTGCTCCTTCGAGCTTTGCTCTATTAATTGGTCCACGTCCGGCGTAGCTACGACTAGACCTACGATATCTCCTACAAACGCGCATTTTTTCTTCTTTTCATCTATGATATTGAACTGTTCGTGGTGCCTATACGCCGTACCGTCTTTTAAATCAAACCTACATTCGCCGATGACGAATTTTGCCGTGCCATCTGCGTACACTTCAATCTCTCCGAGTTGTCCCGCCCTCAAATCGGGAACGCCGAGAAGTTTCTTCTGTTTCTTGTTCTTGTTGCTACTGTTCGTAGCGTTGCCTGCTCCCGCGGACGTTCTCTTCCCACCTCTTCTATTGTTATTTCTACCCGCAGCTGTTGCGCTATTTCTATTTCTACCGTTTCTTTCGTTCGCCAATGGCAAATCCGGTGGCAACTGCCACGCGACCAACTTCTCGCCTTTGGACGACCTCAAATCGTCCAGCGTTTGCGCGATCGATTCTCCATTTTTTCTGCTTAAACCCTTCTTCTCTTCCTCGTTCCCGTTCGCGGTATCCCTCTCTATTTTCGCGGCGTCGTTAATACTCATTGCCTCCGCCTTTTTCTGCGCGTCAAATACGGCCAAATCGATGGGAAAATATTGCTTCTTGTCCGTCCAATCAGCCTCGTATTTTTCATCGGCGTCTATTTTTCGTCTCTCTTCGAAAGCGTCTTCCTCGTCGTCCACGTCCATCTGATCATCGTCGTCTGCTTCTTCTTCTTCTTCTTCTTCTTCTTCTTCTGCATCCTCGTCGTCTTTCTCTTCTTCCTCTTCTTCTTCTTCTTCTTCTTCTTCTTCTTCTTCTTCTTTCGGTTCCACAATTTCCCGCGATGGCGGCGACGCTTTCTTTTTCGTCCTCCCTCTTTGTTGCTGCTGCTGCATCGTCGACGCACCACCACCACCACCACTCCCTCCACCGGACGCATCCAGTATCTGCTCGTCCGTCGACGCCGTTCGTCTCGTCGTCCGTTTCGGAGGAAGAGCGCCTCCTAAAACCTCCTCCTCTTTCTTCACTTCCACTTTTTGATGAGGATGAGGATTTGATGATGGTGTTCCCGTCGTTTTCTTCTTGCTCGCCGTCGTCGTCCCCGTCGTCGCTCGTTTCTTCCCACCAGCGAGTTTCGCTTCCTCCGCGTTCTTCGCCAAGCGTGACGTCGTTTTCATCTTTTGCTCTTCTCCCATATTTATCCTTTATTAAACTTTCCTTTTCGGGAGAAAGAGTAATGAAGTGAAGTGAAGCGGTTTGGGGGAAGAAAAACTCGTGTTGGTGAGAGAAGGAAAAAAGCAACACACCAAGACACAACCAAGAATCGCCCAATTAAATTTAATCTCCCGCGCAGGCGCTGCTCTCACGCAACAAAACGAGAAGATGAAAAAGAGATATTTTTGGAAACCATAGTCGTGTCGTCACCAGGTGTTGTCCACATTCTATCCGCACGCGCGCTTCTTTACAAAAAGAGGAGAAGAGATAATCTCGCCGATTAAACGTACCCACGAAATCAAACAACGAGTCTGTGTGTCGATACCACATCGGTTGCATTCACACTCGCGCGTTCTTCTCGATTGTTTTGCGCGAAGGAGCGGAGAACATAAAAAAAAAGATTTGGAATTGGGTGACGTCGAGAGAAGAAGATTAGAGAGATGAAGACGTTCTCGTCCGAGCGGAGCGCGGTCTCGTCGTACGGCGAACATCATCCGATGACGAATCAACAACAACAATATCAGCGCAGCGGTGCAACTGGGGTTGTTCCGATGCAACACGTTGCACAGCAACAACAACCGACCGCGTCGCAGTTGATATCTAAAAATCGCAGAGAGCTCAGAAAAAGGAAGCAAATGGCTCGAAAGTTTGGAACTCGAGAAATTCTCATCGTCCAATCGCTCATCGAGCGATGCTTGACGTTTTACGCGACGAAAGAGGAAGTGATTGAGATTTTAGAGAAGAAGTGCGGGATCGATGAGGTGATATCGTCGGTGATTTGGGACAAATTGGAACAGCAAAACGAGGAGTTCTTCAAGGAGTATCATCGGCGATTGAAGATGAAGGAAAGGATCGAAGCGTTCAACGAAGAGATATGCAACTACGCGCAGACGATTGGGATTATTCCGAGCGAGGTTGAGGAAGAGGAGGACGAGGAGGACGGGAGGAACACGATGAGCAACGACGAAAACGTGAACAATAATAGATCGGAAGAAGGGTCGCACGACGCGAGCGAAGGTAACAAACAAAAGAAGAAGAAGAAGAGTAAAAAAGCAAAGACAAAGGAAGCGGCGACCACCGCCACCAAGAAGGCGGAAGAAGAAAAAAACAAGAAAGATAATAATAATAATAATAGCAACAAAAGAACGGGCACGGGAGCGTTGAGTGGAGCCGTGAGTGCCGCGTTGACCCCGTTAGCTTTGGCACCGGGCGAATTGAGAAATTTGAATGATAATCCAGAAGCCGATTTGCCTTCCATGGAGCTGTCGTTCGAGGAAGAAAAAGATGAGATTCCATTGCCGCAGGCGCCCCCGGTAGTAGCCGAGAAGGCTACGGCGTAGTAGTGAGTAGAGAGAAGAACGAAAGCACTGATAGTCGAGTATTTTCTGTTGTATCACCACTTATTATGTACGTGTGTTTTGTCCTTTATCGTTTTCACCAACTCGACGTGAACCATTTCATCAAATCCACCCGTATTATTCTTACACATCCTTCGGCGCGTACCACTTCTTCACCTCTTCTATGTTCATGAATCTCTCGACGTAATCCGTAACTTCAGCGCCCCCATGCTTGGCCACGCACTCTTTATCCACGTAATCGATGCCGCCGCTCGACAAACGATTCAACATCGGGACTAAGTAGCAATCCGCGATGGTCACCTTCTCGCCGCAAAGAAACTTACCGCCGCTCTTCGCCAACTGTTTCTTAACGTGCCCTAAATACACGGGCAAATCGTCGTCAACCCACCTCGTTCGCGCTATTTCGGTCGCTTTTTTGTGTTCATCCGAGCCTTTCCAAGCATCATCGTCCGGGTATCCGAAATTCTTCGGTTGCATACCGACGTACAGCCTCGGCGCCCAACTATTCGCCATCTCATCCACCAACGAAATCATCTCGTCCGTTCTCAATTGCGCCATCCCACCTTGCGGGTACAACTCAACGCCGTTCTCGTTCGCCAATATCCCCGCGTATCGTAACAACGCGTCCGATTGCGACACCACTTCCTTCCCGTCGATTTCAAGCACCGGGACTTTCCCGAACGGCGTTTTCGGTTTATACTGTTCTTTCCACTCGTCGGATTGCCCCGGCATCGCGATGCGGTGGTCCTCGAACGGGACTTTCCCGATCGTTAACGCCAAACGAACCTTCTCCGCGGGGCCTTGGATGTTGAAGTAGGTGAGTTTTAATTTTGGGAGCGATGATGTGGTCATGATTATAATCTCTCTCTCTCTTTGGTCAACGTGTTTGGTGCGTGGAAAAAAGTGACGGCTCCCCTGCAAGGCACCTCTTTGTTCACAAAAAATACGCGTGAAAGAAGACAAAGACCAAGAAGAAGAGAAAAACAAACGCAGACGCGACGACGGAAAGTGCGCGTTGCATCGCGATACGCTCGCAAAAAGAAGTTTACCGCGGAAACGAATGGGGAGTAAAAAGCGTTCGCGAGCGGAAGAAGGAGCAGAAGGAGAAAAGGACGACGATGAAGAGGAGGATATTTTGGCGTTACGCGCTCGGGTGAAAGAACAAGAAGAAAGATGGAAAGAGCGCGAATCTGTTTTCGAGGCGCAGATGCGAAAGAAGGAGAAGGAGTTGGAAGAGGTGAAGAGAGAGTTGATGAAGTACGCGCCGACGCCGTTGTGGAAGGTTGTCACGGATAAGCAGTACAAAGATATCTTCGAGACGCATATTTTATGGAAGTTGGAGGAGTTGTCTTTCAGAGTGTTTCGAGAGGTGAACACGGAAAGTCGCGACGCGTGCAGACGGTCGGGGAGGAAGTTGCAGGAGACTTTTATTGCTGAAACCTTGAGTGTTAATCCACCAGTGGTAAAGGAAGAGACCATTAAGATTGAGGGAAAACAAGCGCAATATAATTTCTGCAGTGAAGCAGCTGTTACGGGAAACCTCGCGTTGGTTCGTTGGTTACGAGAAGTGAAAAAGTTTGATTGGAACGAGTGGACGATCAACAGCGCAGCTGAAAATGGTCATCTTCACATTGTGACGTATTGCACGGAACAGAAATGCCCACGTACAGAATTAACGTGTGCACTTGCTGCCCAATCCGGCCATCTCGATATTCTCAAATACTTGCACGAAAACGGCGCGCCTTGGGATTTTCGTACTTGCGCTTTCGCTCGCGAAAACAACCACCTCGAGTGTTTAGTCTACGCGTTAGATAACAAGTGTCAAAACGACAAACACGTCCCACAACATTAACAAGTAAACAACGTTCCGTGATGTAACACTGGTCGGGTGGATGCTGCCTACCATACGCACACATATTTCATCACAACGTTATTTGAGCAATACGAGAGACAAGAGAGAGAGAGAAACACACAAGATACGAAGTTTCAAAAAGACCTTCGTCTACAAAAAAAACCACACAACTCTTAGCTCGGCACCGACGTACACTCTCCACCGCGTGCATTCAAAACGCAAACGCAGTAAACCGACGCGTCAACACACGTAATCAGCGTCGCCATGCCATTGCGCCACCTCAAGAAAATCCACGTCCAGTTCAACCCGATGGATCATCGCGCGACCGCCATGAGAGAATTCCTGAACCGCATCTATTCCCCGCGAGCTCAAAAGTCCAACCCGGAGTGCGAGGTGTCGCATAAAATCAGAGCGGACGAGATGCCACCGGTCGTGGCGATTGAATTCGAGAACGGCGTGAAAGATCAGTTTAACTGTCACGATTTAAAAGTAGAAGATATTGCCAGGAAGATTAAAGACATATCGGATTCTATGGAAACGAAAGCCAATTTGAAGGCGAGCGGTATCAACTTGGAGGAGTTGAAGTTTGAAGCGGTGGACGGAAAGAAGAAGAAGAGCCCGAGCGGGAGTTATAAGTTTGTCGTTTAATTCAATGGAGGACAATAACAATAACAACTACAACAATCCGAACATCGTTTTGGCGGAAAGAAATCGCTTGCGCGCGCTCGAGCGCGAAGCGAGAATACGCCGCTTTGCACTCGAACAAAGAAGGCAACGACAGGAAGAAGACGTGATGGATCAACCTCCCGGCGCGAGAGCGTTGCAAGCGACGGCGACAGATAGGCTCGGATATTTGCGGCGACGCCTTCGTATTGGTATTCAAAACGTCGCGAACAGAGGACGGAATGAGGAGGAGAGAAGAGACCACGAGCGCGCTCCAAATCTTCCCGAACGAGTCCAGGAGGATGACGAACCTCCGCAGTGCAGAATATGCATGTCCGACGTGAACGATGAGAACAGTGAGCTTGGTAAGTTATTTTCACCGTGCATGTGCAAAGGGAGCGTTGGTCTCGTCCACAGGAAATGCTTGGACCGATGGCGAACGCTCTCTTCCAATCCGCGATCGTACTTCTCCTGCGATCAGTGTAAATACGATTATAACTTGGAGCGAACAGAGTACGCAAAATGGCTAGAGCGAGAAGAGTTACCAAACATATTTGCCGTGCTCGCGACTTTTCTTCTCGCGTTGACGATTGGTGTCGCTTTGCGAACGATATCCTTCGCGCTGGTTCAAATCTTAACCTTCATTGGTAACCGCGTGCTTCCAAAAACCTCCCTCGCCAGCTGGATACGTATTAAAGGTCAATACTACCTCTACGTGGAAAATATCTTCTACCGTTCCGTCTTGTGGTTCCCTCCGTGGCGCCCGGAACGTTTACGATTCGTCGTGTTCCAAAACCAACAACAGTCCCCGGCACGAGGCTTAGGGAAAATCTTCAACTGGCAAAGGATTATCCAAGTCTTTCCCGCCCTCCCTAACCGCTTAGACGTGCTCGTCGGTGGTATTTTCACCTTGGGCACCACCTTCTTTTTGTACCACAACGTCACTCGATTCCGGCGGGACTTCCGGAACCACGCGGAAAGAGTCGGACCATCCATCCTCTTCCTCTTCGTCGGCTCCGGCGGCCGAGGCTTGCGCATCCCCGTCGTCGTCGGATTGGCGTATTCCTACATGGTCTCCCACGAATTCGCCCGAGTGAAGTGCAAAGAATTGCTCCAAAAGTTTGGCGAGATTGTCATGGAAGTCAGCGGAGAAGAATAGAAAGAATAGAGAGAGAAATGATATAAATAGCTTTAAAAACAGTAGAATAATAAATAGCACACGTAGTAGCGCTCGCGCGCAGAGTGAAGAAAAAGTCCCTCTTATTATTAAAGTGCCTACTTTTGCCTTCCAAACGAAACTCAAAAAGCGTTCACTTTTTCGACGCGCGGCGGTTCTATCCGGAATCAATCATCATCATGTCGCTCCTCTCCTCCTTCCGACGAGGCGCGTCCAAGACCGCGCATAGGCAAAACTATTACTATTACTATTCCTCCTCCTCGTGCGGGGTCAAACATAGCCAAGGCGCGGGGTTCTTTCGTCAAACGAGCGAGTTTACGACGTTTGGGAGAAACGTAAGCGATGAAGATCAAAGTCGTTTCCACACACGTGTCTCCTCGACAGCGACGCAAGAAGAAAAAAGGAAACAAAATTGTATGTCGCCTTCCTCGACTCGTTCGTTCGCGGCGGCGGCGGACTCGCACTGGAACGACCGGTTGGAGCGCGTGTTGGAACAAAAACTCTCCGCGCCGGAACCGACGTCCTCGATTGAATCGTGCACGATCGATCCGAATAAGAAAACCATCGTCGTGTTAGGCTCCGGGTGGGGGGCGATTAGTTTTATCAAAGCGTTGGATAAAAAAGTGGCTCGAGATATGTTCAACGTGGTGGTGGTATCGCCGAGGAATTATTTTTTGTACACGCCGTTACTTCCCGGGGTAGCCACCGGAGCGATTGAGACGAGATCGATCGTGGAGAGCATTCGGAGGCCGATCGCGGAGAAAGGGTTCAAATATTACGAAGCCGCCGCGACTGGCGTGGATGCGCAGAAGAAGACGGTGTCGTTTACCAATAGGTATTTAACAAGCGCGACGGCGAGCAAGTGGTTACCGAATGTCGGTGGTGGCGATGGGGAAGGTGGGAAGCACAAGTCGCAACATTTTGACATCAATTACGATTATCTAGTTGTCGCCGTTGGGGCGATTCCGAACACGTTTGGCGTACCCGGGGTGGAGCAGCACTGTTTGTTTTTCAAAGAGGTGGCGCACGCGGCGCAGTTTCGGAGTCAAGTGAACGCGAGATTTGAGAGAGCGGCGTTGCCGTCGATGTCGGTTGGACAGATTGAGGATTTGTTGAGGTTTGTGGTTATCGGCGCTGGACCGACTGGGGTAGAATTAGCCGCGGAATTGTACGATTTAGTGTATAACGACGTCGCCAAGACGTTTCCGAAGCGGCTTTTGAAACACGTGTCGATTAACATTGTCGATTTACAAGACCGATTGTTATCGACGTACGATAGAGATATTCAAAACTACGCCACGGATTTTTTCCAAAAGGCGAACATTAATTGTATTTTAAACACGCAAGTGAAAGAGGTCAAGCAGTGCGTCTTGACGGTGGCGGATAAGAACACTGGGGAGGAGAAAGAACTGCCGTTTGGGATGGCGGTGTGGTGTTCTGGGATTAAGATGAACCCTGTGTGTGAGAAAGTGATGGATTCGTTACCGGAAGGGTCGCAACCGAGCAGAAGAGCGTTGTTAGCGGATAAGGCCATGCGCGTGAAGGGATCGGACGGGTCGATATATGGGATTGGGGATTGCGTGACGTTGGAACCGAAAGCGTATCCGGCGACGGCGCAGGTGGCGAAACAGGAGGGATATTATTTAGCAGAGAGGTTCAATAAAGCGGCAGAAACTGGGAATTACGCGGTGTTAGACGATCCGAACGCGGAGTTTGTGTACACGCACCGAGGCTCGCTGGCGTACATTGGAAAGGACGCCGCTGTGGCGGATATTCCGGGCGTAACTATTTTGAAAGGCATCATGGCTGGTTTGTTTTGGAAAAGCTTCGAAACGGTGAGCCAAGTGAGCGTAGGGAACAGTTTCAAAGTTGGTTTCGACATGTTGCGAACGCGAATATTCGGACGCGATATCAGTCGTTTGATGTAACAGAAAGTGGCAACAACAGTAGCGTCCACGACCGTGTAAGTTTTATGATTAGTAAGTTCTTAGATTTTGCGCATACGTAGAGATTTTAAAATTTTCTTCTTAGATGCGCGTGTGTGTATGTGTCTCTCAATCTCTTTCTCTCTTTCTCTCCCTTTTTCTCTCTGTGCTAAACATGTGTGCTTTTTCTTTTAAATCTCATCACCAATGTTACATCACGGAGCGTTGTTTACTTGTTAATGTTGTGGGACGTGTTTGTCGTTTTGACACCCGTTATCTAGCGCGTAGACTAAACACTCGGGGTGGTTGTTTTCGCGAGCGTAATAGCAAGTCCACGAATTCCAAGGCGCGCCGTTTTCGTGCAAGTATTTGAGAATATCGAGATGGCCGTATTTGGCAGCATATGCACACGCGAACTTGTCATGTGGGCATTTCTGTTCCATGCAATACGTCACAATGTGAAGATGACCCAAATGAGCTGCTCTGTTGATCGTCCAGTCGTTCCAATCAAACTTTTTCACTTCTCGTAACCAACGAACCAACGCGAGGTTTCCCGTACCAGCTGCTTCACTGCAGAAATGATATTGCGCTTCTTTTCCCTCGAGCTTAATGGTCCTTTTTTTCTTTGCCACTGGTGGATTACCACTGTAAGTAGCAAGCCCAAAAGTCTCCCGCAACTTCCTCCCCGATCGTCTACACGCGTCTCGACTTTCCGTGTTCACCTCTCGAAACACTCTGAAAGACAACTCGTTCAACTTCGATAAAATATGCGTCTCGAAGATATCTTTGTACTGCTTATCCGTGACAACCTTCCACAAAGGCGTCGGCGAAAGGTTTCTCAGCTCTTCTTTGACCTCTCTCAACTCCTCCTCCATCTCTTTCACCCGCTCTTCGAGCTCGGTCACGCGCCGCGTTGAAACGTCCCCTACAAGTTTGCTCGCGCAGTTCTTAAGCGTTTCGTCCAAGCGTTCGCACAACGCTCGCGCCTCCGCGAGATTCTCCCCCACGTCGCGCTCTGATTGCTCGTTCCTCGTCATATCGCGCGTTCGCGCTTCTTGCGAGTACTAATGAAAGTGGACGACGGACGAGTTTTCTTCTTCGCCGCGAGAGAGACGAACGACGCGACAGGGGAGCGCTTTGCTTTTCTTTCGTATCTGGTTC
>Ga0255765_1004247_pt1 | contig 14480 bp, 23 predicted proteins | sample 041ome_8_FD_179965 | JGI IMG/M metagenome (GOLD analysis project Ga0255765, IMG submission 179965) | Coastal salt marsh microbial communities from the Groves Creek Marsh, Skidaway Island, Georgia - 041407BS metaG (version 2) | ecosystem: Environmental > Aquatic > Marine > Intertidal zone > Salt...
TAGAAACCTAACACATCAAATAAAACTTAAATCAAAAGATACTAATACTCAGATTGGTGCTGTAATCGTTGGAAAGGACAAAGAAATTGTATCTACGGGATACAACTCCTTTCCACGAGGTATCTACGATAACGAACCACTCAGACAAGAAAGACCTGAAAAGTATTATTGGTTTGAACATGCTGAAAGAAACGCTATCTATAATGCCGCAAGAATAGGAGTATCAACTAAAGGTTGTACGATGTACTTAAGTTGTGGTGTTCCTTGCTCCGATTGTGCGAGGGGAATTATCAATGCAGGTATTACGCGAATCTTTGTAGAACGAAATGATTCTACTAAAGGACCTCAATGGCAAGAATCTCAAGAACGAAGTTGGGAAATGTTTAAAGAGGCAGATGTAGAGGTTCGTTTCTATGATACTGAAACCTTCGGTATTTAATCGATAGGTAGATAATTACAATGTGTAATATTTATCTATATGGCAAAACCGATAAACGTAAATAATAATCCTGAAACTATTGGAAGTGTACCTGAAGAACAGTTACTAGTCCAAAAACCCCCTCATAAATTATCTAACAATGAGTTTGGGCAAGATTATTATTTAAAAAATCCAACTAACTTTGCCAAACGCCCAAGTGGAGCTCCACAATTTAGTGGATTAGATGAATTTGGAGAAACTACACAAAAAATTCTTGAAAAAAGTAAAATACCAAAAAATGGTGAAGTAATTTTACGTGGTAAATATCCCGAAAATAAAGTTTATTTCCCCACATACGATATTAATAATATCACAGTAAATCCCGATATTAACATAAACTTTATATTAAAGATAAATTCATATTTAAAATCGGGTCAAGGAGTTGGTACTCGATATAAATTGTTTACCTCGAGTAAAATTTATGAATACTTAGTTGATGCATATAATCGTAATATACCATACCCAGCACTTGCTAAATTAGTTGATATAGTAGAGATTGATACGAAGGTATTAGTTGAGATGGTAAAAAAGCAAAAAAACGATGAGGATGCGTTAGATGTTGTAGTCAATAATAATTTAGGTGTTGTTTTTAATAAAGATAGGGGTGATTATCAAATCGATTATGATATTTTATTAAAGTATATAGATTGGGTAGTTACTAAACCTGGAGTAAATTACGATGAGAGATTATTATCCGTAGTTGATATATCCGATGTAGAACTCGTTCAAGATTTAGAAGCAGATACCGATGATGATGATGCTACTAATAACAATAATAGTGGTAATAACAATCAAGGCGGTGGTAACGATACTTCTTCTCAAACAACACCAATTGGTGGATTAAGCGATTGTCAGATTGTTACCGATAATTTACAACCAGGTAGTGAAGGTGGTCCACCTCAAGAAAAAATAACAGCAACTTGTAACGGTATAAATTATACGTGGAATGGTACAAGGTGGTTTCCTCAAAATAACAACGAGGGTAATACTGAACCCAATCAATCAGGGGGAGGTGGTACCACTGGTGGTAGTGGAGGAGGAACCGGCGGAGGTGGGGGTACAGGTATGCCTCCTGCAATTGCACAATAATACACCTTATTTATTTTTCTTTTTATATTTATTCATAACGAGAGTTGGTAACTTAAAATTGTTTTATGACTAAACTTCAACCAACTGTAAAGTGGGAAAAATATCTTACTACTAATAATGGTAACTACTTAGAGTATCTGTCTAAGTATGGTCAAACTTTTCTTGAAACCATTACCACAAATTTAATTTCAGCACATAAAACCAGAAAACCATCATTAACACTCTTTACATTTAAAAAGAGTGTAATTGTGTGTAGAGTAAACTATTCTGAATATGAATATATTCTTAAAAAGATAATGCATCTTTGTGAACGATTGGAGTACTATGAGATTTGTGGACAAGTATTGAAACATTTTAAATCGTTACAACAAAAAGATAAACAGTTATATAAATTTAAACTTATTAAAAATGCCAAATAATATGGAAAAGACTCCTCCTAAAGGAAAAATAAAATTTGATTTGACATTATCTGAGGAGCAAAAGGAAGCAAAATCAAATATTCTTTTTCACCCCTATAATTTTATTATGGGTAAAGCGGGTTCTGGTAAAACGTTGTTAGCAGTTCAGGTTGCGTTAGATATGTTCTTTACAAGACAAGTTAATAAAATCGTTATAACAAGACCAACAGTTTCTAACGAAGATAATGGTTATCTACCCGGTTCTCTTAATGAAAAAATGGAACCTTGGCTTGTACCGATTCGTTCTAATATGAGAAAGGTGTACAACAAACCACCTGTATTAGAAAAGATGGAAAAAGAAGAAAATATTGAATTAGTATCCCTTGCTCACTTCAGAGGTAGAACATTTGATAACGCTTGTGTTATTGTAGATGAATTTCAAAATTTAACTAAACCACAATTAGGAATGGTGTTGGGTAGATTAGGTAAGGGTTCGACTATGATTTTGACTGGAGACCCACAACAAATTGATTTGAAGTTTGCAAACGATTCCGCAATCCACGAAGTACCTAAAGTTAAAGATTCTCAATATGTTTATACAATCCAACTAAAAGATAATCATAGACACGAGGCATTAGATGAGTTGTTAAACCTATTAAACGCATACAACTAAAATAAATTTGAAAATAATTGTAAAAAAGTTGAGATTTTATTTGGAAGTCTCAACTTTTTTTTGTATGTTAGTACTGTAATTGAGTGATAACCCTAATATAACTGACATGACAATTAAAGATTTCTATTTAAACACTTACCCAACCGATGAGTTAGGAACTGAAATTAATGAGAACGCCCACTTCGCTGGATTGTTAAATGTACTCTACACCGATGGTGATGTTTATGAATACATTGGTGTTTATGATAGTTTAGTAAGAGAACGATTGTTTTCAGAACTTGCTGATTCCTTGGAAACAAGTTACGATTATGTTTATAATTTGTGGTTAAACTAAAAAAACTTACAAAATAATTTGGATATATCAAATATATTTCGTATGTTAGTACTGTAATAAGAGATAAACCTTTAAAACAAATAAAATGAGTAAAAAATTTAAGTTTCAATTAAACGGAATGACATTCGAACTTCCAACCAAACATCTTCAAACTACTGATTGGAATGGGGAGAAGTTAGAAAACCCAATCATCCGAATCAACCAAACTGCTGGAGCAGCTTTGTGTAAACAATACGTGAAAAAGATGTATCCGAAAGTAACTGTAAGTGTTTCTTCCGATTCATTCTCTATGGGTAATTCAGTTTCAGTTTACCTTTCTGATGCGGTTGGTAACGAAGTTGATAACAACATTGTGAGTGATGTTCAAAGTTTCGGAGACCAATTCGTTTACGGAAAGTTTAACGGAATGATTGATATGTATGAGATGAGAGAAGGTACCATCGAGAAAACCGATGGTGGTACTAAGGTAGATGCCGGAGTTAAGTTCCTCCACGTTAACAATCGACCAAAACACGCATCACTTCCCGATGTTTGTAGAATGTTACGAGAAATGACTACTACTGAAAACTATGTGTTTGGTAAATTAGATATCACCGAAGCAATTGATAAAGCTAAATACTTCGGGGCTACCGATAATAACATCAACAAGGCTTTGAACCTTCTTAGTATTTAATATCATGGGAGAACAGGTTGCCAATAATAGTGAAACACAATATAGAACTTCTTTAGTTGAGAAGGATGGTAAGTACTACGCGGTAACTGACCCCAATCCAAAAAAAGGTACCATACGAGGTGAGTATATTCCGTATGGTACTACTTTAGTTTATCCAAAATCTTGGGGAATGAAAAAAGGTTCACTTGAGTTAGTAGAACACTTAATTAAAGACCAAGAAAAACTTTTAGAATCGGCACAAGAACGATTAGAAAATCTAAAAAATCTACACTCAGAAATCACCGAGTGGAAAGAAAAATAATCTTAAAAATATTTGGATTTCTCATTTATTTTTTGTATGTTAGCTAAGTAATAAGTGAGATGATTAATCCTTTAAATCAATCAATGACAAAGAAGAAAATTATTTACATTGACATGGATGGAGTCCTTGTTGATTTAGAAAAATCAATTAACAAGTTTTTTGAACTCCACCCTTATTTAAAAGAGAGATATAAAAACAACCCCGACCATATTCAAGGTTTATTCCGAAACCCACCACCCATCGAAGGTGCGATTGAGGCAGTAAAGAAACTACATGAAAGTGGTAAATACGAATTGTTCATCGCTACATCGGCACCTTGGGGAAACCCTATGAGTGCTAGTGATAAAAGATTTTGGATTGAAGACCACTTTGGTAACCTATTCCACAAAAAAATGTTTGTTACTCACCGAAAAGATTTATTGATGGGTGATTACCTCATTGATGACAGAACCAAGAATGGAGCTGGAGAATTTTCGGGTGAACTACTTCAATTCGGTATGAATTGGGAAACAGGTGAGGTTGGACCTTATCCAAATTGGGAATCAATCTTAGAATACTTACTATGATTCAAAAAATATTAGATTATATTGTTTTAATATTCATCGTTGGATTGATGATGTTAGTATCTTCGTGTGAAGACCCTATATCAGATATACCCGATTATTACACTTTGGAACTTGATGGTAGACTGGATACAACTACTGAAGGTTTGTATAAACTAAAACTTATATCAACCAACAACTCAGACCAAACAATTCATCGAGTTACCGGCCAACTCCTAAATAATGGTGAAGAACCATACCCACCTCAGTATGTAGATTGGGAAAGTTCTCATGTATGGTACTTAAGTGATACTACACACGTTATAATTCGTAGAACGATAAATGTGTTGGGTGAATGGGTAAACATCGATACAACCTATGTAACACAGTTTCAAGGAGATATTGTACCAACTATTAACCCAACCTCAGTTAGTGGGACTAATGGGGAAATAAATACTATTATCGCACCTATTGAGGAAATGAGAGGAGATACTCTAACGGTGCGTTGTACTTTTAGAGATTTAGAAGAAACTATTCAATTTGTATTAGAATAATGAAGACACCAAGTTTACCCGAAACACCGATTACGGATGAAACGTTTGAAAGACAGGGGTGGAGAAAACATCCCGCAATAGATTATCACGATTCAAAGGAATTTTTTGAGAATATTGACGAAAAACCCGAACCTGGTGAAGAATACTTTTGGAGTTTACCTTTACCAAAAGATAGAACCGACATTTATGCACCAATTCTAATCTCTAATGCAAGTGATGATACACAAATGTTGATTAATATGGGATTAAAACCTGGTCAATATTTTGTAGAAATATTTGATTTTGATGGATTGGGATTTTGTACTTCAGAAGAAGAGTTAGAAATTTTATATTACGGATTAACTAAAAAATATATAGAAAAATGAGAAACTATACCGCAGAACAACTACAAGCAAACTATGATAAATTCATAGAGGCACTTAAAAAAGTATTTACAGGAGAACGATTGGAAGGATTACTCCATATGTACTCTGAAAGTGAATTAGGACAGGAATTAGCAATGGCTCCCGCAAGTGGAAAAGAACATTATCATTCTGCTTATGTGGGTGGTTACATTGACCACGTTCTACGAGTTGCACGAAATTGTGTTCGTATGAAACGAATCTATACCGAAGGTGGATTAGAAGTAGATTTTACTGATGAAGAAATGTTGTTTGCAGCATTTCACCACGATTTGGGTAAACTTGGTACGAATGGTAAACCACACTATGTACCCGAGGAATCTGATTGGCATCGTAAAAACCAAGGTTCGATGTTTAAGATAAATGGTGAGAATCATTATATGGATGTAACTCACCGAGCACTTTGGTTATTAAATCAGTATGGTATTAAATATACCGAAAAAGAAATGATTGGTATTATGTTGGCTGATGGATTATATAATGATGCTACTAAACCATATTATATTTCATTTAGACCAGAGATGAGATTAAAAACTGATTTACCTTATATTCTACATTGGGCAGACCATATGAGTTGTAGACAGGAAAACAAAGAGTGGACAGATTTACAAGAACAAGCACCCTTCTAATGACAAGTTGTCATAGTAAACTGACAATGTGTCATAAAAAGGTATGTGGTATAGAATTGGTAAATGGTAGGGTGTATGTTTAACTTAAAAAAGGAAAAAACTATGCTATTAGACAGATTATTTAACGAACCATTTGGTGTATTTACTACGGAAGGTTTTGAAAAACCAACCTTTACATCATTAGCAACACCATTCACTCAATACTACACGGAGAAAGATGGTGAAACAATTAAGGTTTTTGTAAATTGTGTAGGTCATAACCCTAAAGATATTGAACTTGATGCAACCGAAGATGAAATCCATATCAAATCTTTAAAATCAGAAAGTTCAAATCAGTTTGTTCGAGATATCAACCTCAAATTTACGGTTGGAGTTGATTATGATGGTACAAATTCAGACGCATCCTTTGATAATGGAGTGTTGGTTTTAACTTTGGACAAAAAGGAAGAAAAGAAAACTAAAAAGATTAAACTTAAGTTTTAATTAGGGTAGATGGAGAAAGAGGGGAGATGTGAAAATCTCCCCTTTTTTGTTTTTTCTATATTTATATATATCAAAATGTAATAACGTTATTATGAAACCAGAATACAAAGAAAAGGCTTTAGGAAGTATAGAGGCAATCGAAAAACGCATCTCGGTTATACGAGAAATGATGGAAGGGAAAAGACCTGCAGACCAAAAGTTAGCAATTCAATACTCGAAAGAAATTGAAAGAGCAGTAGAACTTACTCGAAACATCGTAGATATATCATAAGATATTAAAACGTGAAATTCAGAACTTTATTATTGGGATTATCCGCATTGTTCGTAGCTTTCAATGCAGCATTCTTCTCGGTGAGTGGTTTATCTAAACTATTTGCTGGAGCATCTCTGTCCGTAATCTTAATGGCAAGTTCATTAGAGTTAGCAAAACTAATTACCGCAGGTTATCTTTACAACTATTGGGAAAAGATAAACAAAGCATTTAGAGTTTACCTCATATTAGGAACAACTGTATTAGTACTAATAACTTCATTAGGTATTTATGGATTCCTTACAGCAGCATTCCAAGAAACATTCAATGTTTACAATGTATCATCAAAAGAAAAGGCATTTTTAGAACAAAAAGAAGAATTTTGGGCAGAGGATGTTGCACGATACGATGAAGAACTAAAAAGAATTTCACAAAACATTTCAACACTTTCCAACGCTAAGGCAACGGGAATTCAAGTTAGAGATACAACCTCAACAACGGGATTTAGAAATACAATCTCTACAACTGAGTTACGATTATCACAACAAAGAATTGCGGTTGAAGAAGAAAATAGAAAAGAAGTTCAAACAAAAAGACAAGTAGCAGCAGATTCATTACAATCCATTCAGTTAAAGATATTAGATTTAGAAACCGATACTGATGTATCAGCAGAATTAGGACCTCTACAATACCTTAGTGGATTATTGGATAAACCAATGGACCAAATCATCAACTGGTTTATTCTTATTATCATTTTTGTATTTGACCCATTAGCAGTTGCATTAGTTGTAGCATTTAACAACGCGGTAAAAGTTGATAAGGGTGAAAAAGATAAAAAGAAAGTAGTTGAGAAAAGAGAACTCTATGGTGAAGAACCTGATGAAGAAGAATCCGATTTATGGGATAATACTTTACAAGATGGGTTAGAAGATGAAGAGTGGGATGAAGAACATGCATTGGACCAAGTCTTAAATGATATGGTTGATGATTTACCCGAAGAGGTTATTGATGAAAAATTGGAAGATGAAGAACTCAGAACTGATTTTCCAAATTTAGATTGGCATATTGATTCATATGAAGATGGTGAGGTTAAAGCTGATAAACCTATTACGGATGATGAACTTGATAATCTAAAAAAGGATATAACTCGTAGGGGAATTGATATTGATGGTGATGGAACTATCGATGGATATGATAACAACGGTGATGGTTTAATAGATGAACCGGTTCCATCCTCGTCAAGAAGAGCACAATATGTGATGAATGAAGTTCCATTCTATGCAAGACCCAACTTTAACTGGGGTGATAGAAAAAAATGGATTAATAATCAGAACGCGGTAAACTACTGGTTAACCTATGTAAAAAATAGTAAAGATACTACAAAATACCCCGATAACTTCGATTCTAAAACTTATTAACAATAAAACTTGTTTTTATCAAATTTTTTTTGTATATTTGGGTATCCAAAAACAAAAAATATAAAAGATGAATTTAGGATATGCATGTATAAACATGACTCTTTCGGAAAGTAAACCAAAAATCACAACGAATCGTTCGATGATTAAAAGAACTTTTCAGGAGAAGGGAATTGAATATGCTAGTGAACTTGCTTTGCAAAACGCACGAGATTTATTCCATATTCTAAAATGGAATAATGAAAACGGAATTAAATTATTTCGTTTATCATCAGAATTCTTTCCATGGGCATCCGAATATAATTTAGAACAATTACCACATTATCTTAGAATCAAAACTCTTTTAGAAGGTTGCGGTAATTATGCAAAGAATAATGGATTACGATTAACATCACACCCCGGCCCATTTAACGTATTAACATCACCACGAAAAAATGTTGTAGAAAATACTTTTAAAGATTTAACACTTCATGGAGAGATGTTTGATTTATTAGGACTAGAACGAACTCATTATAATAAAATTAACATTCATTGTAATGGTGTATATGGTGATAAGAAATCAGCGATGGACAGGTTTTGTGAAAATTTTAGTAAGTTACCTGATTCAGTAAAAACTCGTTTAACAGTTGAGAACGATGATAAAGCATCGATGTACTCAGTAAAAGATTTAATGTACATACATGAGAAAATTGGGATTCCTATTGTCTTTGATTACCATCATCATAAATTCAACACGGGTGGGCTCACCGAAGAACAGGCCTTATCGCTGGCCGTAAGTACATGGCCCGATGGCATCACTCCAATTGTTCATTATTCGGAATCAAAGGCATTACACGAAGAAAACGATAAACTAAAACCACAAGCACATTCAGATTATATCAATGAACTTCCCGATACATATGGAATAGAAGTTGATATTATGGTAGAATCAAAAGCAAAAGAATTAGCTATTCTACCATTCTTACCAAAACAAACAACCTGTGCTTATAGTGGATTACTAACAGTAGATAGTTATAGATAATGATTATAGATGTAGATATTACAACTCCTAAGAGAGTAGATAAAAAGTGGGGTTATGAATTATGGATTCATAACGATTCAGAATATTGTGGTAAACTTTTAGTTTTCACAAAAGAAAGAAACCGATTCTCAATGCATTACCACCTTCAGAAAAAAGAAAGTTGGTATGTGCAAGAAGGAAGATTCCAATTCAATTGGTTGAATGTGGAAGATGGTAAGTTAGAAGGTAAAACTTTAGAGAAAGGTGAAAGTGTATTGATTGAAAGAGGATTACCGCATCAGTTAATCGCATTGGAAGATAACTCAGTTATCTTTGAAGTATCAACCGAACACTTTGATGAAGATTCATATAGAGTTTATAGAGAAACACCTGAGGATTTGTTATGAGTTATATTGTAAAACGTTTACCTGAAATTGAAAGATTACAAAATGAATTAGAACAACATCCAAATAATATTGTTTACTACTCAAAATATGGTGGGTATGTTGGCAGTGTTGAATCGATGGAATACCTAAATAAAAAATTAGAAGAACACTATGATAGTAAATAAAATACCTTTTGACAAGGAAGTTACACAAGAAAATATTACTAAGTATAAAGAACTAACACATAAACTTGGTAATGCAGTTGGATATACTGCATTGGATGTTGGTTTAGATTTACCAATTGTTAGTATTAACTTTGGTGGCGAATATGAAGAACTCGTTCTCGTTAATCCCGTTATTTCAGAAGCATCTGAAGAACTTGTAGTTTATTATGAACGAGATGCACGAAAAGGAAAAGTAAGAAAAACCGTAAGACATCAAAAGATTAAAGTGAATACTTCAAATCTTGGAATAGTTGAATTTGAACCATCTAAAGCAGAATGGAAATCACAAGATGATTACATGAATGATGAAGGGTTGTTTGAGTGTATTCTTGCACAAAGATTAATTGATGCTATCAATGGTATTGATGTTACGGATTCAATTAGAGCATACAATCCACAAGTGTCAAAGAAAGAAACACCAGGTAGAAACCAGAGAGTTATGGTAAAATCTCCTGAAGGTGGAATGGAGTTTATGAAGTACAAAAAAGCACTTCCATTAATTGAACAAGGATACGAGATAGTATAATGGCTAAGTTAGAATATCATTCAGAAGAGCCTCTAAATAGAGAAGCAAAACATATATCATTTGATGTACCAGATGATATGAACATTAGTGAATATAAAATTATGTGTGTTAGGTTAGCAAGTGCAATTGGATATCACCCAACTTCAATTTATAGAGCATTTGGAGAACTTGATTACGAAACCGAATCGGATAGAGATTTCAAAGATTTATTAAAATCTCTGAATATTATACCTTCATCTGGTTCTTTAATAGGATAATAATTTGGAATACGAAGAACTTACTAAAAGAGTAAATGCAATTCAAATCTTAGTTGAAGCGATTGCAGATGAATTAATAGAGCAAAATATTATTAAAGAAAAAAATATTTTAAAAAGATTAGATTCTTTAGATGATGAAATTGAAGAAGTCAAATCTATTTTATATTACGGTCCAACAGGAGAAGCTTAAAATATGGAAATAATACTTTACACATTATTAGGGTTATCTATTATATTAAATATAATTTTACTATATAGAGGAATCCGTTTAGTTAGAAACATCGAAGATTTACAAGATATGGTAGTCGATGTTAATGAAGATGTTCTTACATCGTTAGAAACTATGCAAGAAGAAATGAAGCAAATAGATATCCGAGGTTCGTTCGAATCGGATGATGAAGTAGGTGCAGTTTTTAGTGAATTGAAAAATGTTATCGAACGATATAAATCAAGATATTAAACTATGCCAAGAAAAAGAAAAACAAGAATGTATTTTACTCAGGAAACTGAGGATGCAATAATTGAGTACAATAAATCAAAAGACCAACGATTTAAAAATAAAATTTACGAGGAAAAAATTCAATATGCTTTTGATAAATTAGCAGAAAACGTATTAAATACGTTTAAGTTCTCGTATTTTGATGTACCTAAAGAAGATGTTCAATTAGAGGTGGTATCTCAATTAATTGAAAAAATTCATATGTTTAAAGAAGGTAAGGGAAAGGCTTTTTCTTATTTTTCTATTGTAGCAAAAAATTATTTGATTCTTAATAATAATAAGAATTACAAACGATATAAGAAAACGGCATTACTTTCACAAATGCCAGAAACATGGAATCCTGAAAATGATTTTCACGAAGTAGAGCAAGGAGAAGAATATAATGAGTTTAAGGAATTGATGTTAGAATATTGGGATAAAAATCTAACATCGGTTTTTACTAAGAAACGAGATATACAAATTGCAGATGCTATTTTGGAGTTATTTAGAAGAAGTCAATATGTTGAAAATTTTAATAAAAAACATTTATATCTTTTAATTAGAGAAATGACAGATTGTAAGACTCACTATATTACTAAGGTGGTGAATACTATGAAACAGCATCAAAATAGAATTCTTAATGAATATTTAGAGCATGGTTCAGTTACTGACAATGAAGATGAATTTTTTTCTTACTAAATGTAATTAAATATTATACTTATACTTAGATAAATTAGGATAAACACTTCAACATCCTAAAAAGTTTTATCAATTACTTCAGTTTTATTAATAAGTTATAATTACTGCATTAAAGAGTAATTATCTTATGAAACGATTCCTATTAGGCCTTTTGATGGGGGTATCCTTCCTATCTTTTGGTCAAAATGGAGCAAACGAAATATTAACTGCTCCTAACTCAAACTCTCCACACATTCTTGTGGATACTCTATTTACTTTAGAGCAAGATATTTCGGTAGGTTACACCGAAATTTATTTACACTACGCTAACCCAACTCCTTCTGATATATTCTCAGCAGTTCAGTTCAGAATCTTCTACGATGATGTTAAGTTTGCAACTCCTGAGATTTATTGGGGACCAACTGCCACTCCGATTGCGGATAAGTATGGTTCGTACTTCGCTAATTCCGATTATGTGAATGTTATCGCATCTTATACAGGTACTAACTCTGGTTTTGATTGGGCAGATGGAGCAATGTTCAAACTAAGATTGTATCACACAACTGCATATGATGGTGTTGTAGATTCAATAGCAGTTGCTGGTTCAACATCTTACAACAACTTAGCAACTACAACTGGTGGTTTAGATGTTTCATTAGCAATGCACAATTATGGTGGTAATTTCCAAATGGATACCTTAGAGTTCCCAATCATCGCAAGAAACGCAGATGGAACCCCAGCACAAGGTATGTGGTTTACCGCTCAGAAAAGATTAAAATCAGATTCACAAGGTGCTTGGACTCCAATCGGAACTGATTCAACAAACACAAATGGTGTGTTCGTTGTACAAGACCAATTGGATACTGCATATTGGCATTTAAGAATCACAGCCCAATCAGACACAATGAGTGATGGTTCAGCATTATCAATTACGGATGCATACAAATTAGCAAACCACGCTTCTCAACAAGACACACTTTCGGGAATGGAATGGTACGCTGGTGATATCAACGAAAGTAACGATGTAACTATTTCAGATGCATTCGCAATGTTCAATAGATTGGCATTACAATCTACAACTTGGACATCCTTATTTAGTGGTATAAACAACGTAGCAATCTTATGGCCGAGTGAATGGAACACTGCTAACTCAGCAACCTCATCTCCAACTTGGACAAACACTCCAAGAGTTTATTCAATTGATACAATCGTAAACTCAATGGATTCACTTAAACCTTATATCTATGTAATCGGTGATGCAACTACAACGGGTTACAACAACCCTGGTGTGTTAGTTGCTAAAATGGCTGACCCTGGTATTGGAACTGATTATATCTTAGACCCTGCGGTTTACTTATCTTCTAAACCTGATACGGTAGAGTTTAGAATTCCAAGATTAACAATGACAGCTGATAATAAGATGAGTGTACCTGTAACTCTTTACACATTTGGTAACCAATTAGGTGCAGTTCAAATGGGTATTGAATTCGATACTACAATCTTCAGATTCGAATCAATCGAAATGGGAGAAGCAACATCAAAATGGACTTCAGTTCTTTCGGTTGAAAAGGGTAAAGTATTTTGGGCAGGACATGAAGATAAAATGAACCCAGCAGTAATCACCGATATGACAACTCAATTCACTTTCAACTTTGAAGTGATTGACCCATTAGGTTGGAATACATCTCCTTTGAGAATTGTTGATAAAATGGCAGGTGATATGTACGCAAATGATGTGAGTATTTCTCCTTCACCAAACGATGGTTCGGTTGTAAATAGAACTTCAATTGACCCTGAGTTAAATGAAATGATGAATGGATTTAAAGTTTATCCAAACCCAACAACAGCATATATTGGACATTGGATTGTATTTGAATACCACACTTACTTAGAGGAGGGTGATATCAATGCAATCGTTTATGATATTAATGGTAGAGAAGCAATGAGATGGTCTGATAAGATTTATCAAAGTGGTTTCCAATTCCAAGGTTTCACAATGGAAAACTTACCAAATGGAATGTATTTGGTAAGATTGGTTACTCCTGATAGAGATAAAGTTTATAGAATCATTAAAAAGTAACATTAATTATTATGAAAGAAGAAATCAAAGAGGGAATGTCAAACCTCAAAAAAGGAATCATTGGTCTACTCGGTACATTAGTTGCAGGTGTAGGTACATTTGTAACAACTCAGTTCAACTCATTGTTGGGTATTGAAGAAGAGTCAGATGCTCCAACTGAGTTGGTAGTACCTGTTGAAACTAATGTTTCAAACAGCAACTCTAATAGTAATGAGAATAACAACACTCAGAATCAGAGTGTAATTATTAACATTCCTGCTCAACAAGCTCCTGCTCCTACGAGAACAATCATCAGAGAAACTGTAAAGGAAGTACCTGCTGAACCTAAAGAGGTAGTAGAAGAGAAGCCAGAAACTCCAATGGAAAGAATGGCTAGATTGAAAAAAATGAGAGAAGGGGGTGGTGTAGAATGAGAACGAGAAAAGATGTAATTTTAGAATGGACAGTAGCACCTTTGATGCTCATCCTTACTGCTTGTGCTTTAGTATTCGTTGGTACATTCGCAACCTCATGTTCTTCATCAGTTGGTGTGGTTCAATACCAAGCTGATTTTGAGAAAGCAGAACCATTGAATACTTTACCACCTTTTACAGGTGAAAAACAAATTGTTCAATTATCAAAACTTAACGTG
>Ga0255765_1004248_pt1 | contig 14478 bp, 8 predicted proteins | sample 041ome_8_FD_179965 | JGI IMG/M metagenome (GOLD analysis project Ga0255765, IMG submission 179965) | Coastal salt marsh microbial communities from the Groves Creek Marsh, Skidaway Island, Georgia - 041407BS metaG (version 2) | ecosystem: Environmental > Aquatic > Marine > Intertidal zone > Salt...
GTCACACATCAAGTATATCTGTATTGGATACATCTGTGAATGCTTTGGAAACAACTACATCCAGTCACACATCAAGTATATCTGTATTGGATACATCTGTAAATACATTGGAAACTACAACTTCCGGTCATACATCAAGTATATCTGTATTGGATACATCTGTAAATACATTGGAAACTACAACTTCCGGTCATACATCAGATATTAATATTTTGGATACATCTGTGAATGCTTTGGAAACAACTACATCCAGTCACACATCAGATATTACTATATTGGATACATCTGTGAATGCTTTGGAAACAACTACATCCAGTCACACATCAAGTATATCTGTATTGGATACATCTGTGAATGCTTTGGAAACAACTACATCCAGTCACACATCAGATATTACTATATTGGATACATCCGTGAATGCTTTGGAAACAACTACATCCAGTCACACATCAAGTATATCTGTATTGGATACATCTGTGAATGCTTTGGAAACAACTACATCCAGTCACACATCAAGTATATCTGTATTGGATACATCTGTGAATGCTTTGGAAACAACTACCGCACTACATAGTTCAAACATTTCAACCTTGGATACATCCGTGAATGCTTTGGAAACTACAACTTCCAGTCATACATCAAGTATATCTATATTAGATACATCTGTGAATGCTTTGGAATCAACTACAGCATTACATAGTTCAAATATATCTGTATTGGATACATCCGTGAATGCTTTGGAAAGTGATGTTGCAACAAACATATCCAATATTTCAAGTATTCAAACTAATTATGCTACAAAAGCTAGTCCTGCATTAACAGGAACACCTACTGCACCTACTGCGGATTCAGGAACAAATACCACTCAAATTGCTACAACTGCTTTCGTTCAATCTAGTATTTCTACTTTGGATGCCTCTGTAAATATATTGGAAGTCTCTGTAAATATATTGGAAAATTTAACTACTGATCGTGCTTTAATTTCAAATGGTTCAGGTAAAGTATCAGTTTCAGATATTACTTCTACCGAATTAGGTTACTTGGATGGTGTAACATCCAACATACAAACACAAATAGATTCCATAAGTACTTCTAGTGGAGTTTGGAGTACTAGTACCGTTGATACAAATGATATTTATTATAGTATCGGAAATGTCGGTATTGGTTCTACAAATCCTTCTGCAAATTTGGATGTATCTGGTTCTATTAATGCTACTGGTACGATTACAGGTGATAAACTAATAATAAATAATACGTTGGATGTTTATGGAGATGTATCCATGGGATCCAAACTCTTGGTTCACGACGATGTATCCATGAATGCAGAATTGTATGTAGCTAATAATGTTCGCTTCGATAACACATTGGAAGTATCTAATAATGTTGTATTTGTAAGCAAATTAGATGTATACGGTGATGTTTCCATGGGTTCCAAATTATTAGTCCAAGATGATGTTTCTTTGAATTCTGAATTATATGTTGCTGGAGCGACTACGTTTGGTAGCACATTAGATGTATACGGTGATGTTTCCATGGGATCCAAACTCTTGGTTCAAGATGATGTTTCTTTGAATTCTGAATTATATGTTGCCGGAGCGACTACATTTGGTAGCACATTAAATGTTGGTTCATTTACCATAGTCAATAATACAATTACTACACCTACAAATAGTAATATATTATTACAACCTGGTGGTGCTACTGATGGTGATGAAAAAGTCTATATTAAAGGTGATTTGACCGTTGATGGTTCTATTAACTTCACTGGTGAATTCATCCGCACTGACACCAATGTCGATGTTACCACACAATTAGATATTTCCAATAGTGGTACTGGACCTGCTTTGATTGTTACACAACATGGTAATAATGATATCATGAAAGTAGTTGACGATGGTAATGTTGTTATGATGATTAAAGATGGTGGGAATGTCGGTATCGGAAGTACTCAACCTGTCTCGGAACTGGATGTTTCCGGAGATGTTCGTGTTTCCAGTGAATTAATCATGCAAAATGGTATATTAGCTGTTACAGAAACTGCTACTAGTAATATTAATATTGGTTACCAAGTCGGTACTATAAACCAAACGCAAAACCAATCAATCGCAATTGGTTTTAACGCCGGTTATAACAATCAAGGTTTTGCTACCATTTATCGTACTGGCAATTCAATAGCTATAGGTAGTAATTCTGGATATTTAAATCAATATACTGGTGCGATTGCTATAGGTTTTCAAGCTGGTAACGAAGAACAATCATATAATGCGGTTGCTATTGGTCTTTTAGCCGGTCAAACAAACCAAAATCATAGTTCTGTTGCTATTGGACCTAATTCAGGTAAAGGTAACCAAGGCATAACTGCTGTTGCGATTGGTTCTAGTGCCGGTAATACTTCACAAGGTGGTTCAGCTGTTGCGGTTGGTGCTAGTGCCGGTAATACTTCACAAGGTGGTTCAGCTGTTGCGATTGGTGTTAATGCTGGTAATACTTCACAAGGTGGTTCAGCTGTTGCGATTGGTGTTAATGCTGGTAATACTTCTCAAAGTGGTAATGCTGTTGCGATTGGTAATAGTGCCGGTAAGGATAATCAAAAACAATATGCTGTTGCGATTGGTCTTTATGCCGGTCAAACTTCTCAAAGTTCACATGCTGTTGCGATTGGTTTTCAAGCTGGTAATGATAATCAAAATCAATATGCTGTTGCGATTGGTCTTAATGCCGCTAATAATAATCAAGGTGTATCATCTGTTGCTATTGGTAGTAATGCTGGTTTTACCGATCAAAGTGGTAATGCTGTTGCGGTTGGTAGTAGTGCCGGTCACACTTCTCAAAGTTCACATGCTGTTGCGATTGGTAATAGTGCCGGTCAAACTTCTCAAAGTTCACATGCTGTTGCGATTGGTTTTCAAGCTGGTAAGGATAATCAAAATCAATATGCTGTTGCGATTGGTCTTAATGCCGCTAATAATAATCAAGGTAGTTCAGCTGTTGCTATTGGTAGTGCTACTGGTTTTACCAATCAAAGTGGTAATGCTGTTGCTATTGGTTCTAATGCCGGTAATACTTCACAAGGTGGTAATGCTGTTGCGATTGGTCTTAATGCCGGTAATACTTCTCAAAGTGGTTCAGCTGTTGCGATTGGTCATAATGCCGGTAAAACTTCTCAAAATCTATATGCTGTTGCGATTGGTCTTTATGCCGGTCAAACTTCTCAAAGTGGTTCAGCTGTTGCGATTGGTAATAGTGCCGGTCTAACTTCTCAAGGCCAATATGCTGTTGCGATTGGTGTTAATGCCGGTAATGATAATCAAGGCCAAGATACAATAGCGATTGGTAACCAAGCCGGTAATACAAATCAAGGCCAAGATACAATAGCAATTGGAAGATCAGCCGGTGAAACATCTCAACAACAATATAGTATTGCGTTGGGTGCTACAGCCGGTAATACAAATCAAGGCCAAGATACAATAGCAATTGGAAGATCAGCCGGTGAAACATCTCAACAACAATATAGTATTGCGTTGGGTGCTACAGCTGGTTATGATAATCAAAATCAATATGCTGTAGCTATTGGTAATGGCAGTGGTAGACATAATCAAGGTGGTTCAGCTGTTGCTATTGGTGTTAATGCTGGTAATACTTCTCAAAGTGGTAATGCTGTTGCGATTGGTAATAGTGCCGGTAATGATAATCAAAATCAATATGCTGTTGCGATTGGAAGAGAAGCAGGTAAAACTTCTCAAAGTGATAATGCTGTTGCGATTGGTTTTCAAGCTGGTTTTACCGATCAAAGTGGTAATGCTGTTGCGATTGGTAATAGTGCCGGTCAAACTTCTCAAAATAGATATGCTGTTGCATTGGGTGCTCTTGCTGGTTTTGATAATCAAGGCCTATTCAGTATCGGTATTGGTAATGGTGGTGGTAGAAATAATCAAAGATCACATGCTGTTGCGGTTGGTTATCAAGCTGGTCGAACAAATCAAGGCCAACATGGGGTTGCTATTGGTAACCAAGCCGGTTATACTTCACAAGGTGCTAACAGTATTGCTATTGGTAATTCTGCCGGTTATACAACTCAACATGCTAACTCCATTATATTAAATGCTTCCGGTAGTGCTTTAAATTCATCTGCTAGTAGTCAATTTCTTGTTAAACCTGTGAGAGAAGTAGGCGATCATACTACAGCATTAGGAATCATGCAATATGATAGCACCAATAGTGAAATAACATATAATTCATCAATTACTACTACGGGAGACGACGTCCAAATAGCAGGGGAATTGGATGTTTCAGGAAATATTAATTTAACAGGTTCTTTAATAACATCTTCTGTAACACTGTCTCAAAGTGAATTAGGTTACTTGGATGGTGTAACAAGCAATATCCAAACACAAATAAATTCTATAAGCTCTAGTAGTGTTTGGAGCACTAGTACCGTTGACGCAAATGATATTTATTATAGTACCGGCAATGTCGGTATTGGGACGAATAATCCCGAAGCACAATTTGAAATATCTAAATCTGGTGGCACGTCGTTTTTATTGACTAATCCTACTGGGTTGTTTGCTAATCAAGATCAGTCTATTGAGTTTAAAACTAACTATGCTACTACTGGATTTATACATCAAAAAGGAGCTAATTTAAGAATTGGATCTATGGGTACATCTTCTGCTAATGATGGTATTTCATTTTATACTGGTGGCGGAGGACAAAATGTAGCTGGTAATACTGGTTATACAAACACTGATGGAATGCCATTAATTGATGGTACATATACTTCTGGAAATGATGTTCCAAAAATGAAGATTATTATGAATGGCAATGTCGGTATTGGAAGTACCCAACCTAGCTCGAAATTAGATGTTGCTGGTACAATGAACGTAACTGGTGCGTCTACATTTGGTAACACATTGAACGTCACTGCTGCGACTACGCTTGGTAGCACATTGGACGTTTATGGAGATGTTAGTTTTGGAGGAATAACAAGATTAAATAATGATACATATATTGATACATCACTCGTGGTATACGGTCCTATTACGACAGAAGTGGTTTATCAGTTTTAGATGAAATAAAAATATTATATATATTATATTATAGTCAATATATATAATGTCATTAGTAGCATTAAAAAGAAAAACAAATGCAAAATATAACAATTTAAGTGTAAATCGTTCCAAGGGTTTCTCATTAAATGGTACAACACGTAATCAAGGATACATAGGTCAAACATCATTATCGCGAACCCTCGTAAAGACACCAAAAGGAGGTGATGCGTCAAAAGGACATGGTGGTTGTTGTGGAACATATACAAATGCCAATATAAAATCAAGTGAAATAAACTGTTTGAACGACAATAATGTAGTTAAAAAAAGTTCAGTCGGTAACAAAGCAATGATACGCAACAAATATAAATACATCTGGCGTCCACAACCATATTCATCAGTTAAACCAGATAGTACATTTAACAAAAGCATTCAAGCTGAATATATCAAAAAAAAGGCTGAATTAGCAATCGCTAGTTCGAAATTAACAACTGATGGAGGTATATGTAGTAATTTACCAAACAATACAACAACAAACTCAAATTATGATGTATATTTCAAAACCGATATTTGTAAAATTACAAAAGAAGAACGTTTATATACATCCATTGATTCATCAACATATACAATAGAAAAGACTGCCACTTGTATTTCAAACGATAAATTCTTTGAACCATCCAATACATGTAAAACACCTATACCATAAAAAATCCATAATAAAAATTGATTTAGTCCAATCAATATTATTAATATATAAAATACTAATAATATGGAAAAAAATATACAAACTCAAGAGGAAATGAAAATACTGGAAAAGGAATATATGGAATCTTTGAGCGATTTTGAAAAAGAAGCATTAATTACAGCAAAAGATTTATTGGGAGAAACATATGACATGTTTAAAAGTAATGGATTTTTACAATGGAAAAAAGAAAAATACGGTTGAGAGACTTCTTCGATTATATTTTTGTATTTTCTTCTCTTGTTTTATTCGCCATTTTTTTTTTGAAATCAGCATAAGAAAAGCCTTTCATAGATTCCATAACATTTGAATTGAAATTCTTTTTTATTTTTTGTTTTTGTAATACTTCAAAATTATACGTATTTCCTATATAAATAACTTTGTTCTTGATAATAGGTATTTTGGGTTTTGTTAGTTCGATTTTGTCATTATCATCGCCTTTGTTTTTATCTTTGACATCATTCTTTTTTTCTGTCTTTTTTTCTTCATTTGGTTGATATTTTTTTAATTTTGCAAAAGGCCCCTTGGTAATAGCTTTTGAAGTTTGTTCTTTCGTTTTTTCCTTCTTTTTTTCAACAAAATGACAAATATATAATTTATTCGGTAATAATGTTTCTTCTGAATATGGTATTTTTTCTTCTTGATTTTCGTCGGTATTTTTCTTAATGGTATTTTCTTCTTGTTTTTCACTATTTTGTATTTCGCGTTCAAAATACATTTTATGATTATCCATGAAAAAATCGTAACAAAAAAAAGTACGAACATATTTCATTGCAATGCCACATAACATAGGATAGGTGACATTTTCACGGGACGAATAAGTAAAGCCCATTTTATATGGGTCATAATACATAAATACCGGACCTTTTTCACAAAAATGACATAAAATACGACGTTTCCATAATGGTTCAACGTTATTGTCTATCTCACGCATTATACTATCATATTTGTCTTTATCATAGAAAAAATCATCAACATTCGTGTTTTTATCTGGATGTTTCGCAAAATCAATAAACTTTTCAGTTTCTCTTTCGAGAAATTTTTCATCAAATGTTTTTTGTTTTTCAATAACTGGTTCAAAATGTTTGGATGAACTACAAATATAAAAAAAACAACTGTATATACACTCCATTATATACATGAATATAGTTTTATTTATATATATATTTTGATTGTTAATATTTTAGTCGGTGTAATATTTTTTTCATATTTGTGTTAAACGATATTCAAATAAAGATTCCATCTCTTTATCTAAAAATGGAACTTCAATACGGTCATAAGTTCTTTGATTTGGATGAAGACAAACCAAATACAAACCACTAATGGTTTTTCCATATTTACGTTGTAATATTGTTCTGTAAACGTTCAATTGTAAACTGTAATGCCAAAAATTAGTATCAGGTAAATGTTTAATACATTCTGTATGTGAAAATTTTGAGAAACTGGGTTCAAATACAATTTCTTCACAACGTTTCCAATCATATATTTGTAACGAACCATCCGGTAATTCAAAAACCATATCAATAGATCCTGACAATTTCATTTCTTCATAATAAACCATCCATTCAGTGCGGTATGCTTTTAATTCAGGAAAATCTTTGACAAATTTTTTAAAATAAGAATATTCAACTGAATCATTCGATACATCCATTTCATTGTAATAACATTCTATATCATAATGCATTAATGTACCAGCATATGAAGATTTGTCGCGTTTTTCATCCCACATTGTCTTAATCTGTTCTTTTGTCATTTGATAATATTTATAATTGGGATCATTGGCCCACTTTTTACCCTTTAACATTTTATCAATAATTGCATCTGCATCAAAATGTGCGAAATGACTATGGACCCATGTAGTTACAGATGTAAAATCCGAATCACCATTTACTGTGTAAATATGTGGACCTTCATCAAAAGTGATATGTTCGTCACGCTCATGACGATTTTTTTCAGTAAGATACGTCGGTTCAATCTTGTTTTTTAAAAATTCTTCCATTATCAAAAGCAGTAATATTATATATAAAAACTATTGATATTAAAAAAATGAATCAATTTTTACATGACAATGCTTTGAGAACACTCTTCACGAATACGTCCAATAATATTTGTATATAAAGAAGATAAATTTGGCGGTCCTAATATACGACGATTATATTCTATATACATATCCATATCTTGTTCTATTAATTTTGTTTCCATACCCCATTGCATAAAGCTAGTAGAAATATTATTACATAAGGAACAAATTAAATTCTCAATTTTTTCTTTATCACATAATAACCATTTATCATTTTCATAAATGCAAAAGAATTGATATTTATTACCTATACAACGAATACTCTGTCGTATTTTGACATTTTTTAATATTTGCCAAATACCCAATTGTAAATTGTGATTAATAACCAACATTATATATTCTTTGTAATCAACGTTCTCGATTAGATGCTTTATGTTTTCACCCTTTTCATTTTCATTTAGCCAATTAATAATACTATTTTTATCTTGTCGTTTAGCAATATGGCTTTTCAAATATACATTCTCCTTCTCCAATTTATCTATTTTTTTACACATTTGTTGCATATAAAACATTAACACATTTGTATCAGGTACATTAAATGTAATACTGCTATTTTCATCAGAGTTTAATGCTACATTATAGAAGTTGCAAAATGAATAATGTTCTTGATATATCGTTTTTGTTTTATATTTTTTCCCACAATGAGAACATTCATACATTTGTTTTTAATACATATTATTTGTCTATATTCGTTTTCAATTTTTATTAGGTTGTAATAAGATAAAATAAAATGTTATACACGTAAATAAAAAATAACTATATAGATAATATATACAATGTCCAATTATTTTGATAACAAGCAATTATATTTAGAACCAAAAGTGGAACAATATTCAAGTCATATGGTAATGACAAATGTTAGTCCCGAGATAAAAACAAAATACATTAATGTTGAAACTAAATTTTGTAATGATTACAATGTTCTCACAAACGGTGTAGATTTTTCCATTGATTTACAAGAAAATATTAATAATGTTGTCAATATGAATGTAGAATCAATAGAATTACCTATTTCTTATTACAACATATCTAGTACTCTTGAAAATAACTATTTTAAAATTACTGTAATAGAGAACAATGTTGTTGGTGCGAGTTACATGATTACATTAACTAATAATGATTATAGTGATATTCATGAATTAGTCACCGAAATTAATAGCCGTATTGATGACAGTCTTAATTCAAATACATATTTATCACGTTTAACAGCAGCCGTTCTAAATAATAAGGTAGTATTTTATAGTAATAATTCAGATAATTCTGTTGATTATCAATTCATTATCGATTTTGCTGTAGATTCCACCGGAAATTTTGATAAATATAATATAAATCTAAATTAGGTTGGGTATTGGGTTTCACAGACATTGCGTACAATACAAATGAAGAAACACAAACATATCAATCTACTGGGTTTAAAATGTCTGTTGCTGAAATAATGTATAACTTATACATACCTCGTGTCTTGTATTTAGTTATTGATGAATTTTCAAGCGGAAAACAAAGTTCATTTCAAACCATGATGAATCGTTCTAGAAATAATCATAATATAATCGCAAAAATTGCAGTAAATAAAACAATCTATGGTTTTGGCAAATTATTTATCGCAAATGGAGATAATGGATTTTTGATTAGTGATAAACGTAGTTACAATGGTAAAACCGATATCCGTAAAATGAACGTCCAATTAGTAGATGAATATGATCGCAAAATAGACTTGAACGGACAAGATTTTTCATTTACAATGAAAGTAGAACATCAATAGATTTTGTAGTATTGTTACAAATAACATGAAAAACGAATTTGTAAAAATTGATTCAAAAAGATATTAATAATGATATAATAACTACATATGATATCATTATCTGACGAGCAAAAATATGCTTTCGAAAAATTTATAAACAATGAGAATATATTTTTAAGTGGACCTGGAGGTACAGGAAAAACAGAATTAATAAAAAAAATGCTTTATAGTGATAAAAAAGGAATCCAAGTATGTGCGATGACTGGTTGTGCGGCTTTATTATTAGGTTGCGGTGCCAAAACAATTCATTCTTGGAGTGGAATTAAATTAGCAAATGGAAAAAAAGAAGACGTTGTTTATAGTGTAGCACATAGTTCATTCTTTAAAAAAATGTGGAAGCGTACCAAAGTATTAATTATCGATGAAATATCGATGATGTCACAAAAAATATTTGAAATATTGGATGAAATCGGAAAAACTATTTTCGGTAATAATGAACCATTTGGTGGAATACAAGTTGTTTTTGTTGGTGACTTTTATCAATTACCGCCTGTTGGTAACAATGAGGAACCTGAAACGGGAAAATTTTGTTTTCAATCCCCTCTTTGGAACAATGTTTTTAAAAATGAGAACCAAATAGAATTAACACATATATTTAGACAAAGCGATCCGTTATATAAATCTATCTTATTAGAAGTGAGAGAAGGTAATATTAGTGATAAAAGTATTGAAATATTAAAAACAAGATTAATAAATAATTCAAATGACATTGAAATACAACAATGTAGTAAGATCTTTCCAAAAAGACATAAAGTAGATTCTATAAATGAATCTTATTTTCATAAACTCGACAGCACTAGTATTAATTATTTTACAAAATCAAATACTAATAATACAACATATATTGATACTGGAAAAGAAATATCTGATTATGATTTGTATCTTGCAAAAAAAATGTCCGACGCGCAAAAGAATTATGAAATAGATAATCTCTTGAAAAGTGTACCAGTTAATCATTCATTATCATTGAAAGAAGGTTCACGTATAATGTGTTGTGTAAACCTAGATATAAATAATGGTATATGTAATGGAAGTCAAGGTGTCATAGAACGATTTGAAACAAACGGTTCAAGTGATAAGAAATATCCTTTTGTAAAATTTGATAATGGTGTTAGAATGCTAATAAATGAATATGTTTGGCAAAGTGAATTAAGCCCTACTATAAGTATACAACAAATACCTCTTATTTTAGCATGGGCGATAACAACACATAAAATACAAGGTGCTACATTAGATAGCGCTCAAATAGACATAGGTTCAAATATTTTTGAATACGGACAGACATATGTAGCATTATCTCGCATTAAAAGCCTAGACGGCCTTCATTTAACCAGTTTTGAACCGAATAAGATAAAAGCAAACCCAATAGTAATAAATTTTTATGAAAATTTAAAAAAAACACGTAAAATGATTGCTGAAACAATTATAGAAAAGGATTCGAAAACGGAATCAACAGAAGTTTCTATCAAGAAATCTGCTAATGAAAAAGATATTAAAACAATTCGTCATAATATTAGTCCAAAGTCCAAGAAAATAAACGATAATTCAGGTAATTCCATGAAAATAACCGATTTTTGGAATGTAAAAAAAGTGTAATATTAATATATACTCAATATTATTATGTTTGAAAAATATTATACACAAAGATTACACGAAGTTCATGATGGTAAAATTATAAATGATGTTGTTATGGAAGAATTTGAAACCCCTAGTAAACATATAGTTAAAGGTACACGCAATGATAAACCATTTTTTTTCGTGTTAAGAAATACAAACGCAGAAGTAATGCAAAAAGATGTATTACCAGATATTTTAAAACGATTAAATAACCAAAAGAGTTCTCAAAAAGATGATAAAAAGAAAAATAAATCCAAGACTTCGAAAAAGGGTGATAAAAAGAAAAATAAATCCAAATCCAAATCAAAAACTGCGAAAAATAATAAAAAACGCGAACAAAACAAAACCAAATAAATATGCGATTTTATGTATGAAACAAAATTTATACATAAAATATAAAATACATCATTATTGTATATAACAATCATATTTTATAATGTCTAATTCATGGAAACAATATGGTGGTATTTACAAGACAGATAGATTTCAAAAATTTAGCGTTGGAACACTGGTTGCTGATGAAATTCTTCTCCGACAAAAATATTCAGGTGAATTTGAAGTATTAGGTTCTATTAATGTTGCCGGTGATATATTGGGTCAAGCAGGATTACTTATTAGACAAAATGATATTTTAAGATTTGACCTGTCAACAAATTTATTTATTGATATGGATACATACATTTCAAAATTGTTTTTAGGAACAAACACTACTGATTATATGACTGCTTATGGAGATGGAATGGGGGTAAATTTAACACAAGGTACATCCGCAAATGGTACTTTTGAAATTATTGGACGTACAGGTGTGGAACATTGTCTTGTCGCGTCTTCGCCAAATATAACTGCTAGTTCAGTATTAGCACGCAATGTTAATGATAAAGGTATTCGTGCTCTTGTGAATGATACTAATAGCGTTATTGAATTTTATAATGATGATACTATTACTGATAAAAATTCTGAAGGAAAAGCGAACGCAAGTATACAATATACAAGTAATAATGGAGGACAATTGTCATTTATTACACCTTCTTTGATTTTTGGTGATACCATTCATACTGAATATTTACCTTTTATATATAATGATAAAAGTGTAAAAACCGGTACATCACTTAATTTGGTATCTAATTTTGATGCTTCAGCCAATACCAAATTTTTTATTACATCAAATGATGAAAAAGGTTTGGGTATGGTCGGCGGTTCATTTCCATATGATTCCACAAAATCATTTGGTGCTATTGGTTTACAGGATAATAATTTTATTTTTGAACCCTATGTCAATGTTGTTAGTACAAATAATTTGTATAAAAATAAGATTACAATGGGTATAAATACACATGATCCAAATGAAAATTATAATTTAAATATCAATGGTAAAGTATTAATACAAAACGGTCAAATAAATGAATTAAATAGTATTACAATTGAACCACAAAGATGGATTAAACAAGGTCAAAATATTTATTTATCTGGTTCACCAGACAACTTTACGGTTGACGGAAATAATAATTTCACATTTAATACATATTATTCTAGTGATAATGGAGTATCATGGAATACTAGTTTCCCAAACAATAGTATTACTGGTAGCGAAACATTTTTAAGTCAAACAAATAGTATTATATGTCGCAATACTCCTTACATTCATAGTAGTGGTTCATTTACAATACTTGGAACGAATGATATTTATTTATATATAACAAATACAATAACTAATCCTACAAAATGGAGACGAATAAACGTACAGCTGTTTGATCCTACAATTACAACAGCAGGATACAATGATATTGATTTTATAGAAACTGTATTTATTGGTTCAAACATTATACTCATTTATAAAAATAAATTAAATAATGGATTTTATTTACAATGCAGTGAAACTAATGGTAACACTGAAACATTAACAGAAGTATTTTTAAATGATAGTATCAGTACGGATTATAATTTTGGGTACTCACAAATACAAAGTGATATTTATACTGTTACTTTACCTAGTGTTATTAATTATAGTAAACCATCTGGTAATTTTTTATTTATTGTTGGTAATGACGGTATATATAGATATACAAATAATTCTTTTGGAACATCGAATCCATCTCATACAATTCATAATAATTCTATTACATATTACAGTATTGATTATATTAATTCAAATATTATTGCTGTTGGTTCAAATATTATATCTTATTCATCTGATAATGGTTCAAATTGGACTGATATAACAGTCTCTGGAATTTCTGGTATTTCTGGAACCCCTAATCTGCATGGTATACATATTGAAAGTGAGAATGAAATTTATGTAGTAGGTGAAGGAGTATTCATGTATTTTAAAAATGCGAATATTTCGAATATAACAGATCCTACATCATGGACTGTAATTAATGAGTATATATTAAATGCTGGAGGTAATGCTAGCACTATATTAACAAGTGATTGCGTACTAAAAGATGTATATAAAATAGATGATGAAAATTTTGTTCTAACACGACTATTTCAATCCTATATTTATGACGAAGTTACACCATCAAATAATCAACAAGGTATAGTCAATTCATATTATGTGTATATACCATCGTTGTTTAATAATGAAACTAATACAGTTATAGATATTTGTGGTAATATGAATGTTTATGGTACAATTAATATTAAATCATTATTACGTGTGGATGGTGATGTCTCTATGAATTCAAACGTCTTTGTAAATGGCGATGCGTCGCTCAATTCAAGAGTCTTTGTAGGTGGCGATGTCTCCATGAACTCGAAGCTTTTTGTGGATGATGATGTTTCCATGAATTCAAAGGTCTTTGTAGGGGGCGATGTCTCCATGAACTCGAAGCTTTTTGTGGATGATGATGTTTCCATGAATTCAAAGGTCTTTGTAGGGGGCGATGTGTCATTGAATTCAAATATCTTTGTAAATGGTGATGCGTCGCTCAATTCAAAAGTATTTGTAGGGGGCGATGTCTCCTTGAACTCAAAGCTTTTTGTTGATGATGATGTCTCCATGAATTCAAATGTCTTTGTAGGGGGTGATGTATCCTTGAACTCGAAGCTTTTTGTGGATGATGATGTTTCCATGAATGCAAGAGTCTTTGTGGGTGGCGATGTCTCCATGAATTCAAAGGTATTTGTAGGGGGCGATGTCTCCATGAACTCGAAGCTTTTTGTGGATGATGATGTCTCCATGAATTCAAAG
>Ga0255765_1004250_pt1 | contig 14475 bp, 18 predicted proteins | sample 041ome_8_FD_179965 | JGI IMG/M metagenome (GOLD analysis project Ga0255765, IMG submission 179965) | Coastal salt marsh microbial communities from the Groves Creek Marsh, Skidaway Island, Georgia - 041407BS metaG (version 2) | ecosystem: Environmental > Aquatic > Marine > Intertidal zone > Salt...
AGAGTGTGATACCTTATGACAAGACTGACGTCACTTTCGCAATAGAGATACACACCAAGTATCCAACGTTTAGAGACTTTATAGAAACACTCGCTCACGAGATGGTGCACCTATATCAGATGACGGTTATCAAAGATCCTTACAGCAATCACAACGCCAACTTCTATGCATTTAAGAACAAATTCAAAAGTGCTGGCCTGACTCTATCAAGAACTGGTTAACACGGTATCCTCAAACTCTTTGTAACTTATGATTCGACTGTTACCCAGATCCGTACCTGTCTGTAGATGATTTAAATATTCCGGAGGATTATCATGTACCACCGTGTAGTTCACATACGGTCTCATCTTCAACATGTCTCTGAACTGTTTTAACCAGCCTTCAAATATACTATCGTTGTTACGTTCTCCGTAACAGATAGTGTCTTGATATATGTTGTTCAGTTCTCCCTTGCCGTACTCTCTGAAATCAAATCCTATGAGATATATGTTCTTGTGTCCATGCACACCCGCGGTCCAGAATGCCGCATTGCCAGATATCCAATGTGGGTTGTTGGGTATGAGATTTATCATGCCCTTGCTCTGTTTCCTGTTGACTTCTAAAGCAGGTCCGTAGTGTATGGTCTTCAAACCCACTTCGTCCTCCACCATCTGCATTGACATCTTGGTGTCCACGGAGAATATGAAGTCAGGCATGAAGTCCCTGTACAGTGCATTACAACCGTACGTCTGTCCTGTTGCTTTTAGTTTTGTAAGATCAAAACCTTTACGTGAAGGACCGTTACCTATGCAGTAGGCGTTGCCTCGAGGTACCGCCTTGACTTTGTCTTCAAAGAACCTGATGTCTTGTATTCGTTTGCCTTGCTTGATTGTGGTATTCACGCATACATTTTCGCCCTCATATTTTTTCCATATGATAGGCTCGATTTCTTTTTTGCCGATGTTTATAGTTTGCATTATATATATTTCTCCTGTAGTCTTGCCCTGATCCTTGCCCATGGTAGTCCTTGTTCTATCTCGTCCTCAAACCATTCCGTGTACGCTAGTTTGTTTGCCCACGTTACCCGGTTGGGCATGGCCGGTGTGTTGATGTCTGTTAACTTAATGTTACCCACATCATGGCACAGACTTGATTCCGATACGAACACAGGTATGCCTTTCATCACTGCTTCCATGGCTGGATTGCTGGAATGATTGATCACTGCCCAAGTTCTTTCAAGTGTTGCTTTAAAATCTGTGTCGTCATAGGTCCTGAAATCTCGTTTTGGTAATCTTACCTTCACGTTTTTGAATTTGTTCTCATCAAATGTGATTGTGTTACGAGGATGTGGTCTGACCAAGATTGGTCTTGTTGTATACTTTCTGATCTCTATTATCTGCTGTTCAATCCAGTTGGACATCTTAGGTAATCCTTTCCATTGCTCTGATGTGTCATGCTGACCACATATGACAATCAAGTCTCCGGTTGGATTCCATGGTCGCAATTCATGTTTGAAGAGTGGCCATCGTGCATCATCAAAATCTTGGTTGGCGAAGTCGGCATCTCTGTTTATTCCGTTTATTCCAATTTTGAAACTGAGATTCCTACGCAGTCCTCCCACCTCAATGACAATCACAGGTTTGCCTTGGCTCCTGTAACGATCCCATATCTTTTTGTAATTCTGCATCCTGCCACGCCACAACACACTCCAGATCACTGCAACGTCACCGTTGGTTTCTTTGTTCACATGTACCTGGTCTCCTGTTTTCTGCATAGATTTTATGAATTTTGCAAAAATATCTTTACTGTTGAGTGGGCCATGCATGGGCCATGCTTCTATCCTCATCAGTTGCCCTGCTTCCCTTTGGCCACCTTGCTGACTATGTCGTCAGCCTGTTTGGGATCGAACTTCACACCACCAAAAGGATCGTAGTTCTCCACGTTCTTCCAGTAGTCCTCGTTCCTGTCTCCACGCAGGTCACTCTTGCTACTTTTGCCTTGCACTTTCCTTTTGCCTTTCATGTGATCCACGTATGCTCCCAGCACACTGTTGATGAACACATGATGTCCCTTCGCACCCGCACCTTTGCCTATGTCTACCCCGTCGTTGGGTGCTATTCGTTTTACACACTGCCAGAACAGGTAACTGTCGTGCCATTCCAACTCTTTGAATATGGTGTCCTTGGTGTAAAGGTCTGTCCAGTACCGCATGAACTCTGTGATTTTTGGATGCTTCTTGTTGTAGCACACCCATCCACATTCGGGATATTTTTCACCCCTGCCCAGGAAGTTTACGAGTTTGTCTTGGGGCAGTAGCCCAGTAACGAACTCTGTTGTGATTGGCCTGAATGTGTAGGTGTCAGCATCTAACCACAAGACGTAGTCTGTGTTTATTGTTTTTATCGCATGATCCACTGCAAAGGTCTTGTGTGCGAATCTCACAGCGTCCCATAGGTAAGAACCCTTACCCTTATCATTTTTCCCTGCGTTGGGATCTCGCCTTACACCACCCGGTATCTCATCCACTTCGCCGTTAGCCACAGGATCGTCCTTGTGTCTCTGCTTGAATTTGACCAGTTCGGGACAGGCATCTTCGATGTTTATGAATTTGATCTTTGGATGTTCCAGGGTTGGTTGCTCACCTTCGTGATATGCATACAGGGTAACATCGTCGGGCCAGAATTGAATATGGCTCTCCAACATCCTTTTAGCATACGCTGTCCATCTGTTTGGTGGGAACGTCGTAACAACAGATAATGATGTCATTATAGGCCTAGCCTCTGTTTGAATCTTTTGTACACTGTGCCGTCCCTTATTTCTTGTATGCTCCATAACTTGTAACCCAGATCATTTACCCACTGTGTCCTGTCGGGTGTCTTTGGTGTTTCTATATCGTTGAGATCCTTGTTACACACGTCCCAACACAGAGCAAGATCTGACGTGCAAAAAGTTGGTATGCCTCTGATACAACTGTCAACACTGGCGGTTGAATTGTGTGTGACCACCGCATGTGCATTTGCTATCGCTTCCTGGAAATGGAATCTATAGAATTTCTTTTCATCTCCTGCAAAGTGTTTCTGTGTGTATTGCAGTTCAACATCCTCTGGCAAGTCTCCTTTACGTGCCACTATAGATGCCACGTGGTTTGGGTGTGGACGTACTATGAACTTCCTGTCCGTGGCAGGTCTTAATTTTTCATAAACCCCATTGAACCATTCTATGGGATCTAACTCGTTCATACTCCAGTTGTCCTTGGGTTGCAGTACAAATATTATGGGATCATCTTGGTTTGACTTACGCCATGGTTCGTACTTGACCTTGAATTTCTTCACCATCATCTCCCAACGATCGCTTGGACTGTTGTCAGATAGGAAATCGCCGTCGTTCATTGGTGTGTACAACGAAACCCTAAAATGATGATCGGGTGATGTTGACACGTTACCAAAACTGGATAGTAGTCCTCCATCAAATGTTATCAGCGGAATCTTTTTGTCTCTACAATTATTTGCAAGTTCTCTACGTCTACCTTTGGTGTGATGCATCTGTCTATCACCACCGTAGCCAAACATGGCCGCCATGGGTGCAGTGGGAGTCATCTCACCTTCCACGGTTGGTCCGGACCGGTTCTCATTGACTATCACCGCTTCATCGCCCGCGGCCTCTATGCCTTCCTTGAGATGATAAAGTAACTCGTAACTGTTGCCACGTTTACGGTCCTTTACCGTTCTCCTGAATATTTCAACTTTCATTCAACATCCTCCACGCTGTGCCGTTGGCCATTTCTTGTAGTGTCCAGTTATTATATGCTAGACTGCTGAATAATGCAATCCTATCTCCGTATTTAGGTGTTTCTATCTTACTAAAATCTGTTTCCGATATGGGTGCCGCCGCACTGTTGTCGGGATCACAGAATACAGGTACGCCATTTGTGAGGCTGGCTACCATTGTGTTTGAGTTGTAGGTAACCGTTGCATGGTAATCGCCCCAGTTGATATTGCCCTTGTGGATAGTAGGCCTATCAACCTTTACAGTGGCACCTACGTGATCAATTTCGATTGTTGGGTTGTAAGGTTTTTCTCTTACGTCTATTTGTCTGTCGGTGTGCTGTTTAAGAATTTTCAATGTGTTGTCTAACCAGTCGGTTGTATCAAAGAAGTTCGCTATTGCGTTTGTTGGCGGCAGGACAAGAATTTTCTTGCCCTTGTTCCAAGGTCTGATGTCCTGTTTGAAATATTTTTCATACCTGTCTGTTGGCCTCTGTTGAAGTATGTTCTGGCAGTGATTGTTCTTGGTTATACGTAACCAGTGTGGACTGTCATGAGCATTGGTGAAGTACCCGTGATCCATGAAATAGAAATCTCTGTTCTCCCTCTCACACCATTTGTACACTTCACCGGAACCTGCCAGTATGCCGTACATGGTCAGATTCTCCTCAGGTAATGATTTCAAATCTCTAAACTGGTATATCCTGCCCTGACCAGATCCACGAACGAAAGCATCTACGTAGCGTTGAGTACGTGGTTTGGTTGTGTGTATGCCTGACAACATCATCTTCTGTTTTCCTTGACCTCAAACATCTTACGTCCGGCCGCCCTGTTGAATTCTGCAATTATGTTCACACTCCTCCTATGTAGCACGGCGTCTCTCCTGGCGGATACACTGTGTACGCACCTTGTTGAATTGTTACAGAATACAACTAGTGTATTTGCTTTGTAAGGGATCGTCTTCACAATTCTGCCCGCCTTCTCTTTTACTTCCCTACCGCCGTTTTTATTCACTTCTGAAATGGTATCATGTGTTTCGTGTATCTGGAATTCTCCACCTGTGCTTCGATCCTCTTTGTATGGCATGTAAAGTAAAGCCGCGTATATCTCTCTGGGGTTGTCTATGTGTGCAGTCCTTGAACTGTAGTCTATGGGCTTGTGCATCACTGTCTGACAGTCTGTTCCTATCTTGTCATGGCCTGTGTCCCAGCCTCTTGGACTTAATGTTAGGTCTTCTATGTGGGGGACCAAATCGCCAAACACTTTGGTCATTTGTTTGTAAAATTCCATTGATGTGTGGTACTCGGTGAATTCTTTCCATAGATTGGAAACTTTTTTAGGTTTCAACATCTCATCTGCTTTCAACCTGTAACAGATACCTTGATCAAATGGTTTGGTGGACAGCAGTTGTTCCGTGGGCCATTCCTTCTCAAGTTGATCGTATATGTCTAGAGGTAGTGCGTCCTCGATCACGAAATGAGGATAAGGCTCTAGTACAAGTTTAGGTTTCTTCTGTAGCACTGATATGTTCATTCTAGGTGCTCCATGATTTCGGGTATGTTGATTTTAAATTTTATCATGTCACTGAATCTTTTAATGCCTTTGGGTTTTTTCCCATTTTCTTTAGGGATTTGCACTACATCTGCTAGATATAATTTATGTTCTAGATTTAGATTGTGTGACAGCAATGGGTAAACCTTTTTATGTATTTCGCTTTTTTGATTTATCTCTAATACTTTGGTTCCGGGTTGACACCATAACAGATTAGTGAGACCTGCACCATGTGCCGCCACCACGTGTGAAGCCTCGGCGAATGTTTTTATTTGTTCTCGGATGGACATTTTCTCCAATACCACAGTCTCCCATCCTTTGAGGTTTAATAGCAATTCGTCAGAGTTTTGTATTCTTCTAGTGACAGCACCTGGTCTCAGTACGACTATTTTCCTGTGTGGTTTTACTCCTTTGATATTGGCCAATCCTTTGAAATGTCGCAACCATGGAGCAAGAGCCGGGGTGATTATACCATCTCTCACATTGCTCATGCTGGGTACTATGAGATGTTTGAATTGCCAGGTCTCACCTTTTTTCATTACAACTATTTTTACATCTGGGAAAAGTTCTTTGCATACCTTTTCAAAATATGGACTATGATTGGCCAATACGAAACAGTATCTCCCAAAGTTTGTTGACCATCTTTTCTCCAACAATCTAAACTTGGATATAACATCAATCCATATGTGCCATGGATTTCCTGCACTGCGTTCGTCTATAGGTAACCACACATATGTACCGATTTCGTGAAAGAATTCTGTTACTGGCGGCAGATTTAAATCTACTCGGTCACCCCATTCCGTCCAGAGTTTATGGCTTTTTTGTGGCTTGTGTCTGCTCTTGTGTGTTAGATTCCAGACATGTTCTGTTATCAATTTATTTTCTCTTGTTACTAACAAAGGGCAAGTATGCACTTTACAATTATGGAACTCCGCCACGAAAGTTGGTAAACTTGTGAAGTGTGGATCTATGGAGTCATGATAGGGCACAGTGTAATTGTATTCCGGGTCCACCGTTTCCCAACGGTCGAGGAAATACTTCAGCGAGTTTATGTTTTTGGCTAACATTTTATTAATAATTATGTTATAGTACACTATTATGATATTATTCTCAAACGGTTGCAGTTTCCTAACTCCCAGACCTAAGGACGGAGTAGACACATTTACCAGTAAAATTATCGCTGAAAATTACGATATGGAACTTGCCAACATCGCGATGGGAGGTCGGGGAAATACGAGAGTGAGTTTCTCATCAAAAGTATGGCTCGAGCAAAATCAAGACAAAGATGTGTTTGCTGTGATAGGTTGGTCCAGTTCGGTCAGGAACGACTACGTAACAGATGATGGATGGAAGAAAGGTCGCGTACCAGGCACAGACCTCACTTGGCGTACTTGGAAGACATTGGATAATGTAAGTTTTATCAGGAGCCACAAAGGGTGGGATATTGAAAATAATTTAGCAATGAGTTTTTTAGAAAATGTTTTTGACCTACAAAATTATTTTGAACGTAAGCAAATACCTTATGTGATGTACAACTCTCTGCCTAACGATTTTGGCAATGGCACAGCGGACTTTGAAGTAATAAGAAACGCAATCAACATGGATAGATTTTTTAGCCCTAATATTAGTCATTTGGAATTTGTAACAGATCGAAATTTAATTGTAAGTCCAAATGATCCACACCCATCAGCAGAAGGACATCAACAATGGGCAACACAATTAATGGAATTTATAGATGCTAACAATCTACGCACCATTCAGTAATAAGAAAAGCAAGGCATGGGAAGTGTTCAACGGTGTCGAGAAGACATGGCCTGACCAGATTGTCAAATTAGACAACGCAGTAGAAACAGATCCAGTGCCTAATTCGATGTTCTGGGGATTTGTTGGCAACAACAGGGAAATGATCAAGAAGTTGGAAGCCCGTAATCACAACTACTGGTTCACGGACACTCCTTACTTTGGAAGATTTGACAACAACAATCTAAAACCGGACAATCACTATTGGCGAGTGTGCAGGAACGCCATACACGTGCCTTACATAAAAAATTGCAAGGCTGACAGATTCGAGAAGTTTGGAATGAGGATCAAAGCACCAAATTTCGCTGGCAAATATGTTTTAGTGTGTCCCAGCAGTGCAGGTATACACAGTTATTTGGACAGGCCCAATTGGACCAACGAGACAATAGAGCAGATAAAGAGATACACAGACAGACCAATCAGACTTCGACACAAGCCTAGGGGCAGGGGTACATCAGGACCAAGCGAGGCCAAGGTACCCCTATCCGAGGATCTCAAGGAGGCATGGTGTGTGGTAACAAGTTGTAGCATAGTGGCCGTTGAGGCCATATGTGAAGGCATACCTGTGTTCTGTGATGATAAGAGTTTCGCTGTAGATGTTGGCAACGTTGAACTCGCAGACATTGAGAATCCTTACTACGGTGGCCCAGAACCTTGGTTGTACAGTCTGGCATATCAACAGTTCACACCAGAAGAGATCGAAAATGGCACAGCAGTAGAAATACTGATGGACAAGGGAATACTATGAATATAGAAAAGGTAAACGGTTTTTGGGTGCCATCAAATGATATACACTTAGAACAATGGAAGGCAGGCCAACCATTCACCCAAAATAAATGTCTAATGAAGTTCATAGATTACTGCAATAGTCAGAATAAAAAATTTAACACAGTGATTGACATAGGTGCGTGGTGTGGAACATGGACAAAGGCCATTGAACCATATGCAAAAAAAGTGATTGCTTTCGAGCCAGACAAGATACATTTTGAATGTTTACAACGTAACTGTACTATCAATTGCGATCCAAGAATGGAGGCCGTTGGTTCAGAAATAAAAGAAATATCATTGACAGAGGACGATTTTACACAGGCAAAAAGAGTCGATAAAGAAGGAAACATCAGGATGATAACACTAGATTATTTGAATTATGAAAAGGTCGACCTGATCAAGATAGATGTTGAAGGATATGAAATGGAAGTGTTGAAAGGGGCAACAAAGACTTTAGAGAGTGTACACTATCTAATGATAGAATTAAACAACAACACTAAAAAATATGGAAGTAGCAATATTGACATAGAGAAGTATATGGATTCACTAGGGTACAAAGTGTTAATGGAGCATTGGCCAGATAAAGTTTTTTACCGTGTATAGTAGAATTAAATACTCCAAATGAAAATTTTTATCACAGGTGTCGCAGGATTTTTAGGTTCTCATCTTGCAGATTTAATGTTGTCTCAAGGTCACACTGTGGCCGGCAATGATAACATGATAGGTGGATACACAGACAATGTCCCCCAGAACGTTGAGTTCCATCAAGTGGATTGTTGCGATTTAGAAAACATGACCAAAGCCATGGAAGGCTGTGACATAGTTTACCATACTGCCGCAACGGCATATGAAGGACTGTCGGTGTTTTCTCCTGTGCTTGTAACAAGAAATATATTTGAAGCATCGGTTACAACTATTACAGCGGCCATAAGAAACAAAGTCAAACGTATTGTGTATTGTTCAAGCATGGCAAGGTACGGTCATCATGATGAGATGCCTTACAAAGAAACACACGAGTGTCGTCCCCAGGATCCATACGGTATTGCAAAGAAGGCCGGAGAAGATGTGCTTAAAAATTTATGTGAGACACACGGAGTTGAGTATGTTATCGCTGTGCCACACAACATTGTTGGGCCAAGACAGAAGTATGACGATCCATTTAGAAACGTTATGTCTATCATGTTGAACAGAATGCTACAAGGTAAGCAACCAATCATATACGGTGATGGCAAACAACAAAGATGTTTCAGTTACATAGATGATTGTTTGTACTGTCTGAATGCACTTGCTTTTCAAGACAACGTTGTTGGCGAAGTGATTAATATAGGACCAGACGAAGAACCGATAACAATCAATGAGTTAGCAGAGGCCTGTGCCAACGAAACAGGACTTAATTTAGATCCTATACATCACAAAGACAGACCCAAAGAAGTCAAACTAGCAGTGTGTTCGTCAGACAAAGCAAGAGACTTGTTAGGTTACAATACAGCAACAAACATGCGACAGTCGGTGAAAAAGACAGCAGAATACATAAGAACAAGAGGCACAAAGAAATTCCAATATCATCTACCATTAGAAATTATTAATGATAATACTCCAGATACTTGGAAGAACAAATTGATATGATTTCTTTTTGTTGTCCATCAAGAGGCAGACCCGAACTAGCAAAAAGATTGATTGACACTGCAACAGAAACACAAAAAGGTAATACAGAGTTTCTATTTTATCTAAACGACGACGATGAAAAGTTAGAACAGTATAAAGATTTACTCAACGAAAAACATTATACCATTGGACCAAATCAATCTACTTGTTATAGTTGGAACTTGATGGCTGAGAAGGCATCACACGATATTGTAATGCTTATGGGCGATGACGTGCAAGTAAGAACACAAAATTGGGATAAAATGATTGCGGATGAATTCGATCGTTACGATGACAAAATATTGATGGTGGTCCCATATGATGGTAGGGCAAAGAATAAAGATCTAGCAGATGCTCCTACGTTATGGGGTGATACGAAATTACCAGCCGCTCACTTTGCCGTGCATAAAAACTGGATCAACACACTAGGATATCTTGCACCTGTATATTTTTGGCATTGGCATGTTGACTCATACACACAAAAAGTGGCACGTAAATTAAACAGATGTCTTTATCTGCCAACGATAGAATTCAAGGCTAAAAAAATATTAGACGATAATGCAGGTAAACAAATACGTAATAACCTAAATATTTCTGAAAGAGATCAATTTGTATGGACAAAGGTGAGAGACAGGACATTAAATGCAGATGTCAGTGCTTTGAAATCTTTTATAGAATCACGAACTGAATAAATTTATTAGTTCTTTCTTCCAGTCATCCGCATACTCACAGTCTCGGTAGCCGTCAAACCACGGACCACCTTCCGTGTAGTGTAGTATCTTGGGCGTGCCATTCCTGGGCTCCTTGTACCAACCCACTAGCCAGTTGTACTCGGCGGGCATCGAACCTATCTCACTATCTTCTAACCAACTGAACCTGTGTAGGAATTTTGGTGATTCCTCGTTGAGTAATTCTGGTGTTAGTATTTTGTTCTTGGGGTGTTCACAGTTCCATAATACCATGCTTGACCAGTTCTTCCTGGGATATGATGTCTGCACCTGTCCATCCATCTTGGTTGTTTCTTTTGGTGCATAGTCATGCTGTACAACCACAACTGCCTTGTTTGGATCAAAATATTTCTCAAGCTCATAACTTGGTATCTTCCATAGGAAATCACAATCACAGAACACCGCCCATCCTTTGAAGTCGTTCATGTAAGGCACGAAGAACCTTGTAAATGTGAATTCAGTTGATGCCAATTTGTCCACAGGCCTGGTGTACAGTCCTTGGTCTCGCATTTGTTTTTGTTTGAGGGGGATGACCTCTGCTAACGGATCTCTACGTTTGATAGAGTGTTCGCACACTTGGTATGCTATGTCTTCTCTGCTATCGTGCCCTACATATATTTTCACATGAATATTTAACTTATAAATATTTCCATATGCAAATTTCAGAACGTTGCCGAGAGTATGAAAGTCAGTTTCCTCTATCACCCAGTGGCGGTCCAGTAAATCAACAAGGATGGACACGGTATAAACAGTACAGCACACCCGACCATGTAAGGAAAAATGCAAAAATGTTTTGGAACTTTGGTGTCTCTAGGGAAATCAGGTACGAACTTAATTGCAGGAAAGACAATCGCACAGCAAAGATATTGACCTTTGATCCAACACCGTTATCAAAACAGACCACAGACAGTGCCAATGGGGGTGATTATAATATTATTCATACGAGCAAAGCCTATGACACAATGGCAGGACAGACATTGAAGTTTTACGATGTCGCCGGTGATGGAAAATGTTTTCAATTAGACGAGCCGGAGAAATACGAGAATGTGATAGAAGTCCAAACAACTAACCTCAAAGAGATCGCTTATCAGCACGGCGCTGAAGTGGACATCATAAAACTAGATATTGAGGGACGTTGGTATGAAATGCTGAACGAAATACAGCATCTGTCTTTGCCGGCAAAAGTTATCCTGTGTGAATGCGAAATGGATATAGGTGACACAGATTTAAACTTTAATAGACTAGACGAGATAGTGGTAAAATATCAAAGCAGTGGATATAAGGTTTGGACAAATAGGATTGGTAAAAAAAACAACATTGAACTTATTTTTACCAAAAATATATAAATTTTTATTTTCTTCCTGAAACTATTTGGTGTATTTGCTTCCAATTATTCACACGGATGATGTCAGGATGATTTAGGTCTTGATTGTATGGATGGTCTATTAATATAGGCTTTAAACCGTATTTGAGCCCCAGTACAGCGTTCTTTGGCTTGTCCTCGACCCAATATAGTCCGGTATCATGAAACTCCGCTAAAGCACTATCTTTGTCCGCTCCTGTTCCCAGAATATGATAATTTGTGAATATATGTTCTCCAAACAGTTCTCCTAATCTCTTCTTACGTAATTGCTGTCCAGGTATGTCTGATGTCTGCGATGTTATAGGTATGAACGTCCATCCCTCTGCGGCTAGCAGTTTGACCCATGTTTGTGATTCCAACATTGGTCTCTGTGTACCCATCCAAGCACTCCTGTTGAATTCCCTTATCTCTTGTCTAATTGTGTCTTTGCTGACTCCATACCTGGTCGCCATATCATATTCGTCAAGCATATCCGGTAATTGTTTATAGGGATAATATCTCGTTCCTTTTTCATCGAAATATGATCTCAACGACATCCATTTAGAAAAATGGTGTTCCCATTCTAACAATACACCATCTACGTCGGTGAGTATGATCCTATTTGATGTCGGCATCTTCCATTCCCGCGACTCTCAGTTTCACAATGTTTGTGATCTGCCATTGCTTCTGGTCAAGTCCCTTGGTTATGCCCAGCCATTGATTTCTGATTAGTGCGAAGTCGTTTATGATCTTGTCCATGTCGACTACATCATCCTCACCATCCACATACTTCTCTGCATCTCTGCTTGAGAGTGCCCTGTTGTAATTTTCTAAGTATTTCCTGAAAGTCTTTGATCTCAGTCTCCTCAATTCAATGTTTAGGTATTCTAATATCGCTTCTAGTTGTTGTAGTTGACTGAATCTTTCTTCCACTATACCTGGTAATGCCGCACTAGCTCTTTCCAGGTTACCATATATCTTACACTGCTTCTTGGCTTCGATCAATTCCTTGTCGAAGTATGCCACGCAGTCTGGTATCTTTGCTAGGTTCCTGCTGACTTCGTTGTACCAATTAATCATCTTCGCCGTATCCGTCTGACTCTTCGTCTTCCTCGAACACAGTGTTGATCGCTTCTTCTAATTTGGGATCGTATTCAGCAGACGCCTTGATCTCGTCGTGCTCCACTCCTATGTCCTCTAGGCTCTTGATGAAGTCTATGGCACAGTCCAGTTTCTGTCTCTCTGGAACGTAGTGTGTTATGGAATTCCATAACCTTTCGATGTCCTCGTGTGTAAAGTCTATCATTACTCTTCTTTTTTACTCTTTGCTTTTGGTTTTGTTTCAACTTCGATAGGGGCATCTGTGTCTTCTTCTACTTCTGTAGGAACCTCTTCTTTGAACTCTGCCATTATCATATCTAATTTATCACCAGTCCACGCTTTCCTGAAGTCTATGTGTTCTTTACCTGCCTTGTCAACATACTTCAACCTATTTCCCGTTTGAACCAATAAACCTTTTTTCTCGAATAGATCCACAAGTCCACTGTAAGGATCCATACCTGTGTCATAAGGGATCTTGACTTGTACACCTTCAAAAGGTTTAGCATATCTGGTCTTCATTACCTTACAAGCGGCCCTGATACCTCTCACTTCTGAGATCTTGTTGCCCTTCTCGTCTTCTTTCAATTTCAGTTTCTTCATCGCGATAACGATAGAACTTGCGTAGATGAAACCTTGACCACCCGATATTTTGTCATCTGGATCAAACATGTCCTGTGATGCGTATGTGTGGTTGGTCGCTATAAGTCCCACGTTCCAACTACCAAACATGTTCACACAGTTCCTAACTAGTGCCGTCAGGGCCTTGGGTTTTCTACCTAGATCACCTTTCATGTCACCTGCTTCGAACTGATTAACATCTGTTGGTGTAAGCATCATACCCAAACTGTCTATAACGAATAGTACTTTTGGTGCACCCTCTTTGTTGTCTGCGTGTTGCTCTCTGTAACCTTTCATGAATTCTGATATGGTCTTTGCTACATCGTCGACCATTGACATACTCAATTTCAGAAGTTTGTCTTCTGATGTGTCCACTTTCAATGCCTGTAGCCACTGTTCGTCTAGTGCATTCTCTGTGTCAATCAGTATAACGAATATACCTTGTTCCTGTGCGTTCTTGATAATGTTTCCTGATGCTATGTAACTTTTACCTGCTCCTGATTCACCCGCAAGTACGGTTACCTTGCCTAGTGGAATACCTTTGTTGAAATCACTGGTCATCAAATAGTTTAATGCGTAATTTCCTGTTGAGATCCAATCTGTGGGATCACTGAATCCTATGCCAAGTCCTTGTATAGACTTTGTGATGCTTTTTCTAAACTTTGTTGCGTCAAATACTTTTGTCATAATTTTGTCCTTTGTGTCATCTATTTTAGCATACCTAGGCCCTAACGTCAATATTAGGGCCTTGGTAAAATGTCAGATTATTTTGCTTGTCTTGATCTAATCAACTTCAAGATGTCTTCCGCTCTTTTGGCACTGTCGCCCGCCGGAGCCGCCGTTGCCGGAGCCGCCTCAGGTTGTGGTGCTGGTGCACTCTCAGTAACTGGAGCCGCTGTCGGAGCCGCCTCTGCCACTGGTGTTGCCGCTGGAGCCGATGCTGTTGGTACTGCTACCTGTGGTTTACCCTGGTAAGCCACGCCCGCTGGTCTGAAGTACTGTCCATACTGCTCAAGATCATAAGCCTCACCTTCCACAGATTTCGCAAATAGTTCTGCGATTATCTTAACCTCTGCTTCTGTTGGTTCTTTTGGTCTGAAGTCACCCAGGTTGTGTAACCCGTGTGTGTCGATCGCGGCTCTCTCTGCCTCGTCCAACGGTCTTTCTCTTCTTGACCATT
>Ga0255765_1004258_pt1 | contig 14456 bp, 7 predicted proteins | sample 041ome_8_FD_179965 | JGI IMG/M metagenome (GOLD analysis project Ga0255765, IMG submission 179965) | Coastal salt marsh microbial communities from the Groves Creek Marsh, Skidaway Island, Georgia - 041407BS metaG (version 2) | ecosystem: Environmental > Aquatic > Marine > Intertidal zone > Salt...
TAATAATACGCGATTCTCTGTTCGTCGACGTCTTCGATGCCTTCAATTTCGTGCAACGAGGCCCAATCCTTCACCGTGGCTAACTTGACGCCTTCGCCGGAAACGGAATAGGAGATGCGTAAATCGCACCCGTCGAGAACCATGGTTGGATAATGGACGTGTTTTCCCGGCTCTAAGGAGTCTTCGATGAACAATACGGCTTCTTTCCAGGTTCTGCCGTCGTCGGAGGAGGTGGAAAGTGCGAGCTTACCTCGCGTGACGCCTATTCTTGGGTGTTTCATGAAGGCGTGCGCATTGTGGCAGACGACGATGACGCCGTTTGGAAGCAACACTGCGGAGACTTTCGAGTTTGGGTTTTGTAACGGGGTCGCGTGTGGAGTGTCCCAACTTTCGCCGTTATCCGCGGAATGCGAGACATATATCGCGCCTCGGCTCGTTCGAAAGAACTGCGCGAGTCGACCGTCTCGTAACGGGCCAACGATGGACCCTTCGATGAGCCAATCCGGTTTGCCGTCTTTCATTTTATTCTTCGCGTGTTCGATTTTCGCGTCTGTCTCGTGGAACGAGAGGCCGTCGTCTAAAGAATGCAACACGGAGGCGTAATCCGGTGCTTTCCGAGGTTGACATTTGGCATCCGCTCTCGGATGTTCTCTCCAAAATGGAAGAAGGACGACGTTGTTCAATTTTAACGGAGGATTCCCGATAACTTTAGGGATGGTTTCTTCGCTCAGAATCGTCTCTTCCTCGCCAAACGTCCACGGGTCGTCGTTGATATCCCCATCCTCGTCGTCGTTTATCCGAATCGAGACTCGCTTGATGTTCCCGCCAGGTCGCCACCACGGCCCTACGCTCGCCGCTTTCTTTGCTTTCGACACGATGCCTTCTTTACTCTCGTCCCAGTACACGGACACGTCTTCTTCTTCGGACCCGTTTTTCCGTTTCCTCACGATATCCTCGCACTCGCCGCTCTCGCAGTGCCAACACTTCTCGCTCTCCGCGTAAAACAAATACGTCGTCTCACCACCACCACCACCACTATTACTGCCGCTACTGCCGCTGCTAAAAAACGTCGGCGCCCACCGAACGCCAAACTTTCTACCGGGCACCACCCTCGCTTTCGTCCACGTCGCGCCGCCGTCCGCGCTTTTGCTCACAAATAAACTCTGGTCGTCCGTGCCTTCCACTTTGTGCGCGCCTTGCCACGCGGCGAGGAGTACCTTCTTCCCGTCGTCGTCGTCGTCGTCGTCCTTTCCTCGCGTCTTCGTCGCCACCGGGTGTATCGACGCCATGTGGACGTAGCCTAATCGTTTCGCGTTCGTTTGGAAAATCCACGATTTTTGCACTCTTCTTTCTTGTTCTTGTCCTCCTCGTTGCGTCTCCTCGTCGTCCGCGTCTTCCTCGTCGTCTTCTCTTCCTCCTCGTCTGAATCGTCTTTGCCTCGAACACTTTCTCAGCAAAGTCTCTCTCACCATTCCGTCGTTTCCTCTTTCACGAGCGCCGCTCGGAAAGCCATTTCTGGGAAAACGTGCATCCTCGTCCTCTGCCTCCTCGTCGTCGTTTCGAGTGTTAACATCGTCATTTTCGTCCTCGGAAGCGCTAGTGCTTTTACCGATGAGTGCTACAGAAGAAGGAGAAGAAGATGAAATTCGCGCGAAAACGGCCACCACGGAGAGGAAACAGATGAAGCGCAAGGAGAGAAGAATCGGTCGTTTTTCTTCTCTCGTATGTCTTTTTACCGCGCCAATATTCATCGTCGTCGAAATTCGTCGTTATGTGTTAAGCTCGCTCCTCCTTTTCCTCTCGTCGTCTCGCGTTCGTCTTTACACGTCCTCGACTCCTCGTATAAGAGAGCGCGAAAGAGATGAGATTTGTGACGACTGGTTTCTCCACAAAAGGTGTTCGACTACGCGGAGAAGAACACCCTAATACTAGAGGAATGTTCGACGGAAACCCAATCGCGCGGGCCATCCTTCGACAACGAGCGAAAGCAGCTTTTGTTAATGCAAAAGCGACAAAAACGAAGACAACCGACGACGTCATCGTAAAGAAGAAGACGAGGTTTGGATTGGATGCGATTTCAAATGTCGACGACGGAACAACCAACGCAAAGGAGTTTGATGACGACGACTATGGTTTTGCAACGAAAACAACGGAAGTGAGACAGAAGGAAACCCCTTTGAAGTCGGCGGTGTCATTCACGAGGAGGAAACGGAAAGGAGGGTGTTTTATACAACCAGAAGTTAAAGCGGGTGGTGATGAGAAAAAGGCAGACGAGGAGGAAAAGGAGAAGAGGTGCAAGGTTCGCTGTACGCCGCGCGCGTCGGACGATGAACCCTTTTCGAAGAAGAAGACAAAAACGACGAAACATAAACAGATGTACTTGGATCTGGGGCAAAAATCGTTCGCGCACGCGACGTGTTCGATATGCGGGTTGATGTTTGCGAAAGGCGAACCGTCGGACGAGGAGTTACATCGAAAGCACCACGCGAAGTTTCTCGAGGAAAGAGATAACGCGTTCGTGACGGTGAACGTAAACAAGGCGAACTCGTTCTGGGTCGATGAAAGGAAACAGAATTGGCAGGAAGTAGAGATTGTAAGAAAAGACGCGCCGTCGTCGTCGTCGGAAAAGTCGGAAAAGTGTCGCGTGTATCGCGTGACGAAAGGAGGGTGCGATCGACACGCGTGGGCGAAAGTGAAACGGGTTGCGAAGATAGTTGAAACAGAAATCGGGGCCGTAGAAGAATGGGTACTAGGAGGAGAAGAAGAGAATAAGGATTTGCACGTCGTTGCGTTCGTGTGCGTGTCTTTCACGGGTGGGAAAGCGAACGAAGGAAAAATCATCGGCGCGGCGTTTTGCGAGGATGTCGCGGCGAATCAAAGAGAGGTGTTTGCGTCGACGAGGGCGGGAGGAAAGGCGGATGAGAAGGCACCGAGTGGAAACGATTCGTCCGCGGCGGTGACGACGACGACGACAACGAGTGCGAATGATAACGTTCGTGGCGGAGGGGTGTTGAAGAAAGGTGCTCGGATACAGCTTTCATCCCAAACGAGAGATTCGGTTGGAATTCGAGCGCTTTGGGTACACAAAAAATTTCGTCGCGCGGGTGTTTCTTACAACCTGTTGGAAAATTGTCGACGACGATTTTACGGCGACGCCTCCATGATTGGCTCTTCGACAATAGTGGAGAAAGATAGAGTGGCTTTTTCTCAGCCAACTTACCAAGGGGAGTTATTTATTGCCAAATACGCCGGCAACGGAGGCTTTCTCGTGTACGAATAATAGGCAAAGTAATAGCTAGGGAAACAAATAAACCACGTAGTCAAATGTAAATTGTAGATAGGATAGATAGATTTAGATGTTCAGTTAAACTGTGTTTTTTACAATATATATACGCTTTGTAGTGGGTATACAATCATGTTATGTTATTATCGCGTTCGGTTCAAGACGGCTTCTTGAACGGCGTCCTTGGTCGCTTGCGATCGACCGTCCATCTCTGTCAACTGTTCCGGGTCAATCGTCATCAACTGTTGCTCGTCGTTTTCTTCTAACACGTAACCGGCGCCAAAAACCACCGGAGACTCGTCTTCCATCTTTTGCGGTCTCTTCCACCCTTGCCCGGAGAAAGTACTCGCTTCCGCCATGATGTCGTCGTTGATCTTCTTCAACCCAGCCGTCTTCATGCCCTTCGCCTTGGCCGAAACTACTTCCGCGGCTAACTTTCCACCCAACACGGCACCTTCCATAGATCCGAGGAACTTCTGACTCGTCCAATCACCGGCTAACGTGAAGTTCTTGATCGGAGTTTCTTGCGACGGTCGGTACTTATTTCTACCCGGAACGGCGGCGTACACCGATCGCGGCGTTTTCACGACGGCGTGTTTCAACAACTTCGCGCCGACGCCATCCGGCGCTTTCTTCCCAATTTCCAACGGAAACAAACGCTCGAGTTCTTTCATGGTGGCGTCGACGATTTCTTGGTTCGATTTTGCGATCCAGTTCGTTTTACCGCCGGCAATCGGCGAGCACGGCGCAAAGACTAATTCGATCATAGATTTTTCTTCGTCGTAATATTCTTTGCACGTGGTAGACATGTCCGCGTAGACTGACAATAACGGCGATCGAGAAAAGCACAAGTGGTCGACGTTTTGCAACTTGCGATCAAACCACAAGTGAATGTTAATAACTGGGATACCTTCGAGTTGTTTCATTTGTTGGAAAAATGGCATCTTCGTCCACGGTTCCGGGCACATTCTCTTCATGACGTCCACCGGTACGGCCGAGATGAACTCGTCCGCTTCGATGACTTCACCGTTCGCCATCAAGATGTGTTTCACCGAATCGTCCTCGTTCAAAACCCACTCTTTCACGCGTTGCTTCATCAACACTTTACCACCGTTTTTCTCTATACTTTGTTTCATCGGCTCGCACAAACGATCCGGTTGATTACCGTCCAAAAATGCCATCTGCAAACCGTCCGTCTCGTTTAAGAAACGGTTCATCGCGGTCAACACGACCGTCATGGACAACTTGTCCGGGTCGATGAAGTCCAAAGCTTTAGCCATTGAAATGAACACCTCTTCGTTGATTCTTTCCGGCATGCCATACTTTCTCATAAAGTCCGTCACCGATAACTCGTCTTGCTTATCGATAAAATCTTGACCTTCAATCAACATCGGCAACAACGGCGGCGCGGTTTGTAATTTTTCCGGCAACGTCAACATCTTCTGGTTCAACAAAATTGCCAACCCAAAGTTCAACGGCGCCGGGATACCTTTGATGAAATCAAACGTCGTAAACTCCCCCGGCAACTCCTGCATGGCGAAAATCATCTTGTGCACCTTCCATTGCAATCGATCTTCGATGTCCAACTCGCTGAACAAGTTCATCATGTTCGGATACGCGCCAAAGAAAATGTGCAACCCGGTTTCAATCCAATCCCCATCTTTGTCTTTCCACGCGGAAACTTTACCACCCAACACGTCTCTCGCTTCCAAAACGATCGGTTCGTGACCGGCTTCGGCGAGGTACTTGCCGCACGCCAAGCCGGACAATCCGCCGCCGACGATGACAACTTTTTTCTTTTGTTCCGGCGACGCTTTCAAATCCGTCTGTTGTTGTTGAGAAGAAGATAGAGAAGAGAGCGTTAGTAATGTTTCGCCAAATAAAGGTTCGTCGTTTGCCCGCGCAGAGTAGAAGGAGTCAGTCGCAGTTGTCGCATCATCGAGCTCGCTCGTAAAATTTTCCTCTGTTTTCCTCCATTTTGGAGGAAAAAATCTCATCAAAAATCCTCTCAAGTTTGGATAAAATGGACTAAAAACTGCTGACGTCTTAACACGCTCTGAGGAATAAAAGGGACACCATAACTGCGTTTACGCGTGGTTGTCGGCGGAGAAACGAAAGAAAAGAGAAAGAGCAACGCGCTGAGAGAATTATTCTCTCACTCATTGAAAATGGTCGACGTACCGCGAATCGTTTACTCAAATCTCCCGCGATGCGATAGTTTTCCGTCTTGTCGATTTGCTCCGGTTTCGGGAAATCTTTCGCGTACACTCTCAGATTGTGTTTGTTCTGACGACGCGTTGTGTTTTGTCCTCTCTTAGAAAAGGATGCGCTGAAACGAGGAGGAGAGAGGCAGGTGGAGGAGAGCATGGATTTCTGCATCGTGGTTGTGTGTGTGTCTATTCTCTCGGCGCGCGCGCGTATAAAAGTGACGCAAGAAGTTTCTTTAGGTGGCGTCACACGTGTGTTTAGGGTACATGTAGCGGAGTAGCATGGTATCGCATCTTTACAAAGCCTGCCAGATGATTTCGAGAGGTTCGTCTGTATCCTCGTTTGAGGATACTTTGTCTTTCTTTTCTTCTGGTTCGTCTTGTTCTTTTCCTCCTCTCTGCGGGGCTTCTTCTTCTTCTTCCTCAAAAGTCTGGTCGGAGGAATAACTTTGGTCGTCGTCGTCGTCGTCGAAGCGTTCTTCTTCCTCTTTCGCTTTTACGCGCGCCGCTTCGGCTTCGGCTTCGGCTTTAGCTTTGGCTTCGGCTTCGGCTTTAGCTTTGGCTTCAGCTTTCAACTCAGCTCTCAATTCAGCTTTTAACTCAGCTTTCAATTCAGCTTTCAATTCAGCTTCGGCTTTCGCTTTTAAGTCAGCTTCGATTCTCGCTTTCTCCTCTTCTTCTTCCGCTCTTTCCTTCTCGTCCGAACTTTGCGGGTCGACGTTTGCGCCGCCGGCTGGTGGTGGTATGTCGTCGTTATCGTTCGTGTTCGAATCATCATCCGCGTTATTCGCAGTATACACCGGCGTCGAAACTTGTTCGCCTTCGATCAAGCTCACCTCTTCAAAGACGAACCCGCTTTTGGTTGTTTCCGCTCTTCGCTCCGTTTCCACCGTTCTCGTTCCTGGAACGAACTGCCCTTCCTCGGCGTAGCCGATTCCGTTTGGATTCACCGCGAACGTCCCTCCGCACTCGGTAAACCTTTCGTTCGGTGCGAGTAAAGGGTTAATCACGTCGCACATAAAATCATCGAACAGTACACCCACGCTCGCGCTCCACCCGAAAATCCCGTCTGAAGTCACCCCCGTCTCCACCTCGACCACTGCTTCTACAAAAGTCGTCTGCAAAAAAGAACCGCCGAAGCAAAGAAAGAACGCGAGTCTCGCGACAAAGAACGCATCACGTAATCGTCGTCGTTGTTTCATCGTCGTTGGCATTTTTTATTCTTGCGCGTATTTTGTTGTTTTTTTCTTCTTTTTCTTCTCGTTCGTACAAACTCAAAGCACATTTTTTTTGTTTAGGGTCGCATTACTGTTTAGGGTTTAGGTTGTGTTGCGCCTGCGCCGACACACCCGAGGCACCTCATCTGACGATGAATCTGCGTCACATCTCTGCGCTGTTAAGAAGAAGAAGAAAACAAAGAAGAAAAGAATAATAATGACGAAACAACGAGCGTTCGTGTTCATCAAACCGCACGCGTGCGTGCCAAAAAACGATAACAATTTACTCTACAAACAAAAACTCGTGGAGACGTTTACAGAGAACGGATGTGAAGTCATCAAAGAAGGGAAAATATCTTCGTCCGTCATCGAAAAGAGGAAACTCATCGACGCGCATTACTACGCGATCGCGTCGAAAGCGACTTTACTGAAACCATCCGAGTTGAACGTTCCCGAAGACGTGTTCCAGAAAACGTTTGGAATCTCGTGGAAAGAAGCTTTGGAGAAGAACGTATGTTTTAACGCCTTGGATGCGTGCAAAGAGTTGAACGTGGACGCTTTAGGCTTGGAGAAGCGTTCGAGATTCGCGAAACGATCGGTGAAGTTTGGCGGCGGATTTTATTGCGCGGAAATGCTGAAAGAAGATGGAACGTCCATTTACGTGTTTAACGCGTTTTTTATGTCCATGCGATCTCAGTTTGTTGAGAAAGGGAAACAGATTAAATGGTTCGTCGTGGAATTCGACGACGAGACGTTGAAGTGGGAGGACTTCAGAGCGAAAGTTTTGGGCCCTACGGATCCGAAGAAAGCGCCAGAGACGAGTTTGAGAGGCATATTGTTTAAGAACTGGAAGAAGTACGGTCTGATGAGAAAACCGACGACTGGGGAGAACGGGGTACACGCGTCCGCGTCGCCATTCGAGGCGTTGGCGGAGATTGCGAATTGGACCGGGGAACCCGTCGACGAACAAGCGTACGGCAAACTCTTGATTCAACACGGCATCACGAAAGAAACTTTGGAGATGTGGGGTAAGGATCCACAGGTGAACATCAGAAGTGATGGGTTGAAAGGGTCTTTGTTCGACCAGGTGGAAGATATGGACAGCAAAGAGTGCATGAAAAACTTGATGCAAATTAACAAGTTGAACGAACCGGCGCCGCCGCCGCAACCGGTTGTTACGAAGAGCAGCTCTTCGAAGAAGAAGCAGAACAGCGATGCTCCGCCGACGCCGAAGAAGACAACGACGGGGACGGATAACGGCGACGCGAAAGCGTTGATCGGTGTGCTCGTCGTCGTTGGTTTGACGTTGCTCGCTGGTGGGAATAAGAAGGCGGCGAAGAAGGAGGATAAAAATGCGAAAGCGACGAACAACAAAAAGAACGGAAAGAAGTAAAAACAAACGCGAAAGCGAATGCGAAGAAGCGATATTATCAACGCAAACACGCCAATAATACTACAGACACTAATACATGCTAATAATATAATAATGCATGCCTTTATTAATAATACATTTTATTCCCTTACCTAAAACAAGTACTCTATGCGCGTATCGTCAACTCTTCCTCTTGGAAGAGCTTCGCGTACTCGCGCGTCTTTGCTGACCGCCGCCTTTCGCTTGGTTGTTCACCTCGGCTGAAAGCGTGCTCGACGGCGGAACTTTTGCTCGCGTTAACGCATTTGTTGTTGGACTAGAGGAACGTCTGTTTGGACTCGGTGAACGCGCTTTGACGAATCCACCTCCAAAGCTACCGCGCAAAGGCGAAAAGCTTTGATACCCCGCAACCACGTCTCCCCTAGAAGGCGAAGGGCTCTTGGACAAAGGCATCGGCATTCGAAAGCCTTTTTGCGTCGCGAGCGCACCAGTAGGAAGACCAGCACCGTTCGTATTCTTCGGACTGAAACCCCTCGAGCGATTTTGCTGTTTCTTTGGACGCGCGTTCAGCGACGTTCCAAACTTTGCCGAATTAAACGACCGTCCTAAACTTCTCGCGCGAACTCTGTTCAAATGGCCAGAGCTCAACGAACTCTTCGATTGGGGTCGACCGATAAACTCGCCGCTCCCGTCCATGGACGCGCTGTTCTCTTCCTCCTCGCTCGAATCGGCCTCGGAATCTGATAACGCCAACTCTGATTCTGAGTTATCGTCCGAATCCTCCTCGGAATCGTCCTCGGAATCCGAATCGTTCCCTCGCCAAACGACGTACGACTCTTCCAAGTTTAACTTTGGAGCGGATTTACGCAACACGTACGGATCGAACGGGAAAAACATTTTCAGCGGACGTCGTCGCGATCGCTCTTGGTGATATAACACGCTCTTGTCCACGGCATCGTTGTTGGTGTTGTTCGTCTTCTCCACGGCAGCAGCCATTGCTTTCGCGGCGAACGAAACGTCGTGCCGAACGTACGCCTTATCGCGCAACTCGTCTTGAATCTTCTTCCGCTCTTCGGTTTGTTTCGAGAACGTGTCGATCATATCTTCGGTGAACCCCAAAATATTTGCCGCCGAGGCATTCTTAAGAAACTCGTGCACCACCGAAGGCAAGCACGATTGTAAAGGCTCCAACGTTGGCGCGTATAAAATTTCGCGCAAGGGCAAGGCTTGTAAGCGTTTCTTGCTTTTTTCGTCGTTATTCGCAATTTCGTCGCATCGATAACAGAGAATATACATGACTGCTTGACAGCAACTATCGAACGCGTTCAGTTCGACTTCTGACATTGCTTTCACGTTATTCTCGTGCACTTTGCGCATGAGCCATCCGCATACGGTTTCCAACGTTTCTACGACGAACTCTGCGCTGAGAAATTTTGCGCGCGCGACGAACGAGGCTAAATACGCCGCAGCAGCCAATCGCAACGAGTTTGCCTCGTTCGAATTGAGCATTTTAGCGACTAATCCATCTCGTAAAAGTTCGCACGAAGATTTATTCGCGTCGTCACTGTTTTGTTGATCACCATCGTTGAAATCCATGGAACAGAGATAAAATACGATGTATTGCGCAAACTTGGATTTTGGCGCGGGTAACAAGGTTGTGAAAAACGCCCTCGACACGAGCGCTTCTCGCAACCGTTCTATCGATTTCTTCGCGTTGCGATAGTTTTCATCTCCAGTTGCTGCTGCTCCTATGATTTGATTCGCACTCTCGATTCGTTTTTGCAAATATTCGAGGACGAGAAACATCATCTCGTCTAAAGCGTGCGCGGCTTCATCCGTTTCCATATTGTTGATGTTGTTGTCGTTGCTATTCCTACCGTGGTTATGATTCTGTTTCTTCTTACTCCTATTCCTGTTATTGTTTTCCCACGACGCTTTCCCGTTGTTTATGTTCGCGTCGTCAATCGCGGCGTTGAATTCGTCCAATTCAAAGATATCCTCTTCGTCGTTTTCGCGCGAATCCGTATCGCGATCGTCTCCGTTTTCCTCCCCGAACATTTCTGAATCTTCTTCTTCATCCTCCTCCTCCTCGGAAGTCTCGTCGTCGTCGAATCCTTGCTGTAAGTCTTCCCACTTGATCTCCACGTCAATCTCCAACGCTTTCGAAACGCACAAACACAAAAAGTCATCCGCCAACTCCGTATCTCGGCACTCAGCGGATTCCGCGCATCGGAACGCGCAATCTAAATACGCCGCTAATACCATCGCCGAACACGTTTTGTGCGGGAACATGTCGAATAAAACGTGCGAAAAGACTTTCGCGCTCAAAGGAACCAACTTCAATATCTGCACCACCGAATGTACCGCTCTCTCTCTTCTTCTGTTCTCCACGTTCTCTCGCTCGCGATGCTTCGCCGCCTCGTTCGCTCCAGACACGCTGTTGTTGTTATTAAATCTACTCATGCGATAATGTCTGTCGTTTCCACCGCGCGACTCTAACAGCAACATCTCCTCTTTCTTCGCCTCCTTTTCGTCGCCAAAAAATGCCTTCACGAACGTCTTCATCGCGAATTGCACGCACGACCCTCCTTTCACCGTCGCCAAGTTGATTAAAAACTGACTCGCGCTCGCGTAATAGGCGTCATCACACGTCCTCAACGATACCGTCGAACACTTTTCTAAAGTCACGCGCTCCAATAAATGTTCGTGCGCTCTATATTCTACGTACGTCGCGTGCTCGGCTAACGCGTCCACCAACGCCACTACGCTCTCGTCTATTTTCTTCGCTACTGCTTCCTCGCCGGTATTCTCGTTGTTCTCGTTAATAGACGAAAACGCGTCCAATAACTCGTAATACCCGCCTCGTTCGTTCCGTTCTTTGCTATCCACCAAGGATTCTTTCACCCACGAGCGTAACGCTTTCATGGCTTCTTCGTTCACCTCTTTTTTTCTCCCTCCTTTCTCCTCTTGGCGGCTGCCAAATTTTGCGGACTTTACTCCTCCTTTTCCTCCTCCTCGGGAGTCGTTCGATGTCCCCACCGGAGGAGAGGATTGGGAGAGCGATGTCACGGAGGCGTTTTCACCTCTCACCTCTTTCATTTTCTTTGTCTTCTTCTTTGCGTCCGTTCTGCGTCGCACACGTTCTCCGTTTTCCTCCTCCAAAGAGCAACGCACAGCGCAGAGTAAAGATTCGACGATGAAGATGAAGACGCTTCGCTTTGCGCGTGAATGTGTGTATATATATCTGCTAAAAAGAAGACCAGACGCAAACAAGTGTATTCTGCACAGCGAGAACACAAACGCGCAAAAAGAGAGAGAAAGCGTCGGAGAGATCACTCCGTTTTTGTGCGAGTCTTCGTCCTTGAATGTGCGTCACACTTTTGACACTTTTTCCCGGGAAAACGTACGAGAAAGACAGAAGAGCGAACAAACAAAGTTGCTTTCGGAAAAGCAGAGCACGCAGACGCACGAAAACGAATAGAAGGTCGCGTTACAACGCACTCGTTACAAAATGTCAACGCCGCAATTCCGCGTTGGGAACCCTCTGGCCCCGGAAAAAGGCGCCTTCCCGTTGGACCATTTCGGCGAGTGCGCGACGTTCAAGGAGACGTATTTGAAGTGTTTACAGGTACTCCTTATGTTCTCTTATGTTCGATGTTAAAACGCGATGGTATCACGCGCTCACTCATGCTAAACTCTTCTTCTTTCGCGCGCTCAAAATGATGACTCTCTATAAACGTTAAAACAGAAACAAAAATCGGACGCGAACAAGTGTAAGATGGAATCCAAATCGTACCTCGAATGTCGCATGGCGAAAGAACTGATGGCGAAGCAACCGCTCAGCGAACTCGGGTTTACCGAAGAAGATCCGAAGGAAGAAACAAACTCAAACCGAGTACAAAAAGAAGAAGAAGAAAACGAAAGGAACGGGTTCGTAGCCGGGGCGAGACGCGCGAGGCAACAGCAAAAGGAGTTCGCGGAGGCGGCGCGTCGCCGGCGACGCGAAGGACGGGACTAAGGAGGGACTCGAGACGACGTTTGAGACATTCGCGCGAGACGCGTCGGGAGAGAGACTCTTTTTCTTGCGTTTTACTCTCGCGCTCTAAACGCACTCAAATCTTTTTTTTGCGTGGATCAGAAGCAAGGACGACGTAAACGACATTCGCACATTCCCCTCGGTCGCTCTCTGTATCGTCGCGACGCGCGCGCCGCGCAATATGACAGACAGACTCCAATCTTGCGAAAGGGGAAAGTGCGCACAAAAATCCCCACAAAACACTCTTCTTTGGACACGCGTAAAAGAATGACAGGAAACAACAGCAACAACAACACCAATAATAATTCTAACAACGGGATGATCGACTTATTGAGTGCGTTCGCGCAGTTCGCGTGCGCGCCGATCGTTTCTTTGCCCGGGTTCGCGGCCATCGCAACTTTGAGAGCGGTTCGAGATCGGAAAAAAATGTCTTCCCCGTTGGAAGTTCAAATTGGAAATGGAAATGGAAATGGAGTCATCACGAGATCGAATAAGAAGAACGCGGCGTTTAAACCTCCCATAAACGCACCACCACTCGTCGTATTCGGTCCAATGGTGAAAGACATCGTGCAATCCGTGCTCGTCTCGCTGGTCTCGAGACAGATTTTGAATACTCTGCGTGCTGATGATGGTGATGGTGCAAAGGAGAATAAAAAAGGAGGAGTTTTTGGACGAAAGGTCAACGCAAAGCGCAACGACGGGAAAAGGAGGCAAAGATATGAAGAAGAGAATTTCCGATTGGTGTGCGTGACGGGGACGTATCAAGAAGGGTACAAAAATCGCGAGATGTTGAATAGTGAGGATGGTAGGGAGGCGGTTTTTGTCGGGTACGCGTTGGTGAGAGGGTGCGGGTTGCACTTTGACGTGAAAGCGGACGACGACGAGGATGTTGACGAAGATGATACTTTATTAAAACAGAAGAAAGAAGAAGAAGATGATGATGTGTACGATGAAAATGATATCGCCCCAGTGGTTGTTTTAACGAACGATGAGAGAGATGCGGTCGTGTACAGCGTGTACGCGGTGCCGTGCGATGCTCTAATTACAAACTTGTTCGATTCTGGTCTCAACGCTCGATTGATGGGCGTGTCTTCGGATACCGCGGCGATCGATTTAGCCGCGGTGGAAACGAGTACGTCTGTTCGAGTTGCGGCGCAAGCGAACGAAGGGTTTGGTTTTGCGTTGACGATGTTATCGTTTGCTCGTCCGAAGAAGAGTTCGGTGTGTGCGAGACCTTTGTACGAGAAGAGAGACGGCACGAGAGTGTACGCTTTCAACGACGAACAGTTGGAAAATTGCGGCATTACGAGCGGGAGTTCGTTGGCAAAGATTCGCGCGATATGCGCTAAAAGTAGCGGCGGAAAGAAAGAGAGTAATAGTACTACGGTTGAAGAAGTTGTGACTGACGTTGAGAATAAAACGGACGAAAATAATAACGAAGCATCTTCGTGGCCGATGAACTTGTTGCGCTCGACTGGCTTGTTCGAAACCGAAGGCGACGCCGAAGAAAAGATGAAAGAAGAAGAAGACGAGCTTCTAGTCAAAGATAAGAAAGCACCTCTCGGTGAGTCGTCGAATATATCGCAAAACAACAACGAAAACGTCGGGGGTTTCTTTGCGTCGTTTCTTTCGCCGGTGAACATTTCCGCGAATAAGAAGTCCTCGGCGGCTGGTGAAGAAGAAGAAAACCACAAATCTTCCTCGGCGACGACGCAACAGACGCCGGGCGCTTTGGGCGACCAGGTTTTATACCCAGCCACGGTCGCCTCGCCGTGGCCAGATGAATCGAGAGACGCCGACGAAGACTACGTTCCAGATTACGAAGCCGAAGATTTCGATTACGACGACGAGCCTTTATCCGGCGGCTCTTCCTTGATGGTCACGCCGACGAAGGAAGCGACGGGCGGTAATCGACGCAACGGAAGCTTTTACGAATCCGCGACGACGACGCCGAATGCCGAGAAAGTTCGAGACGAACCGCGACCGTTTGGTTCCGTGAATGCCGTTGCCGCGACGACATCTATCGCCTCTACGTCCTCTCCAACGGAGGAAAAAGAAGCGCATTCGTCCGAGTACGTCTATTCGGTCGACTCCGAATCCGACGCGGTGTCCTCCGCGGACAAAAAATCCGTCGCGCGAGCCTTCAAAGCGTCTTCAAACTCGAATTGGGGCGAAAACAACAAGATTGAAAAAGCAATGAAAGAATACAAAATGCTCGGAGGCGTCGACGTCGCTCGATTATACACGCGCACTCGTGAAAGAAAATCCGCCCAAAAATCGATTGGTTTAGTAAACAAGTCGACGCGTCTGGTCGATTTCGCCAGTTGTCAAAGGGCGGTAA
>Ga0255765_1004259_pt1 | contig 14456 bp, 10 predicted proteins | sample 041ome_8_FD_179965 | JGI IMG/M metagenome (GOLD analysis project Ga0255765, IMG submission 179965) | Coastal salt marsh microbial communities from the Groves Creek Marsh, Skidaway Island, Georgia - 041407BS metaG (version 2) | ecosystem: Environmental > Aquatic > Marine > Intertidal zone > Salt...
CCATGGCGTTTTTCTCCGCCGCTTGTTTCGCGAGCTGTTTCGCCTGGTTCGTCGCCCCGAGACCGTCGATTTCTTGTTTCAAGACTGCAATCTGTGTTAAAAAGAAGGAGGAGGGTAAAAGAAAGAGAGAAAAGCGTGAGCGTCTTCGCGCGAGAAAGCAAAGTAGTTTTTGTCCATCTCTCTCTCGCCGGATCCCAGAGAGGCGCGTTCCAAAAATCCCAAAAACACGAGACCTCTCTCTCTCTGCGCGAGAGAGAACGAACGCGGCAAACAAAAGAGCAGAAGAAGAAGAAACGAGAAGAACAACGCGGACGAGAAGAATAATCGCTATTTGTCTCTATCTTTTATCGTGGCACATCGAGAGATCGTCTTTTCGTCGTCTCCCTCCGTAAAGCGCGATGCGATTTGAGACCATTTTCCCGAAAAAATGTTGTGCTCGCGCGCTCATCCATCGCGCGCGCGCGAGAGAGAGAGGAAAATATAAACGCGCACCTGAGCGTCTTTTCTGGCGACTTCTTCGTCGAATTCGGCTTGCGGGAGGTACCCGAGCGCGGCGCAGACTGGTGTGCACATGTTCTTATGTTATATATTATTATTCTTTTTTTTGCGCGCGAATAATGAGATTAATTACTGACGACGACCTTTGGGAGAAGGAACGTGAGACGATCAAAAATGAGCAAAAAAGTACTTTTGAGAGTCTTCTGGCGAGTTTTACTGCATGCGTATACTTTATCGTCATCACAATCATCATCAACACGATGTACGAGATATACATATTTTAAACTAGTTATCTTTAACCTTCAACTCGTACAAACTCTCGCCTTTCTTCGCGGCTCTGGCTCTTTTCGGACCGAGTTTATCCATGACCGCGTACGCGAGGGTGGGGCAAAAATGGACGCACCTGGAGAGGAACGCGACGAGTTTCGGCGCGAGATGCACGGAGTACGCACCGAAAGCGGTTAACTTGACGGCCATTTTTGCGACGAGTTCGACCGGTAAACGACCTTTGGCGACACCTTTCGGGTGGTTTTCGTTGACGCCGGTCGCGTTGAAGACGACGCGTTTTTTGCCGTTAAATCCAGTCGCGATTGGGCCCGGGAAGCAATTCGTCAACGTGACGTTTTTCGCCGTGCGACCGATTTCCGCTCGCAAGGAGTCCACGTACTTGGATAACGCCGCTTTGGAAGCCGCGTAGGAGCTTTGACCAGGAGCTGGGCATATCGCCGCCATGGAGCTTATCACGCACACGCGACCTCGATTCTGAGCAATCATCGACGGTAAGATGTTTTTCAAAACTTGAATCGTCGACAACGCGTTCAAATTGAACAACTCCCTCTCGGCGCTCTCCGTCACGTCGAACGCCGACGCCGATTGCGACGCTCCGGCGCATAAAAACGCGTAATCGCAACAACACTTAGACGTATTATTATTATTATCATCATCATTATTACTACTAAAAGCCTTGCTCGCCGCCTTGGCCAACGCCTCCGCGCTCTTCGGTTTCAACGCGTCGAACGAGACAATCTCAACCGCGCTCGCGCCATTTTCCAAACACTTCTTCCCAACCTCTTCTAAATTCTTCACGTTTCTGCTCGCCAATATAACCTTCGCTCCAAACGAGCTGACGTGATACGCGATCGCTTCCCCCAACCCTTGCGAAGCTCCGGTAATCAAAACCTTCTTGCCCTCTAACTCGCTTCTCGGACGCCACGGAAACGTCCAATACACCGCGCACGACGCGACGTCCACCGGTAACAAAAAACCCGCCGCAATTTTCAACAGAAGCGCACTCAGCGCGAGTTTGCTCGCCAGAAGAGCAGCAAAAGAGATGATGTCGCCACCACCACCACGAGCGGTAGCGTTTGCCGCAACCACGTTGAGCAGTAACGCGATCAAAGTCATCGCCGGCGCGACGAATTCGTTCGCCAAAAAGCTCAACAACGTGACTTTCCCCATCATCGACTCCGATGCGCTGCTTTTGCTTTTGCCGCTGCTCGCGACGACGAGCCTTCTTCTTTCTTTACGATCGCGACGACGAAGAAGCAACGACGAATAATCGTTCCTCTCGCGTATCCCCCCGCCGATGCTCTCGCTGCTGCCACCGACGGAAGAAGAAGTCGTCGCGAAGAGGATGCTTTTTGTAAAATGCGTAACGGTAAGCGATGATGATGCAAAAACAGCGCTCTCGCTCTTCTTCTCTCCTCTTCTTCTTCTTCTTTTCGCCAAAGTCGCGCGCTCTCCTTCTCTTCTCCTTCTGATTGACGTTGTTGTCGTTATCGTCGGAAACAGAGAAGTAGAAGAACAAGAGGACGACGACATTGTGAGGAAAAGTATCTAAAAAAAGCGCGTTTTCTCTCTTTCAAAATTGGAAAAATTTGCTTCATATTTCATCACATACCGCGAGAGAATACGAACACACACGCGCGCGCACGCATGAGCGCGCCGTCGTCGACTTCCCTCGGCGGCACCGGCGGCGGAGGAAGCAATGCCGCTGCTGCTACTGCTGCTGCTACTACTACTTCTTCTTCTTCTTCTCGTAAAGATGTCGTTGGATCGAACGCCGTTGTTGCTTTCCCGATGGTTCCGGTGAACTCGTACGCGTTGGACGAGGTATCGCCGTCGTCGTCGAAGAAGAAGAGCAGCAACGACGATAACGGCACCAGCGCGAAGAGTCCTTCTTCTTCTTCGTTGCCGATATTCTCGCTCCAGCCGCTCCTGTTGACGTCTTCTTCTTCTTCTTCGAAAAGCGAGTCGAAGAATTCTTCTTCTTCTTCTTTTGCGAAGAAATACGGTCAACCGACGTGCGGCGCGAGCACGAACGATCGGGTATTCGTCGGAACCGCGTTCGGGAGCCTTTTGCGGGTGAATTTTGTGACCGGCACGACGGATGTTTTAGGATTTAAGGTGACGGGTAAGACGAGAGAGGAACATCATTCGGGGTTCGTCGTCGGCGACGCGGGGACGACGAAAACGGACGAGACGGACGGCCGAGGCGACGAGGACGAGGAGAAGACGCGAGAGACAACGAGGAAAGGAGGCTTAAAGGATCTACTCCTCGCCGGTGGTAAGAAAAGAAACGAGAATAATAACACGAGTTACATTAAAGATTCTGGGTACGAGATTGGGAAGATTGTGTGCGCGCGAGGGGACGCGTGCGCGTTTACCGCGAAGGACGGGAAGACCGGAAAGGTGGCGGAGACGCATTATTTAGGCAGCGGGGACTGGGAGCGGTCGAGAGCGATCGGAAAATTGAGAGGAGTGAGCGTCAGTAGCGGGTGTTGGGCATCTGAGTCTTCTTTTAGTGGTAGTGGCGAAACGAGCGCGCGCGATAGGGGTGTTGACGACGAGGAAGAGGAATCGAGCGATTCCGAGGACGAAGGAACGGCGGGACAAAGCTACGAAGAGAAGTACGACATGGACGACGGCACGTACGGGAGCAATAGCAACGCGACGAAAAGCCTCTCTAGAAAGAAGAAAAAAACGAAAGTGAAACGCGAGTTGCTCTTCGGAACGTCCACCGGATCGATCGTGTATGTAGAATTAGAAGAAGACAAGCAGGATTGGAAACGGATGCGAGAGGTAAAATGCGTTCCAGTTTTAGATATTCCAAAAGAAAGCGGGTTGAGTGAACCCATCGTTGGAGTGAAATTGTATTCAACGAAAACAAGCTCGTTGTCCTCGTCGTCCTCGTCGTCGTCGTCGCGAGGAGAGAAGATGCAGCATAAGTCTTCGATGTCGAAACTCTTGTTGGGTGGCAAAAGCAACGGGGAGGAGGAAGCGCAAAAGAAAAAGAAGAGCAAAACCAAATTTTATTCGTTGATGGTGGCGACATCTTCGAGGTTATTTTTCGTGAAGAAAGAGGCGCGATCGATCGAACACTTCTTCGATGAGTTGAAAAAGAGCGAAAACCAAGCGCTTCTCGAACCGGTGGTGCGCATGCCAGTGCGAGCGTCTACTTCGTCTTTAGCGACGAAAAGAAACGCATCCGCGGACGAAATCGTATTTGCGTGGCTCACTGGAGCTGGAGTGTACGCTGGATCCGCGGACGCGTCGGCCAGAGAAACGGACAATCCGGCGACATTACTCAGAGATCAATCGTTGTTACCATTTCCCACGAAGAATGCTTTGCGCAAAAAAGAAGACTCTTCTCCAATCGGCTTGGCACTCACTGATCACCACGCGGTATTGACGTACGTGGATAGAATCGCGTGTATATCCAGACTCACCGGTGAATTAGCTCAACTCTTACGTCTAGATGAAACTGCGGACGGTATAGTCACCCGAGAAAGCTTAATTGCGTCGAAGATTGTCTTTTGCGCTACGGACGACATCACGGGCGTTTCGTATTTGTGTACGGACGACGGCGCCCTCTCTGAAATCGCTTCCAGAGACGAAGCGAGAGACGCGTGGAGATATTATTGCGAACGAAACGAGTTTAAGCGCGCGTTGCAATGCGTCGGTGACGATGCGCGGCGGCGATTTGAAATCTTTAAAACCAAGGCGGAAAAAGCGTTCAAAGATCGCGAGTATGAACTCGCCGGTCAAGCGTGGGCGCAATGCGAAGAGATGGTACCGTTTGAACGCATCGCTAAGAAATTCAAAGACGTCGGATCGTTGCAAGGTTTAATCTCATACTGCGTCGGAAGGTACGAAAAGCTCAATAAAGAAGTCGCGCTTCTCCCGGGTGGCGGTGTTTTGATATCCGGTGGCGGCGGTACAGACGCGGCAAAGAAAAGCGGCGGTAAGAAAAACATCGACGGAGGCGGCAAAGACAACAAGGATGCGCAAGAATCTGCCGTCGACGAAGATGCCGCAAAACGTGCAATGCTAGCAAACTTCCTGGTCGATTTACACTTGAGCGCTATTCAAAGAGCCGAAGAGAAAGGCAAACACGTTGTGGAAACGCGATTAAAATTTACTGCTTTTCTCCGCCAGTTCAAGCGAGACATCGACACGCAGCTGACGAAGAAAAAAATAGAAAAAACTGGCGATCGCGATCTCGAAATTTCCTTCGCGTCCGCGCAAGGCGAACACGAAAAAGTCATCGCATACTTCCTCGACGAAAAGCGCGACATTGATTTAACTCTGGATGCGTTGGCGAACATAGAGGTGCCGTCGGAGTTAATTTGCGATTCGGTTGAAAAGTGTTTCGAATTGAACCCGGAGAAGACGACAGATTTCTTGATCAGACAAGGCACGAGGAGAGTAGAACCGAAGCGCGTTCTGTACGCCTTCACGCCTTTCGTTGGTTCAAAAGATGAAAACGCCGTGGAAAATGCTATTCGATACTTGCGGAGAGCGTGTGGTGAACCGAACATCTCTTCGTCAGCCGCGAGAGATTTAGCCAGTCACAACTTATTGACGACGTTGTACGTGGAATCCTTAGCCAACGGGTTTCGAAAGGACCTGTTCGAAGAGTTGGAAAGCTATCTGAGAGAAGCGGTGAGATCTAACGAAGTAGAATCGTTCGGCACGAATAAGGAAGACTTTTTCGAAGTCACCATTGCGAAAGCCACCGGAAATGCCACGAAGAAGAATCAGTTCGCGTATTACGACCCGAGATACGCGTTGACGTTACTCGAATCTCGCGTAGATAAAAAGCTCTCGTATAAGTGCGTCGCATTTCTGCACTGTTTGTTGAAAGAATACGAAGAAGCCATACGAGCTGCGTTGGAGCACGGGAACGACGTCGAGTTGGCTAAAGTCATCGCCGACGCGCCGGTTTCAAACATGTACGATTTTGATGATGGCATTAACCACGCGTATTTTGGCGGTAGCGGCGATAAGAGTAACGCGTCTTTATTATTGAAGGAGATGAAGAAGAAACTGAAGATTAATCGCGATGATGACGAAAGCAGCGACGACGATGGTAACGACGACAACGACGAGGATACCAGCGACGAGGAAGAGAGCGACTCTGAAACCGAGCGCGAAGAAACCGCGCATTTGAGACGCAAGACGCTTTGGTTGGAGATTGCAAAGCACGTCATCGACAACTGCGCACCTCTTGATGTTTCGAAAGAGAGCGTCAATCAAGAATCGCTCGTCGAGCAAAAAGTCAAAGTAGCTTTGAATTTTCTCAAGGAGACGACCAAAGACAACAACGTTCGCCAACAACAACAACAACAACAGCAAGCGGAAGATGAAGGAGCAGAGAACGATACGACCAACAGAATTCTCGGTGTGGAAGACATCCTTCCGTTACTCCCAGATTTCACGAAAATCGACGCCGTTCGCGACGCCGTTCTCGAAGCATTGCACAAGTACCAGAACGCCATAGAAACGATGAAGAAAGACATCGAGCGGGACAGCGAAATTACCGCGCGCGTGCGAGAACAGGTGCGTCAAATTCAATCGAAAGATTTAGAAATCGACGCGGACGAGCCGTGCGCGACGTGCAAAAAGCCCGTCCTGCGCAACGGTAAGGTTCCGGACTCCTCAGATTGTGCCAAATTGGCCCCATTCTACGCGTTTCCGTGCACGCACGCGTTTCATTGCGCGTGTTTGCTCCGCGAGGCGTTGCCGTTGATGCTCGACGACGAACGCAACCAGTGCCTCTCGCTGATGAAATGTCTCAAAATCCCGCTTCCGATTCGTTTAAAACCGAAAGTCAAACTGTGGGGACCGCCTCCGAAAACCGCCACCGGGCACACCGCGGAATCCGCGGTAGAGAAGCTCGAAGACGTCCTTTGCCAAGAGTGTCCGATGTGTGGCATCATGCGCACGCGAATTATCGACGAACCGCTCTTCCATCTCCCGGAGGAGCAAGAAGAGCACGACCTGTGGGATTTCGAAAACAAATACGTCTTTGAGTTTGAACGAGACGCCGTCCGATTCATCTCGAGAGACGCCATCGACGCAAACCCACCCGACGCCACCACCGGCGTTCACGAAGTGCGCGTAGAAGGAGAGGAAGAGGAAGAAGTCATCCAAATCGTCGACGGTCACAAAATCTTGTGCGGCTACGCCGAGATATTCGACGAGTTACCCGGCGCGCCGCCGTTGAAAACCTCCTGGAACAGGTACGTCTTCCGCGACTCCTCCGACGAAGAAGACGAGATTAACAGAGAGGAAGAAGAAAACGATTCCTCAGACGACGATTTGAACTTTTACTCTTACCCGTAGAAGAAGAGAGAGAGAGAGAGAGAGAGATTAATTTGTATTAAAATCAGATTGTAAAATAACATCGAGAACAACGCGTGTACTCGTAGTATGAGTAAAAGATTTTCTCATCTTTTTGCTTCACTTTCTGAGAGGAGATGCGCGTGTTCACGTCGTCTTCTTCGTGTTTTTCAACGACAGCATCGACCACCACCGCGGCAACTACCACTTCCACCGTAAAACGACTTTTCCTTTTCGCTGGGAGTAGCAGAAGAAGCTGGGTAGGAAGAGGAGGAGGAGGAGGAGGCGCAGGGGTGGCTTCTTCGTCGTCTTCGTCTTCGTCGCGCTTCTTCCGGAGAGGGAAAATGGATGCGGCACCGGCGCGATGTTCCTCGTCTTCATCTCCTCCTCCTCCTTTTGTGCCTTCTCCTTTGTTTAAATTCGGATTACTGGCGGATATTCAGTACTGCGATACGGACGACCGGACCAATTTCAGCGGGTCGCAAGTGCGCAGGTATCGAAACGCGCTCAACGTCGCGCGGAACGCCGTGCAGCACTTCAACTCGCATCATGATACCCTAAAGAATCATCCGATTGATTTCATCGTCCACAACGGGGACATCATCGACCACCAGTGCGCGTTCGATTTCGAGACGGATTCGTTCAAGCCGCTGTCGGAAGGCCGACGGCAGTTGGCGGACGTGATGCAGATTTTAGACCAGAGTAAGTGCCGCGATTGGATATTTACCATCGGGAACCACGAGTTGTATAATTTTACGCGAAGAGAGTTGATCGACGGGGTCGATTTGAAGAGAGAAGGGATCGAGTCGTACGCGAAGGATGGGTTGACGTTTAAGTGCGCTTCTGAGGATGGCAATTTGTATTACGCGAAGAAACCACACGAGAAGTGGAAGGTGATTATATTGAACCCGTACGACGTGTCGATTTATAGCAAAGGACGAGAGCAAGGATTGGACGAGGAAGCTTTGACGTTGTTGAGAAAGCACAATCCAAACGCGGATAAGTGGTGCGAAGAGAATCCAGACGTCGTGCAGACGGAGAGAATGAGCGGGACGTTTCCGTATTTTAAGGATTTAGAGGGATTGAATGGGAGATGGGTGCCGTTCAACGGCGGCGTCGGAGCGACGCAGCTGGAATGGTTGCGAGCGGAGTTGAAAAAGTCTAACGAAAACGAAGAGAAAGTGCTAATTTTTTGCCACTTACTGGTGCATCCGAAAACGACGAGCGGGACTGGTAGGACGTTGCTGTGGAATTACGACGAGGTTTTAGAAGTTATACAAAAAGACGGCGACGGGTGCGTCAAATGCGTCTTTAGCGGGCACCAACACGAAGGCGGCGTTCACGTGGATGAGTACGGCACGCACTTTGTCGTTTTAGAGTCGCCCATGTTAGCCAGCGACGAGGATAAAGGTCACCCGGGACCATTTTGTGTCGTCGAGGTGAACGAAACGAACGTTTTGATGAAAGGTTTCGGGAGGAGTTTTGAGAGTCGTCTGTTCCCGTACGAAGAAGGATTGGAAAACGTAGAGGCTTTAGAATATAAGATTGCGTTGTAATAATAATATTAATAATAACAATACTGTAATTTCCCGTGCGTCTTCTAATGTACAACATGCATCTAATTTATATGTATTTGGACTGTTATCCGTTTCAATCTGCGATGTATTCGCTCTGTATTTTTTTCTTCTCGCATAAACACGCACGCTTTTCTATTATCAAAGCGCGTCAAATGTGAAAACACTCACACTTATCGACGCGCTCGTCACACACATATTTTAATCGCGCGTGTTCACAAAAAAGAAGAAAAAAACAACGACGCAAAGAGAGAGAGAGAGAGAGAGAGAGAGAGAGAGAGAGATGTGGGTGGGATCATGTCGTTAAATCCAACTCCTCGCGCTTTGCTTCGCGTAAAAGTCCTGGTGATATTCCTCCGCGTCGTACCAAACCGTAATCGAACTTTCCGCCGGAGAATACACATCCGTCTTAATCGGACCTTTCCCATCTCTTTCCATCTCTTCAATCATCCGCGTCGCGATCGCGTACTGCTCCTCGTTTTGACACCAAATTGCGCTCTTATACTGCGCTTTCGCCTTCCACTGCGGCGAATGTTCGCTGAAGAAAACCTCTAAAATCTTCGCGTAACTCACCTCCGATTTCTTAAAATCCAACTTGATGGCCTCGGTGTGTCCGTCCCCGGCGCACACCGACGTGTACGTCGGCATGTCCGTCTCACCGCCCGTGTAACCAACCGTCGTCGCCTCGATGCCTTTCATCTCAGAGAACGTGGCATCGGGACCCCAAAATCACCCGAGCGCGAGCACCGCGCACTCGTGGTTTCGGGATAACGGAACGGGAGGCGTTGCCGAGGAGGAAGCGGAAGTCGCGCTGATGATGGTTTTGCCTCTTCGCGTTCTTTTCCCCCGGGACGACGACGAGAGAGAAAACAACGACATCGCGGATGATGGGAAGAAACTTTTCATCGTCGTCGTCGTCGGGGACATTATTTGTCTTTTCTTCTTTGTGTGTGTACAATCCGCGCGGCGTTTGAAAAAGCAAACCTTCGTCGTTTTGCGCGCGGGTGCAGAAGTGAGGTACGTTTTAGGTGATGACCGACGTCTGATTGAAAAAATATACGAGAGAGACGCGCGTATTTGGGAGAGTACGATAATCGCACTCTTCAACCAGTCTTCTCTCTCTTTTTAAAAAAGTCTTAATTTAACCTCTCAAAATGACCAACGGCCAATCGGGAAACTTCTTGTTCCAGTATCTCACGCCGTAGTGTTCCAACTTGCGGCTCTCGTCTTCGAAGCTTTGACCGCGATAGGCTAATTTCATGAGACCGGGCATGATGCCGCACCGGTCGCGGATGTGGTCGCGCAAATCGGAGACTCGGATTTTAGACGGGACGTGAATCCAAAACGGGCCGCCGTATTCTGTGTCGGTGTGGAGTTCGGAAACTACGAGCAAGGAGAGGATGGGGCAGTCGCCGTAGCGTTGGCGGTAGACGTATTCGCCGTGCGGGATGCCGGCTTCGAAGGCTTTTTGGCGGTCGATAGCTTCTTGCTCCGGAGTTGGGTCGTACGGGTCGGTCCATTCCGTCACACTGGCACCATCGCGAGTGGTTTTCGGGCAGTATCTGTTTCGGTTTGGCGGAGAGGGAAAGAGAGTAATAACGAGAGGGGTGCAATGAGATCGTTCGCGGGCTCCGGAGAGGAAAAGACGAGAAGAGAAAATACACGAGCGGGAAAAAAACGCACTTCTCATCTTCCATATAAAATGGGTAATTATTCGGAGGAATATCAAAATACCCCGTCTTCCCAGTCCCTGGTTTATCGTTGTACTTACTAAACGCTCGGTACCTGTGTGTGATACATCGAAGAATGCATGAATAATACATGAAACGCGCGATCGCGTTTGAGCGCGAAGCGAAAAAAAAAACGCTCGAAGTTTTCGATGAAAGAAAAAAAAGAAAAAGAGAGAGAGAGGGAAACGCTCTCGGGCTCAGAGAAATGGTGCTTTGAACATCGCGCGTTCTCGCGCTTCACATTCCTTTTCAGTGTTTATTGTTGACATCATCATCGCCCAATCCCCTCTCTCTCTCTCTCGCGCGCGCCCGCTCTCGAGACGAAAAGAAAATCCCCTAAAACGTTCCAACCTACGCATCACACACAAAAAAATACTCACCTCGGTGGCACGAACGAATTATCCATGCCTCCGCCGTGCGACCCGGGCGCTTGCGCGTACATGTGGTCGTCGAAATCGAAACTCTGCTCGTGCGCCGGTTTCATCCCGGACATTCGCGACGACATCTCTTTCCTCTCTTCTTTATTAAACTCTCTCGCAAGAGACACTTTGCGCGAGATCGATATTGTGTAGTATTTTTAGTGAAGATTTAAATTTTGGCGTTACGAATTTTTCAAGAAAATTTCCCCAGAAATCAGATTATCGGGAAAGAGAGAGAGAAACAGAGAGAGAGATGATGCGTCGAGGAGGCGCTCCAAACGCGCCTTCTGCTCCTCGCGAGGACGACGAGGACGAGGACGAGGACGACGAGGACGAGAAGCTTCTTCTCGCGCGCGGTAGTGGTGGTATTGGTAGTAAAGAAACAACGAAAGTTGGAATTTTGAGTCTCAGGAGAAAGAGAAAAAAAACCAATCCGCTCGACGCGCGAACAGTCATCGCTTTCGCGCTCTTTTGCCTCGCGTTTCGGATCTTCTTCTTGACGGAAATCGGGGAGTTTGGTAAAAAAGAGGTCGCGCCTTCTTCTTCTTCTTCTTCTTCTGTTTCTATTTCTTCTCCGCGAGTAGGAGAAGACGAGGACGACTATCAAAACGACTTGAAATGGGACGAAAATCTCGAGCAAAATCTCAACGAGAAGCAAGAAGAGCGCAAACTGGAAGCGCGGGAGAAACGGAGACAAGATCATTTACTGGATTTACCGTCGAAGAAATACAGATTCGGGACGATCATACCAGACGCGAACACGGGGAAATGTCGGTCGAGACACCCACCGGATTTCTTTAAGCGTCAGATTTGGAAATCGTTCGAGTTGGATCCGAGGAACGCGCCGCTCAACGCGAGTTTGAGCGAAGAGGCGAGGAAGTGTTCGGTGTTGGACGTGGAGGAAGAAGACGATAATGAGGATGGGAAGAATGCGATTCAGTTGACGAAGAAGTTTTTAGAGAAATTACCGTTAGTGCGGGGATCTAGGGTGATGAAGATGGTTTTGGAAGGGGACATTCCGAACGGCGTGTCGCCGAGATTGGAGATTCCCGTGGAGTATTTGGACGACGGTTTGATCGGGCGAACGTTTAGTACGCGTCGTAGCGGTAGAAGTAGTGGTAGAAGTAGTAGTAGTAGTAGTAGCAATGAACGAGGACAAACGGAAGAATTTCCGAGGTTTAAAACGTGCGCAGTTGTGGGCACGTCTGGAACGTTGAAGGAAAAAGGTTTAGGAGAGCAAATAGATAAGCACGAGGCGATTATTCGAATAGATTTAGGACGAACGGTTGGATACGAGAAAGACGTAGGCGCGCGAACGACGTTTGATTTCGCCGCGGCGAACGATTTGCGAAATTTAGTTTCTAACAAAAACGCATTCGCCGGTCGCGAAGAAGACGACGACGTGGAACCAGAAGAAGATAGCGAGTTGGAGAGTGAAAGCGAAGGCGCGAAAATGCGAAACGCGAAACGCCGCCGACGACGAAACGCGTTGCAACCGCAAACGCTCGAATCTATCGCCGCGAGAAACTCGACGATTGTTTTACACGAGCTCTTCAGTCGCGCGGCGTTGAGAGGTACTTACCCTCCTTTCATACGCGCGTTCGAGCGAGTCCGTTCTGATGATAGCAAAGAAGTCCCCTCGGTCGTCGCCATGGAACCTCGCCTCCTCGTCCGCATCCTCCAAACCTTCCACCGAGTCGCCAACGCGCTGGACCAGTACTCCCACGAAAACGGCGCACCGTCCGGCGCGAGAGATATCTCCTCCTCCTCGCGCGCGCCGATATCCATCGTCGCCACCTTATTTGCGCTCCAGGTATGCGACAAAGTCAACGCGTTCGGTTTAGCGCCGCCGCTCGCGGTTCAATCTTCCTCCTCCTCCTCCTCCGGTTCTAAACTCGACGCCGACGGCGAAAAAATTGGACGCACGAGGCCAACCTATCGCAACTACTGGGACCGAAATTTCGCCCACGTCGGGACGTTAAAGAAACACGGTCTCCGAGACGCCGGTTGGGAAGTCGCGCGCGCCATCGCTCAGTGGCCGTGTTCGGAGAGCGCGTTGAGAATCATCGATCCAAAGCCAACCGTGAAAGAATAATATTATAGTTGCGTGATGTGTTGAAATGTACATTTTTTTTCTTTTTTGAGTTTGTGAAAAAGATCTCACTCTTGCGTTTAAGATTTTGGGGAAAAAAGTTTTTAGATATTCTCTATCTGTGCCCATCACAAAACAACCGCGGTCGCTCGCGACGACACACACACACACAAGATATATATATATATATTTATACAGAATACACGCGCATGTCTTGTTCAACTTCTTCTTCTTCTTCTTCTTTATTGTCGATGAGGTGCGCCGCGAGGAGCGTTTCTTCTCTGAGCAGCGGTGGTAGAAAATCATCATCGCGATTCGTGCAAAGGACGACAGAGACGACGACGACGACGACGACGCGGTTTATTGGAAAAGCTGGTGGTGGTGCGGCGTCGAGAAGAGGAAGTGCGACGGTGATGATGAACGCGGCGATGTCGACCGTAATTCCCGCGGAAGTTTCGGAGTTTATAGAACCGGCGGCGATTGAGATGGCGAAACGAGTCGAAGTGATTGAAGTTCCCGTAGAAGGGAGAGAAAAGAGCGTCATGACGTCTTTGGTGCAAAGTAAGAATAAGGAGGCGAGCGGCGAGTACCATCCGTTCGTTTTACTGCACGGATTTGATTCTTCGTGCCTTGAGTATCGGAGGTTGTTTCCGAAGTTGGAGGAAAACGGGGCGGAGGCGTACGCTTTGGATTTGTTGGGGTGGGGGTTTACGGACGGGTTGGACGGCGGCGTCGGGGACTATTCGCCCGAGGCGAAGTGCGCGCACTTGTACGCGTGGTGGAAACAAAACGTGAATCGTCCGATTGTTTTAGCCGGGGCGAGTTTAGGTGGCGCGGCGGCGATTGAGTTTGCCAGTCGGTATCCGGAAGCGGTGGCGAGGTTGGTTTTGATCGATGCGCAAGGTTTTATCGATGGGATTGGGCCGATGGGGATGTTGCCGACGCCAATTGCCAAAGCGGGGGTGGATATTTTGAGAACGAGATGGTTGAGATCCGGAGCGAATAAGATGGCATATTTCGATCAAAAGTACGCAACGGATGACGCGCAAAATGTTGGCAGATTACACACGCTTTTGCCGCAATGGAACGACGCGACGCTGAGCTTTATGCGTTCCGGCGGGTTCCGAGTCGTCGAGAAGATTCCAAAGTTGAAGACGAAGACGATGGTGTTGTGGGGAAGAGGCGATAAAATTTTGGAACCAGAAAACGCGGAGAGGTTTGAGAGAGAAATTGAAGATTGCGAGTTGGTGTGGGTAGAGGAGAGTGGACACGTGCCGCACCTGGAGCAGCCAGATTTTACATGCGCCCAGTTGTTGAGATTCGGAAAGAAGTAACTAGTAAACTTTTTGTATTATTGATCATCATCATCATCATCATTAGGTCGGCACGCTGCCATCGTTTTCTCTCATCAATATGAAATTCATCGCGAATTGTGGCGTCCCATCTTCGGGTATTTTGAAAATCGAATCCGTCCCGTCTTCATTTGGAAACAAATCGAGGCCGGGTAGCATATACATTT
>Ga0255765_1004264_pt1 | contig 14442 bp, 10 predicted proteins | sample 041ome_8_FD_179965 | JGI IMG/M metagenome (GOLD analysis project Ga0255765, IMG submission 179965) | Coastal salt marsh microbial communities from the Groves Creek Marsh, Skidaway Island, Georgia - 041407BS metaG (version 2) | ecosystem: Environmental > Aquatic > Marine > Intertidal zone > Salt...
CCCCATTGACCGCACAGATCACCGGCGCCGGCAGGCTGGTAATCAGCTTGATATTCGGATTGAAATATTCATTCAGCGTCTGCTGCAAATCGGGCGGCCAGTCAGCCCCGCCCGGACGCCGGTCGCCAAGATCCTGACCGGCGCAAAATCCACGGCCAGCACCCGTGATCAATACCGCGCGGGCCTTATCATCATGCGCGCGCTGCAACGCTGCCCGCAATGCCAGATGCATGTCGATGTTAAAGCAATTCAGCTTATCTGGCCGGTTCAATGTAATCTGCAACCAGTCACCATGTGATTCAACCAGAACGGTATCATGCATATCTATTACCCGCTACAGCCAGCATCAGCATCATCATAGCAGATCATCAGGCAGCCGTTGCGTTTTTCGCAATCAGTTTTTTCGGATCATAAAATGGCTTTTCAACAGCCACCGCGATGCGATCACCCTGCGCCGCGCTCACCGAAAATTCGGTGCCCAACGCCGCATGCGCAGAATCAACCATGGCCAGCGCGATATTTTTTTTCAGCCGCGGCGAATAGACAGCCGATGTCACCTTGCCAATTGGCTGACTGGCAATCGATAATGGCCAAAATCTTGTGTTCGGCTGGGCGAGTGGTGGCCCATCAATCACCACACCAATCTGGCGGCGTTTCACCCCGGCCGATTTGATCTGGCGCAGCGCATCTTTGCCGACAAAATCAGCATCCATATCGAGATCGATAAAACGATCCAGCCCCAGTTCGAACGGATTGGTATTAATGTCCATGTCGGCATGATAGGACAGCATGCCACCCTCGATCCGGCGGATCGTTGAGGTGTGGCCGGGGCGCAGACCAAATGGCTGGCCTGCCTGCATAATCGTCTCATACAGCCGATCCCCATCTTTATGATCGCGCAAAAATAATTCATAGCCAAGCTCGCTTGACCAGCCGGTGCGCGACACAATCAGATCGATGCCGTCAAGCTGTAACGCACGGCAATAGTAATATTTTAAATCAGCAATTTCTGGCCCGAACAACGCTTGCATAATCTTGCCAGATTGCGGCCCCTGCAATTGCAGTGGCGACACATCCGGTTCGGTTATGGTGACATCATAGCCAGCATTGACCGCCACACCCTGTGCCCAGAACAGCACATCACTATCTGCCAGCGATATCCAGAAATGGTTTGTGTCAAGGCGCAGCATCACCGGGTCATTCAAAATGCCGCCATGCTGATTGGTGAGGATGACATATTTACACTGGCCAACAGCCATTGATGATAAATCACGCGGCGTTAGCAGCTGGACGAATTTTGCCGCGTCCGGGCCGGTTATTTCGACCTGACGTTCAACCGCCACATCGCACAGAATCGCGGTCTCAACCAAATTCCAAAAATTCTGCTCGGGATCACCAAAATCGCGCGGAATATACATGTGATTATAGACTGAAAACCCCTCGGCGCCCCAGCGCACAGTGGCATCAAAAAAAGGGCTTTTGCGAATTTGTGTGCCAAATCCAAAATCATTTACTTGTTCTTGTGACATAGGTTCTATCCTTTATTTTTTCCCGGCATGATCAGCCCCTATCGGCAACCACCTGCCTTATGTGGTGTGGTGTGGTACGGTGTGATGCGATGCGATGCAATGATGGGGTTACGCCGACTGACCGAGTTTTGGGAAATAATCCTCACAAACGCCCTCGCGATAGACATCCGCGGTACAGCAATGCAGGCCGCCGCCAAAGGCATAGGCATCGCGCAGTTCAACCTCGATCACATTCATCCCCAGCTTGTCCATCTGCTCGGCCTGATAGACTTCAGATTTTTCCACACAGACGGTTTTCGGATCAAGCACCAGAACATTCATGCTCAGCCAGACCGATGAATAGCACAGCGCTGGCGGTGAATTATGCGCTGGCTGTGCCGCGTCAACAATGTCCCACCCATTATCATTGAACATTTTGCGCTGTTCGTCGGGAAGCCGACGTTGCGGGTTATTCAAAATCAGCCCGGGGCGCAATGGGGTAAAGGTGGCATCGATATGAATTGGATAGGGATCACCCGGAAAATTCACCGCATGTACACGATGTTCGGGGAAATGCCGCCGGATCCATTCAATGCCTTTAAGATTGGTTGTAAACCCATGCTGCACCACCAGATCCTTGCCAAAACGCAACACATCGGCAGCATCAAATAATGGTTCTTCTTCGGTTGTGACGAAGAATTTTTCAGCTGTCCATTGCAGCCGCTTTTCCACGCCAATTTTTTCCGACAGATAATCCGCGTGATAATCAGCATCGGTCAGCCGCGGTTTTGGCGCCGCCTCATGCCGGAATTGCGGGTCATCTTCCCAGTATTTTTGCAGCAACGGCCGGTAACATAAATATTCAAACCAGCGACAGCGATATGACATTGTGGCTTCGACAATTTCGTGACCAACGGTCAACAGCACATCACGCGGCGGCATACAGCCAAACTGGCTTTCTGTGTGAAAATCCGGGGTGGATGCTGGCAGCGAAAAATCAGTTGGTGTCGGACGATCAACAGTGATGCCGCGGGCTTCCAATAATGCCGCAAAATTGTCCAGCAGTTCATTTGCCCGATCAATTGTTTCTTGCGGACGTCGCCCCCACTGGCCACGCATATCACTGTCTTCGGGCACTTTCGCATCAAGCGCCGGTTCTTCGGGGGGAATATGGCAATCATCAGCCCGCCCGACAATCACATGTTTTAGTGGGTCCCACTCATTCCAGCTATTCACAATCGTTGGCATTACAACTACTCCAATAAATCGCCGCACCCGTGGCGCTGTGCAAAAAAACAAGCAGAGTGATACACTAAAATCGCCGTCGCCCCAAAGCCTTTCATCATCAGCGCCGACCCGGCTTCCCGGCGGATCACTAATTTGCTTGAAATCAGCATTATGAACAGGCTTAGTAAACAGACATCACGCGTTAAAAAGTGTGCCAAGCATCGGGGTGATGGCGAGGAATCACAGGCATGGATGAGACGGACAAAAAACCAGCATCCAGATCAGGCGGGCGTTCTGCCAGACGGGCGCTGCGCACCGCGCCGAATTTTGACATGCTGCCGGGTCTTGTTGGCAATTTGCCATTTTGCGAAGTGATGGATGGTGCCGCGGTCGAACGTATTGATGCCGCATCAAAACATATTCTGGAAAATATTGGCGTGGTGTTCCGCGACCCGATCGCGCTTGCCGACTGGCGGCGGGCGGGTGCCAAAGTCATTGACGAGCGTGTGTATCTGGATCGTGGCCTGATTGATGAATTAATTTCCACGATTCCGGCAGAATTCACCTATCACGCCCGCGACCCAAAAAAGAATGTAAAGCTCGGCGGCCGTCATGCGGTTTTTGTGCCGATGACAGGTGCGCCCTATTTGCGCGATCTGAATGATGAACGGCGCAATCCGACGCTTGATGATCTGGCGATGTTTCACAAGCTCAGCCATATGTTACCAGCGCTGCATAGCTCGGCGCATCATATCGTTGAACCCTTTGACCATCCGATCAGCCAGCGGCATTTGCGGATCACCTATTCATCGATGAAACATTCCGACAAGATGTTTATGGGCATGACAACCAGCCCGAAAAACGCCGAAGATGTGATGGCCATGTGCGGCATTTTATTTGGCGATGATTTTATCGAAACACATGCCGTTACCACCGGTAATTGCAACGGCAATTCACCGCTGGTCTGGGACGAAACCATGCTGGGTGCGATGCGTGCCTTTTGCCGGCGCAACCAGCCGGTATTATGCTCGCCTTTTGTGCTGGGCGGTGCCAACACCCCGGCCAGCATCCCGGCCACAGTTGCCCAATTAAATGCCGAAGCCTTGTCGGCGCTTGCCTATACACAGGTGATCCGCAAAGGCGCGCCAGCGATTTATGGCCACTTTCTATCCACCGTATCAATGAAATCCGGCGCACCGATGGCGGGCACCCCGGAAATTGCCCTGATGAATTTTATGATCGGCCAGATGGCACGCTATTATGATGTGCCCTGGCGCACCTCGAATACGCTTGGCGGTGCCAAAACATTTGACGCGCAGGCCGGTTATGAAAGTGCCAGCACGCTTGCCGCGGTGATTCATTCCGGGGCGCATTATATGTGGCATTCGGCTGGCTGGAACGAGGCTGGCATGCATTGTTCCGTTGCCAAATTTATTGTCGACGCCGAACAATGCGCAATGGCCTATCGCATGGCCGAGGGGCCAAAATGGGATGATTTTGACGCGGCTATGGCGGCGATCGCTGAGATTGGCCCGGGCGGGCATTATTTAGGTCACGCGCATACGCTGGAACATTTCCAGTCGGCTTTTTTCATGCCCAAATTATTTGACAATAACTCGATTGAGCAATGGACAGCCGAAGGGTCGGTTGAAATTACCGGGCGGGCGTTGAGCTATGCGCGGCAGCTGCTTGCCGATTATGAGGAACCAAAGCTGGACAGTGCGATCGATGAGGCATTGCAGGAATTTATTGCCCGGCGTGAACGCGAAATTCCGCCAGCAGACGAGCTGAACCAGCATTATTAAATGCTGGCGGCCGGATCATTAATCATCCTTTGCACGCCATTCGCGAAACCGCAAAATACTGTTGGCACCGATTTGCTGAAAGGGTCGTGGCGGCAGCTTCTTTGGCCTGTCCTCTGCCGCAAAATAGGATGTGATCGGGCTGCTCTCGCCACAAGCCAGCTCTGCCGCCGCGATGCCTGTTAAGGTGCCACGCGCGGTGCCAAGACCATTTTGCACACAGCCCGAAAACAGGTTCTGATCCAGCTCACGCATCACCGCAACACCATTAAGGCTCAGACACAGATGACCCGCCCAGCGATGATCCATCGGCATGCCGGCGGCCTGCGGAAAGCGCTGGTCAAATTTTCGCCGCATCACCGCTTCGGCGCGGCACATATCGGCTGCGCTGGCTTTCATGCCGGGCCGTAAACTGGCACAGGTTCGCACAATGATGCGGTTGCCGCCCTGACCGGTGTCAATACGCCGCATGGTTGTGCCCATCGGGTCTGACGGGGTGACGCCCCAACGCGGCTGCCCGCCGATCAACCGCAATTCGTCAGCTGATAATTCCTTGGTCATCACCGCAAACAGGAACAACTGCATCAACCGGTTTTGCTCAAATCCAAAACTTTGCAGATGGCCATTCACCGTCAATATCACTTTGCCGGCGGTCAGTGTGGCTTTTGGCGTTTCAACAATCCAGCCGGGGGCGGCGCGGCGTAATGCGGTCACCGGGGTGTCTTCATAAATCGTCACATTCTGGCGCTGCAGACCGGCGGCCATGCCCCGGACAAATCCGGCAGGCTGTAGCATCACCGTTCCCGGTGTATAGAGGCCGGACAGATAATGCTGGCTGCCGGTGATCTCGGCCATTTGTTTGGCGTCAAGCATCTGCCAGGTTTCACCCAAATGCGTCAGATGTTTGGCATAGCTCTGGTTATGCAGATGCGCATGCTGGCTGGCGGCACCATTAATCTTGCCTGCCGGGTCGAAAAAATTTCCATCGATGCCATAGTCATCGACCGCGTCTTTGGCAAATGACTGCGCCTGTCGGTTCAGGCTGATCACCGCCTGATCGTCGCCGGCACCGGCATAGTCCTCGCTCGTCAATTCATGCGGCAGATCGATCATAAAACCAGAATTGCGGCCAGCCGCGCCTTCGGCAATGCGACCGGCATCAAGAACGACGACGCTGGCATCCGGTGCCAATTGGGTCAATCGACGGGCCGCGGCAAGCCCGGCAAAGCCGGCGCCGATGATGACAAAATCAGTGCTGCAATCACGCTCGGCAATGCGCGGTGCCGGCGGTGTTCCCAAAATAACATTCCACGCGGCCGGGCCGCGATGCTGCGGCACATGGGTGGCAATGCGCTGTGTCATGACACGCTCTCATCTGCATCATCAGCCAGATCAACCCAGATGGTCTTGAGCTGGGTATATTGATCATGCGCGTGAATGCCGTTATCGCGCCCGCCAAAGCCGGATTGTTTGACCCCGCCAAACGGCGTTGTAATGTCGCCTTCACCAAAACAATTGACCGTTACCGTGCCAGCCCGTAACTGGCGCGCCCCGCGCAGCGCGCGTTTCGCATTGGCGGTGAAAAGCGCGGCACATAATCCATAATGCGTGTCATTCGCCAGACTGATTGCCTGATCCAGACTGGTCACCTCAATGACGCTCAGCACCGGGCCAAAAATTTCTTCACGCGCCAGCAGATGGTCATTATCCGGCAGCTCGATGAGGGTGGCATCGACATATCCATTTTTCGCATTACCACCGAAAATAATGCTGTCAGCTTTGTCCAGATAGCCGCACACTTTGTCAAAATGTGCCCGGCTTACCAAGGCACCAAGGCGGGTTTCAGGGTCAAGCGGATCGCCTATATTCCATTGTTCAGCATGGTGGCTGATCCGTTGCAGCAAATCAGCTTTGATCTGTTTATGCACGAACAGCCGCGATGTCGCCGAACAATTCTGCCCCATATTCCAAAACGCGCCGGTCACAATATGCTGGGCGACGCGGTCAAGATTCTCGGCATCATCCATCACAATAGCCGGGTTTTTGCCGCCCATTTCCAGCACAATTTCCTTGGCATTGGACTGGGCAGCATAGGTCAAAAACCGTTTGCCCGTTTCGGTTGAGCCAGTGAATGACACAAGGTCAACATCCATATGCCGGCCAATCGGCTCGCCAACCGTCGGCCCGTCACCGGGCAGCACATTCATCACCCCACGTGGCAGCCCGGCGGCGCTGGCCAGTTCGGCAACGCGCAGCGCCGTCAGCGTGGTTTCCATCGCCGGTTTGACAATCACCGAACAGCCAGCCGCCAGCGCCGGGCCAATCTTCCAGGCCAACATCAAAAGCGGGAAATTCCACGGCAAAACAAGTCCCACAACACCAATCGGCTCACGCACAAGCAGTGCCATATGATCATCGGACGCCGGGCTGACCTGATCATAAATTTTATCAATCGCCTCGGCATGCCATTTCAGACAATGGATGGTTTCCGGAATATCAACAGTGGCACAATCATAAATGGTTTTGCCGCTATCAAGGCTTTCCAGAACCGCAAGTTCATGGCGGTGGCGCAACAACAGCTTGCTGAATCGAATCAGCACATCTTTGCGGGCGGTCGGGTGCAGGCGTGACCAGCGGCCATCGTCAAAGGCTTCACGCGCCTTTTCCACCGCCAGACCGACATCACCAGCGCCGCAAGATGCAATCATCGCCAGCTGTTCGCCCGTTGCCGGATTGATCGAGGCAAAGCTTCGGCCTGATTTTGCCGGGCGGAACCCGCCATCAATAAAGGCTTCGGTGGGGAATTCGAGACTGGCTGCGATTGCCTGATATTCATCTTTGGTCAACAGATCCATCGCCTATGCCTCCGCTGTGATTGCCGCGATTGTTGTTTTGAGAACCCGCACAACCTGTTCAAGGCTACGTTTTTCATCCTTGTTCAGCGCCGTCAGCGGGCGTCGCATCGCGCCAGCTTCAATACCGTTCAGCGTAACACCATATTTGATTGTCTGGATAAATTTACCGCCCTGTTCAAGCACCCGCATCAGCGGCAACATGGCCGACATGATACGGCGTCCGGTGGCAAAATCACCGCGGCCAACACAGGCATCATAAAGCGCGATATGTTCATCCGGCAAAAAATTGGATCCGCCACACACCCAGAACGGCGCACCCCAGGCAAAAAATTCCAGTGCCTGATCATCCATGCCGCAACCAAGCTGAATATGCGGATAGTCCCGCGCCAACAGATGCAGCTGGTTAATGTCGCCAGAGCTTTCCTTGATGCCGCAAAAATTGCGTGACCGTCCTACCCGATCAAGAAATTCTGGCCCCATCATGGTGCCGGTGCGGTGCGGATAATTATACAGCATGACCGGCAGATTCGCGGCCTTGTCGATGGCTAGTGCGTTCAGCGCATTCTCGCGGTCCGTCGGCACAGCATAAGGTGGGCTGGCCAGTAAAATAGCATCTGCGCGCATTTTGCGCGCGGCGTCTGCCAATGCCAGTGACTCACCAACAAGCATAGCCCCGGTGCCCACAACAAACGCGCAGCGCCCGTTGATTCTGGTCTTTACAAATTCTGCCAAAGCAATGCGTTCAGCCACGGTTTGGGTGTAATTTTCGCCTGTTGACCCGCCCGAAATAATGCCATGAACACCCGCCGCCAACAGATAATCTACAACATCTGCAAGCGCGTCCCAATGCACCGTACCATCATCGTGATAGGGTGTGATAATTGGCGTGTAAATGCCACTAAACTGAAAAATGGCTGTCATGCGCCTATCCTTCAGAGGCCCGGTAATTTAGAGTTGTACGTCACATCGTGATGTCTGCCGCCATGTTGAACCAAAGACACCGCTGCGTCCAGTCCGTTTTGCGAGCATGCCAGGCTAACCGAGCCACTTGTAACCTGCGGCTACTTTACTCTCGTGCAAGATTGACACTGATCAATATTTAATCAATCATCTATTGGTTAAGTAGTTGGTGCCTTTCAGCATGCAAATACAGTCAGCAGTGGCGCCATGAGCAATAACGAGACTTTAAAAAGGGAGGAATTCATGACAAACATCACGATAAAAAGGCGATCTTTTTTAAAAACTGGGGCAGCAGCTGGCGGTTTAATGCTCGGTAGCGGGTTATCCTCTCCAGCCTTCGCAGCATACCCCGATCGCAATATCGACGTTATCATTCCAACGCGAGAAGGTGGCGGTGCGGACCGCTTATTCCGAGCTTTCACATCCGTTTGGAAAAACTATATGAACACAAACTTTGAACCCGGTTTCTTCCCCGGCGCTTCTGGTCGTGTTGGCTACGAAGTTTACATGGGTAAATATAAACCAGATGCTTACAGCCTGATTTTTGGCAATATGGGCCCAGAGGTTTTGAACTGGGCAGTGAAAAAGCCATCTTTCAACATCGATGATTACTTGTATTTTGGGAGAGTAGATACAGATCCAGGCTGCGTATTTGTTGGTGCAGAGAGCAAATTTCAATCTATTGATGACATAGTATCAGAGGGGAAAAAACGTACATTGAATGTTGGCACCAGCCGATTGGCTCACCCCGCATCAATTGGTATTCTCGCACTTGGTGAACACACTGGGGCTAAATTTAATCTGGTGCCTTTGTCGGGTGGCAAGAACACGGTTGCAGGTGCGGTAACTCTTGAAATGGATTTCTGTGTATTAACGTCAGGTTCAGTAATCAAAGCAGGTGATGCTTGTCGAACCATGCTGGTTTTTAATGACGAAAATGTCGCCGGAGAAAAATTAGACAATGCACCAACGATGAATGATTACTTTGGCACAAAACTGCCGCCAATGTTTTCTGCTCGAGCCTTTGGAATACACAAAGCAGCTGTTGACAAGCACCCTGATCGCTTCGAGCAACTGCAGAGCACTTTTAAGCAAACTTTCGCAGACCCTGGCTATAAAGATGCATTTTTAAAGTCCAAGGGTTTTTGGCCTTATTCAAATTATGGCGGCATGAAAGAGTGCGCTGAATTTAAACAAGCCATGCTTGAAATGGGAGAACGCTTCCGACCTCTGCTGACCGGCAAATAAGCCTAGTAATAGTGAGAGGTGCGAATTGCGCCTCTCACAACCTTCCAAAAAAACATCAAACCCAATGAAGCAACAAAAAAAATAGATATGCCAAAAACAAAAAAAAATCAGGAAACACATAATATTGCAGGAGAATGCGTTATTCCTCTCATGGGTATCCTATTCACTGTTTATTATGTTTACTCCATTGTCGACGCTCCGTGGACTGCTCAGGTAAACGCAGTCCTCGTTGGAACAACTCTAATACTTGTCAGCACTCTTTTTTTGATAAAAAAACTCCATCTTCTGAGTTTGGGAACCGTTGAATTTAAAGTTCCTGTCACGAGTTTCTTGTCAGCCCTCAAAACACCTCAAACAGCTTTTATCGCCACTTCATTTCTATACCTAATCTTCATTGACTTTTTAGGATTCACACTCACCACGACACTGTTTTTTTGGACCTCAATGATGATCTTAGGTGATGGAAAGCGCCCATACCACAAAGCATGCTTGTCCCTGATAATGGCCTTGATCGGGTATGCAGTTTTCATAGTCATGTTTGAGACTAGATTGCCAATTGGTATGTTGGAACAGATTTTGGGCAAGGTAATTTCGTAATGCAAATCGACGCAATGTTTTTCTTGGAGACTTTTCTCCATCACATGGGGCTTTGGTGGGTTGTTGTTCCAAGTATTTTCTTAGGATTAATTGTTGGAGGCATTCCAGGTTTTAGTGCAGCCAACACAATTATTGTGCTTTTGCCATTTACGTTTTTGATGGACGTTGAGGTTGGCCTTGTCTTTATGATTGCGCTTTATTGCGCATCCCGGCTTGGAGCTGGCATTCCGGCTATTTTGGTGAATATCCCAGGCACTGCCGGCGCGGCAGCAACACCACTTGATGGCTATCCGATGGCAAAGAAGGGGTTGGGGCAACGTGCTCTTGCAATTTCTTTCGTATCCTCAATCATTGGCGGACTGCTTACTACAGCCGTTGCACTTGTGACGATGCCTTGGTTGGCACGTGTGGGCTTTTACATGCACAGCGTTGAAATGGTCGTAGTTATGCTTTTTGGCATTTCACTTATCGCATCCGTTGCAGCCAAAGATACAATCAAGGGGCTAATTGCTGGATTTTTTGGCTTAATGATAGGTTCGATTGGGGCCGATCATGTGTACGCGACACCGCGTGGCACTATGGGCTTTTTAGAACTTTATGATGGCGTGCCGCTGATCCCTGCTCTTGTTGGATTATTTGCCATTTCTGAAGCATTCATGGTTATTGAGTCTGGTTCTTTTATGTCCAAGGAGAAGATCCAAACTGTAAGGAATGCCAATTGGTCAGAGACTATGCAGGGTGTTAAAATTACGATTAGTCGTTGGTGGCACGTCACATGGACTAGTCTAATCGGTTTAGTGATTGGGGTTATTCCCGGTGCTGGCGCGGCGATTGCATCATTTGTCGCCTATCAGCAATCGCGCACCTTTTCCAAAACGCCCGAGGCCTATGGCACCGGTCATGCAGAGGGCCTAATCGCCCCAGAGGCTGCGAATAATGGGGTGACGGCTGGCACATTGATCCCGCTTATGGTGTTGGGCATTCCGGGCGGCGCCACCGCCGCCATCATGATGGTTGTGATGCAATATCAAGGCGTGCCCACCGGACCGCGTTTATTCATGGAACGGCCGGATCTTGGCTATGGTGTATTTATGGCCATGTTCGTGACCTATTTGCTGATGGCGCTGACCATTTTGCCAATGTCACGCTATATGTCGCGGGTGACACTTGTATCAACCACATATATGTCGCCCATCATCATCGCATTTACCTTGGTTGGGTCATTTGTGCCGCGCGAATATTTATTTGACATGTATCTGGCATTTGGCTTTGGCATCGTCGGCTATATCGCCCGCAAAACTGGCTATCATGTCGCGGCGATTTTGATTGGCGTGATTTTAGGGCCATTGCTTGAACAATATATGTTGCGCGCACTGAAAATGTCTGATGGCGACCCGTTGGTATTGTTCTCCTCGCCATTGGGCAACACGCTCTGGCTGGTCCTGGTTTTAACATTGGCCTTGCCGACATTGTTGAAAAAACACCGGGAAAGAACTGAGGCACGATCATGAGTCCCCATCCAACAGATGCGGTTGCCGCCAATATTGAATTAGTTGCCCGTCTGGATATTGCTGGTGGCGGTCAGGTTGTTGTGCAGGACGGTCTTGCCTTTGTGGGCCATATGGATGCCCCGCATGGCACCACCATTATTGATATCAGCACACCAAGCCGCCCAAAAATTATCAAAGAGATAAAGCTGGAAGACACTTTATCGCACACGCATAAAGTGCGTGTCGCTGGCAATCTCATGATCACCAATGTTGAACAAGCGCAACGCCATCTTCTGCGTCGCGGCGCAGCCTTGCCGACAGTCATGGCAGAATTAGAAAAATCGCTAAAGCGGTCACCGAGTGAGGAAGAAATTGCAACGGCGCTTGATATACCCGTTGGCAAACTTGATGACGTGCGCGCGTTTTTGAAAAATGGCTATCATGAGGGCGGGTTTCGGGTGTGGGATATCAGCGATCCGGCAAATCCAGAATTATTGTCCTATGTCAAAACGCATGGATTTGGTGTGCACCGCTTTGATATGGATGAAAACTACGCCTATATTTCGACCGAAATGGACGGTTATATTGGCAATATCCTGGTGATTTATGATCTCGCCGACCCGCGCAACCCGGTCGAGGTATCGCGCTGGCATATGCCGGGCCAGCATATCGCCGGCGGCGAAACACCGAGCTGGACCGGGTATAAAAATCGCCTCCACCACGCGCTTCGGGTTGGTGATGAATTATGGGCGTCGGTATGGAATGCCGGCTTTCGCATTATTGACATCAGCGACATCACCCAACCAAAGACCATTGGCGCACATAATTATCACCCCCCGTTTCCTGAACCAACCCATACCGCGCTCCCATGTATGCAACGCTTTGACGGGCGCCGGATTGCAGTGGTTATAGATGAAGAACACCAGCATCATCTCGGGCGGCTTCATGCCTTTATGTGGCTTTTTGACGTCACCGATCTTGACAATATTCACGCTGTGTCTGCGTTTGACGTCAGTGAAATGGACTCACCATGGTCACGTGCGGGCGGCCGCTTTGGGGCGCATCAATTCCGTGAAAAACTCGATGATACATTGGTCTACGCGACTTGGTTTTCTGGTGGGTTGCGGGTGATTGACATTGCCAACCCATCACAACCGCAAGAAATTGCCCATTATATTCCACCGCCACCGCCCGGCTTTCCCAGCCCGCAAAGCAATGACGTTGATGTCGATGAGAATGGCTTTATGTATCTTCTAGACCGGAATATCGGTCTCGATATTTTAAAATTCGATAATAATCTGAAGCGATAAGAGGAATAGGTGATGGAAAACGAACATCTTGAAGCATCGGTCGTTGGCAAGGAACATTGGACCAAAAAAGGCGATGTCGATCTGTTCTTGTGGAATAAATGTCTTGATCAACCCGGCGAAAAAAAAGGCACCATTCTTTTCGTCCATGGGTCATCTATGGCATCACAACCAACCTTTGATCTTCATGTTGAAGGGCGCCCCTTCAGTTCAGCAATGAATTATTTTGCTGTTTTGGGATACGACACATGGTGCGTTGATATGGAAGGGTATGGCCGCTCATCCAAACATCGTGACATCACGTGTGATATTGCCAATGGTGCTGATGATTTGACAGCCGCGACCGCCTATATTCAGGAATATAGCGGTGCCAGCCCAATGCATATGTATGGTATCTCATCTGGTGCATTGCGGGCAGCTGCCTTTACCGAAAGACACCCAGAACGAGTTGCACGCTTGGCACTTGACGCCTTTGTATGGACTGGTGAGGGCAGCCCGACCTTGGCTGACCGCAGCAAGAAGCTGCCGGAATTTCGTGCTAGCACCCGGCGCCCGATTGATTACGCATTTGTGCAGTCTATTTTTAACCGGGATCACCCAGATTGTGTTGAACCCAAAGTCGTTGACGCCTTTGCCAAGGCGATTTGCGCGCTTGATGATTCAATGCCAAATGGCACCTATATTGATATGTGTTCGAGACTGCCTTTGGTAGACCCTGAAAAAATTACCGTGCCCACAATTATCTTGCGCGGCCAATATGACGGCATTGCAAGTGTGACCGATCTGTTGAAATTTTTTGAAAAACTACCGCATAACGACAAGCAGTTTACTGTCATGGAAGGCATTTCACACGCCAGCTTCCAGCAAAAGAATTATGCGATGGTCTATGATATTCTGGCCGCATTTCTGGACCGCACACCACCGGTTTACAAATAATAAATCGGTCCATGCCCTTTTATGCTGGTGCCAGCATCAAACTGGCACCAGTCCATATCAAATGGGCCGCCACAAACAACAACACGCCGTTTAATATGGGTTTGAAATAAGCATGCCCAGATTTGACCAGAAATTGCTTGCCGATGAACGTGCCGACAAACCCACTAATGAGCATCCCCGTGATAATTGGCAGATAGGCGGCAAAGTTAAACCCAACGATGCCGAACACAATCACTTTAATCAGATGCTGAATCGTCATCATCACAGAATGTGTTGCCACATGCGGTAGCGGGTCAAGTTGCATGCTTTTGACCATGGCAGCAATAAAATTGCCGGTGGCACCAAAGAACATGGTCAGAAAACTTGAAACCAATCCCCCTGCAAACACATAGCGCATGGCGATTGGCGGCAGTTTGACAAGCACAACAAACACAATGAAAAAACCAACGGCAATTTGCACAATCGCCGTTGGTATCTGCACCGCCAACGCACCGCCAATACTTGCACCAAGC
>Ga0255765_1004278_pt1 | contig 14409 bp, 6 predicted proteins | sample 041ome_8_FD_179965 | JGI IMG/M metagenome (GOLD analysis project Ga0255765, IMG submission 179965) | Coastal salt marsh microbial communities from the Groves Creek Marsh, Skidaway Island, Georgia - 041407BS metaG (version 2) | ecosystem: Environmental > Aquatic > Marine > Intertidal zone > Salt...
ACGGAGCTTTAATACAAAAACACGCGCGCGTATACAGCGCGCGAGAGAGAGAGAAAAGCGAAGAGTGGGAGGGTCACGCGAGCGCACAGATATATATATACAGATTAATATATATGAGCAACGGTGGTGGTTTTTACGAAGTCGAGATGGAAGAGACGAGCTTTGCGACGACGCACAACGACAGCGCGAACATCAATAATAATAATAATAACATCAACGCGACCAAAACGCTGTTCTCGTTTTGCAACGACAACCAGATCAAGGAAAAGTTGGAGGTGGACTTTGATTGGAAAGCGCTGGAACGCGGGCGTTTAGTGAGCCCGACGGATTGTAATTTGATCGTGAAGTACGAGGAGACGTCGAGAGGTGGTCCAGGAGGTGGAGAGGGCGCGACGAGCTCGTCTTCTTCTTCTTCGAGAACGCGATTGAGTTTGATGGAATCCTCCGATGGGAAGTTAATCGCGAACGCGTTCTTGGACGTGCTCAGAAACGTTTCGAGGCGAGAGGCGGTGGAAAGAGCGCTGGCAAACGTGTGCAAAATGCTCGGCGACCCTCAACTGGCGAAAGTTTCGAGCAAGTATTTCATGCCGGAGATTAACAAGACAGTGACGTTATCGAACATAGACGCGTTTAGAGCGCTGACGAGGTTAATGGTGAACGCGAAGAACGGATGGTTCGTGAGAGAGAAGGCGAGCTTTATATTGTGCGTTTTGTTGAGCAAGAGCGAAATTTTGCGCAACGAATCGTTTTATAGCGGCGAGGAAGGAGAAGAAAGAGAAGGAGAGGAGCAACGATGCTCGGAGGTAATGCAAACGGCCAGGACGGTGGTGAGGTGGTCTATAGATTTACTCGGCGGCGGCGACGGGAGTTTAGTTTCAGATGCTAGCAATGGCGAGGGAGGGACGATGACGATACAAGGAGGAGGAGATGGAAATCGCGAAGAAAACGAGGAGAGAGTTATTCCAACAGCCATCCACGCCTTAGCGTCTGTTTTGCAGCACAGAAAAACGAGACCATTAGCGAGAAACTTAGGCGCGTATAAGTTGATTGCGCCATTAATGGATTCGGAAAAATCCAACCCGAATTCACGCGTGCAAGTGTTATACGAGGCGGCGTTGTGCGCGTGGTTGCTTTCGTTCGATGCTAAAGCGAGGAAACAAGCTTTGAAAATAGAGAACGCCATCGTGGTGAGAAAGTTGATCAACGTGGCGAAAACTGCGACCAAAGAAAAAGTCGTTCGCGTCGCCATCATGGCTCTGAAAAACATACTCATCGGATTGGCGGAAAGCGGTCCCAACGACGCGAAAAAGGCTTCTTCGATGAAGTCCTCGGAAGGAGATCAACAGAGCAACAACAACGTGAACAAAGAGAGCGCCGCCGCTGCTCCACACGGTGGCGGTAAGAGACACGACGAAGAGGAGGACGACGACGAGATCGGCCCGATTGCGGAAACCTGCATCGAGCGCGAATCGCTCCAAAAAGTGTGCGAAAACCTCGCCCACCGAGGTTTTGAAGACGCGGAACTCGTGGATAACTTAGAACAACTGGCGAAAGGCTTAGCCAAACGTCGCGTCATCGCGTCGTCCTGGGAGCGCTACTTGACTGAAGTCAGAAGTGGATCCTTAGATTGGTCCCCGTCGCACACCGACGAAGGATTCTGGCGAAACGAGTGCTCAAAACTCACAGACAACAACTGTTTCGTTTTGAGAAACCTAATCGCCATGATGTCCAGCCGCGACGTCGATCCGCGCACGTTAGCCGTCGCCTGTCACGACGTCGGCGAATTCGCGACGCACTACCCAGCCGGGAGATTTTTAGCGTGCGATTTAGGCGCTAAAACAGCCGCGATGGCACTCATGGTTCACGAGGACGAAGAAGTCAAAGCGAAGAGTCTCGTGTGCGTTCAGAAGTTACTCGTGGCGAATTGGAAGTTTCTCGGAGGCGGAAATTGATGTAGCAGACCATTACTTTTTTCGAACACCACTCAACAATATACGCAAAGAAGAAGAAGAAGAAGAGTCTCAACACGATTTACACCCCCACTTTTTTTTTCTCGTCTCTGTCTCTCTCTTTCCGTGTTCCTCTCTCTCTCTCTCTCTCTCTCTCCCCCTTTCTCTCTCCGACTGGAAAACATGTCCTCCGAACCGGAGTCCTCGATGACGTCGAAGAAGACGAAGGAGGAGAAGGTAGAGGAGAAAGAGAAACCCCCTCTGCCTCTCAAAGGAGACGGCAAAGGAGAAGATGAATTGGAAGAAGGAGAAGAAGAAGAATTGGAAGACGAGGTGAAAATCAGAACCGAATTCCGAAGCGTATTTTATTCCACGTCTAAAGATATCTCAGACGTGTGCGGACCGAGAGTTCGATTCACGTGCATAGATTGTAACGAGAGAGTGGTCGCGTTGGGTGCAAACACGGGAAGCGTTTATTGCTTCGCGAGAACGTACGTCGAGAAGAAGAAAGATGATTTTGAAGGCGAAGAAGAAAAGAAAATTCCCTCCACGTCCACCTCCTCCTCCAGGCTCGAGGAAGGCCGATTACGATTTCTGGCCGTGATTTCTCCGCAATCTATCAAAAGAACGGACGCTCAAACTGGCCGAACGATGGTGACGTCGCAAGTCATACAGAAGGTAAAACTGAGTCCGGATGGAAACATGGCGGCGATTGCGTACGCGAGCGGGGTGTTACACGTGATTTCTTTCAAAATCGGCAGTAGTAATAGTAATAGTGGCATAAACACACCACCAGCAGGACGAACGATCGCTTTATTGCGAAAAGCGCACGCGAGTCAGATTATAACAAGTTTAAGGTGGTCAAACGATGGGAACGTTGTGTATTGCGGCGATGATGCCGGGATGGTGACTTTGACGGATGTATCGGCGTATACAAAATATTTTAAAACCGGGGATGGAAAGGATGTTTTTAGGAAGAGGAAGGAAGAGGCAGTCGCAGGAACATCTACGGGTAGCGGTAGTATTAATAACAATAGCAAAAGTGGGCCTGGTGGTGGTAGTAAAAGTAATAGCAACAGCATTGGGCAAAACGAATCTCATCTGCTCGAGTTTGAACCGATTTTCTGCGCAAAGTTTGTGAAGTGTGATTCTCTTCTCCCAGACATGGAGGATGGCTCAGAACCGTGTTATCAGATTGATGTTTCCAAATCAAACACATCGACGTTACTTTCCTCGCGTTCAAAAGCGAGCGTATTGGCGGTGAAATCCGGAGAACAACAGGTGATTGGAACGAAATCGAGAGATGGCTTGTTTGGTGCATGCTTTCACGAGATGTGTAAATCTGCCATTGGCATGAACGATGGAGGAGAAGAAGAAGGAGATAAGAAACGAGAATGGGCACTTTGTTCGCGACCAGGCAGAAGATTGTGGATAACAACGGTCGAAGTCGACGAAGGTGATGAAGTCGTTCCAAAAGTTGAAGTCGTTGCGACTTTACGTCCGGATCTTCCCTGGCCAACTACGCCGACAATTCTTGGCTATCCCGAGAACTCCTTCGACTTTAACACGAATCCAGACCGAATCAAACGTATGCAAAAGCGATTTGAGTTTGGTACGTTAACGCCTTTTGGTATCGATAATAGAATGTGTTTATCTGTGGCACAAAAATCAGTCGCTATTGTAGATGTTGCACGCGCAACGATCATGGAGTGGTTTCCTTTGCGCGAACAAGAAACAATTGCTCGCGGAAATTTTGCATCCGGATTTTCAGATTTTGCGGTTTCTGGACGCTCTGTTTTCTTTCTCACGAAAGCAGCGACCGAGTCTGCGATTGAAGCAGAATCTAACGTTGGTTCGATTGTCTGGTGCCTCGAGGTCTCAAGTGATGAAGATTCGAAGAAGCATAAGGAAGTTCGTGAATTATGTAAAGTAGATACGAGCGAGGAACCGATAGTTTCTTCATCGTCGTCTGTCGTCGTCTCTGGCAACGCGCACGCGGCAAATACGGAAGAGAAAGCAGCAATTCTCGCGAAGTTGACGAAGGAAGTAAAACCGAAACCGCCTTCAAAATTGGAGCTTTTGAAACAACGCTCTTTAGAAGCAAGTTCAGATTCCGAAGAAGTGCTGTACGACGAAGAAATATACCCGAAAATATCCAACGCGAGCGATGTGAACGCAATTTTCTTCTACAATCCAAGCGGAAAAGCTCGAAAACGCGAAGCTGAAGATGAGAAAATATGTGCGAAAGCCATTGTCTCGGGATTGTTGGACAGCGAATTCAATAGCTTCTCCGGGGACCCAGAACTGATGGAGCTGTTCGAGAGTTTAGACTTACTGGGCGTAGACCCGACGCGAAACTACGATCAACAAGTAGAAAAGACTCACGTCTCAACTGGGCACGCGGCGGCGGCGATGGCTATGCATCAACAGAATCTTCTCGCCGAGAAAAATGCAGCAGGTAACAAAAGGGATGAGGACGATCCAAAGGTTTCTTCTCGCAGTGGGAAGACCAACACAAAGTCTCCCATCCATCGATTGAAAGAAAACCACCTCGGACCACCGGAAACTCCTCGAACGCCAAAAACAACTAACGACGTTCTCACCAGTCACGAAATCTTAAACGTCTCCCGAGAGTGTTGCGATCCCTCCTCCACGCGACAAGATGTGACTTCAGCGTTACAAGCCGTCCCTTTGATTGCCGCGAAAACAATTGTCATTGAATCTTCCCGCGCCTTATTTGTCCGTCTCATCCAAGACGTGTTTTCGGACGATGAGAACATCAAAGCGCTTTCAAAGTCTTTGGAAAACTTGGCACTCTCCGCCGGCGAAGTTCTCGGTGCCGACGCCGCTTTGCGATGTTTGAAGGTTGCGTGCGAAGATCCAGATGTGAGAGACCACGCCGAGGCAAGTGCGCTTGAAACTCCATCTGGGGCAATGTTGTCCGACGTCGTGACCAATATCACTCTGGCGTTAATCACGGAACATAGAAATAGAAATGCCGCTAGTTATTAGTTAATTTATAATAGAGTCTCTTTAGTATTGTAAAAGTATCATAGAACAAAAAGTATTGATGAAACCAGAATGGGTGAGAGAACGAAAACCTCCTTTTTGTGTGTGTCTAAAATATTATTGAACGCGCTGCGAGAAATAAAGAGGAAATCCTTAACGAACGAACGCTACTAACGCTTTTTTTTATTTTTAGCAATTGCATCTCGCATTTCTTTCTTCAGAGAAAAGTTCGATGCACCCCTTACGCGCGGTGACGGTCGAAACACCGTCGCAGCGAGACAACGATGACGATGCGAAGCGCGTCTCGACATCTCGGACGCGAGGCAGAAGATCGGTGACTTTTGCCGACGCGTCCACGCAAGGTGGCGAGGACGCGATGTTTGGTCGAGGAGGAGAAGAAAAAACCAACGTTGACGACGAGATGCGCGAGAGTAAGAAAATGAATGCCATGTCCTCGTTCACGAGAAGAGCGCTGGGGTCGCGCGCGTCCTTGGTTTTAGAAGCGATGAGTGGAGGAGGAGGTGTAGGAACAGGAAAGCGAGGCGCGAGGAAGCGCGCGTCCTCCAAAATAGATTTTGCTCCAGGAGGACAAGGAGAAGAAGAAGAAGAGGAGGACCAAAAAGACCGGAATAAAAAGATTTCCACCTCTTCCTCTTATTATTCTCAATCTCACCCTTCCTCTTGGCGCACGTTTCGGAGGCGAGGAAAAGAGTTTAGTCGCAAGATTCTGGATAATAAATTTACGTCGATATTCATGACCTTGGCGACTGTTTGGGCGTTGTTTGGCGACGACCTGCGAGTGTTGGCGTTTCCGATGGAGTACGACGAGATTTTGGTCGGCATCGCGATCGCATTGATTGTATTATTTGCGCTGGAAACGATCATGTCGTGCTTTGCAAAAGGGAGAAAGTATATTTTCGGTTTTTACTTTTGGCTGGACGTCATCGCGTGTTTGTCGTTGTTTATGGACGTGCCTGAGTTCATGGCGTTTGTAGGCATGGATCCGTGCGAAGGAACGGACTCGTACGGCACTGGTTTGGAAGGCGAAGAGTACGACGAGAGGTATGGAACTAAATCAGAGAATTCTGGCGATATCGCCAGAGCAGGGAGAGCATCGAGAGCGGGGACCAGAGCGGGACGACTTGTGCGCGTCGTTCGATTGATTCGAGTTGTAAAGTTGTACTCTTCTTTGCAACAGAAGAAAAACGCCAAAGAGCAAAAGGAAAGACGTGCTTCAATCGCTCGAAGTTCTATGATTTCATCTTCGTCTTCAATATCGTCATCGATTCACAATCAAGACAGCAGGGAACAAATGTTACAAGTGCGCAAATCTTCCGTGCAATCTTTAGAGTCCGTGAACTCAACATCGACTGGGAATAGCGCAAAAGGAAGCGGTGAAGGTGATTTTGAGACGCCACTGATGAAGAAGAACTCGCTGACAAACCAAGCGGAAGAATTTGACGACATGTCCGACGACGATTTAGAGCAATCGAGAGTCGGAGAGCGACTTTCCGAGCTCTCAACGAGACGTGTGATTATTGGCGTCTTATTGATGTTATTCATGATGCCAATCTTTGCGGCAGATTTCTTTACTGCCGGCGAAACGAATACTCTTATCGACGGCGGCTTGAAAATCGTCCACGACTCGGCGCGTTTTGATCCCAACGACGAACAAGCCAGACTCGGATTTTTTCAAGCTTTGAATCGATATTACGAAGATACAGACGAAACGATGTATCGATTGGTCATCAACGGCACTTCGTACGAACGAAACGCGAACTTGTCCAACGACATTGGATCCTTGAACGACGATGACCCGTTGTCGTCTTTATATTTAAATCTTCCTGGCGTTCAATATCCGAAGCTCAGATGCGAGGCGTTCGAGTTCGCCATGTATTCCGGCGATGGTGAAAACGAACGTTACGATAAACTCTCCTTCGCGTTCTTTGACGTTTCGAAAATTTACAAGTTGCAGTCTGTGTTGAACATCGCGAAAACAATCTTCGTGTGCATCGTCTTGCTCCTCGGCGCACTCTTATTCTCGAAAGATGCCAACGAGTTAGTCTTGCGACCAATTGAACGTATGGTTTTAAAGGTTCAAGCTATGGCAGCGAATCCGCTGACGAAATTTTCTATCCGACCACACGATGACGAATTAGAATCTGAAGGTGAGCAGCTAGAAACGCGAATGCTCGAAAATAGTATCGCGCGGATCTGTTCGCTACTATCTGTCGGTTTCGGCGAGGCTGGGACAGAAGTCATCGCCGAAAATATGAAGAGAGGTGGCGAGATTAATCCGATGATTCCTGGACGGAAAGTCGTCGCTATTTTCGGCTTTTGCGACATTCGCCAATTCACAGATTCTACGGAAGTTCTGCAGGAAGAAGTCATGGAGTACGTAAACACGATCGGTAAAATCGTGCACATGGAGGCGCACTTACACGGCGGCAGCGCGAACAAAAATATTGGCGATGCATTCCTCCTCGTGTGGAAATTTCCTCCCAATATTACCACGCGAGACGTTGATCTCGCGAGCGAAGGACTGTTGAAGGACGAAGAAAAGCTCTTGATTTTGGAGCAAATCGCTGATGGTGCTTTAGTGAGCTTCTTAGCCGTCATGGCGGGTTTACGACGAAGTGCGAAACTGTCCTCGTACAAATCGAACAAGAAGTTGAATAAACGCATGCCGAATTTCCAAACGCAAATGGGTTTTGGATTACATGTCGGATGGGCGATTGAAGGCGCGATTGGTTCAGAGTATAAAGTTGATGCGAGTTATTTATCACCGAACGTAAACATTTCAGCGCGTTTGGAGGCGGCGACGAAACAATTTGAAACGCCTTTATTGTTCACTGGTCAGTTTGCAAACATTTTATCCTCGAGCACGAGAACTCAATGCCGACAAATAGATCACGTTACGGTGAAAGGATCGGAGCAACCGTTGAGATTATACACGTGCGACGTGGATGTAGAGGCTATTCCTGTGCCAACGCACGAAGAGATTTTATCCGGCCGCTCTTACGAAGATGAAACGAATTCTTTCCAACTCTACGAGAATCCGTTCTTGGAACATCCGGACATCGCGCTCATGCGAAAACGCGTTTCGGAGGAATTTTTGACCAATTTCGAACGAGCGTTTCAAAAATACGAAACCGGCGATTGGAATGAAGCGAGAAATTTGCTCCAAAAAACGAGAAAAAGATTATCGCACGACGGAGAAGAGATCGAAGATGGGCCGACGAAGAGTCTTTTGGCCGTAATGGAACGAACAAACTATCGAGCCCCGAGCGATTGGGCAGGATATCGAGCACTTACTGAAAAGTGATTAAATATTTATATTGTAACAGGTCACCGTATTTATTACTACTATTTTCTATTTGCTACTGTTGTCGTTGCTGTCGTTTACGCTGGCATCAGAAATTCACAAAGGAGCTGATGAACACGCTTTCATCTAAGTTCAAAGTCGAATGCCACCATCGGTCCGGAAAGTAGATCCCCTCGTTCTCGTCAACGACGCACGTCAACACTTTCTTCTCGTTTCCGTACTTATCCACGTCAACGCCTCTTTTGTTTTTCATCTTCTTATTGTTACGACCAATGTCGTTAATAGTTGTCTTCTTAAACCTAGCCTTATTCCCGTTTGCTTTGAATCGCATCGCCGCTTTCGCGGCGGTTTCGTTGCCATTAAACACCGGTTCAAACATCGGCGGCGAAACGAACCACTTTTTCCTTCCGTAAATACTTTCCGACCATCCCGGTCCGTGTATGTGATAAGGCACTCCAGATAGAGGTCCTCCCACCCCAAACGAATAAGCCACCGACGCGCTTTCGGGCACGTATTTCTTCCCAATCAAAGACGCCCTCTTAAACGCGGGGAAGAAAACGCCAAACCCGTCGTGGTCGTTGTCGCCGAACCAGTACCAAATCTTGTCCGCCCTTTGATGGGGGCGGATTGGTTTCAAATATATCCCGTTTTCGTCCAGGTAGTCTTTCAATTTAACATCTTTTTTGTCGTAGCTAAACGTGTTCGCGGAGGAGAGCGTGATTGTTTTGTCGCCGTGCATTTTGAGTAAATTTTCTTTCGAGCTCAACTTTTCGCGAAAGTATTTCCAATCCTGGTCTTCGTTTTGTTCCCGAAAGCTCACCACGACCGGTCGTTTCTCGCGATACTCTCGATTAAACTTTTCCAAGGAAAGCTCATCGATGCGGTACCGATCGATAGCGCAGTTGTTGTCCGCGTCGTGAGCCGGGACTGTATACCGCTTCCAGCCTCCTCCTCCTCCTCCTCCTCCTCCGGGAGGAGGAGGGAGAAGAGAAACGTAAAACGCGTCTCGTTCGCTGTGCTCGAGAAACCAGACGAACGCGAATAAAACCGCGGTCAAAAGAATCAGCGCGAGTCTTCGTTGTTCCGCGCGTTTTTCCTGTCGACGCCGTTTGTCGTGCTTGTCGTCGTCGTCGTCGTCGTCGTCCATGCGTGTGTGTCTTTGTGGTAGTCGCTTTTTGTTTGTGTGATTTGTGATTTTGATTTCTTCGATGACGTTTAACGGTTTTGGAATAAATTTTCCCCTCTTCACTCACTTTTGTTTGCTCACGCGCGCGCACACGCACACAAAACACACACAAAGGAGAAAAGTCAATACGTATACCCCCACCCCCCGCGCGCGCGAATCGTTGAGAATGAGAGAATATCTCGGGAGGAGGAGGAGGAGAAGGAGCCGTAGCGGCTACGTATCGCTGTTAACGAGTCCGACGCGACTCTTTTTTCCTCTCTTGTTGTGTTGCGCTTTCATCTCCGTCGAGGGAGAAAACGACGACGCGTTTGATGAGTCGCGAAGAGGGGTAGTTATTTCTTCGAGCGAATATTTGCGACCGGAGAGCGCGTCGGAGGCGGTCGAGTTGAAACCGTCGTCGTCGTTTTTGTTGAACAATAACAACCACAGCGAGAGAGGAGAGAAGGCGACGACGAGGAGCGGACGACGACGTTTATCTGACGATGGTGATGATGTCGACGACGACGACAAAACTCGCGAGGGGGTGCTGAAACCGAAGCAAGTGCACTTGTCGATAACTGGAGACGAGGAAGTCACCGTCGTGTGGACGACGAGCGCACCTTTGGACGAGGAGAAAGATTTCGAGGTGAAATACGCGTGCGCGATGAAAAGCTTCTTCGAGGAACACGGTGACGACGAAAACGTTGTGATTGATAAAGTGGTATCTTCGAGGACGCAAATGTGGCATTCAGGCAAAGTGTTCGAATCGTCTTCGTATACGCAGCAGATGTGTTTGGCGTCGGCGACGAGTTTAACCGCGCCGAGTATGGGGGGACCGAGAACACCAGTTTCGAGAGATGTTTTAGCAAAGCTCGCGAATACATCGAGTTGGGCGGATACAGACGCATCGAATTATAACGTCGTGAATAGTTTTGAAGACGTCGTGCCGAACGAGTGGTTTACGATGGGAAAACCGTGGGAAAAGACGGTGTGTTTGGGGTACGCGAACGCCAACGGCGGTTGGTATCGAAGTCCGTTTATTCATAAAGCGACGATTAAAGATTTGAACAACGAAAGAGGTTCTGATATGTGCGTGTATCTTTTACCGCACGACGAGGATGAAAATGGGAAGAAGGTGTACAGATCATTTAAGAAGCGCGGCAGTAGTAATAGCAACGAAGGAGAAACGATACTCTCCGTCATGGGAGACACCGGTCAAACAGAAGTGACGAAGAAAGTCTTTCAGCACGTGAAAGACGTTGTAAAACCGCACGCGGTGATTCATACCGGCGATGTATCCTACGCCGATGGATTCGCCCCAAGATGGGATTCGTTCGCGGAAGTATCCGAAGCATTGTTTAGTTCGGTTCCTGTCGTTATTGCGAGTGGGAATCACGATGTTGTGAATAGCGGCGCAGAATATACAGCTTTCGAGAAACGCTACGAGACGCCTTGGAGACGAAGCGCCTCGTACACTAAAAATTTCTGGTCCTTCAACGTCGGCAAAGCGCACGTCGTGCACATTGATTCGTACTCTTCAGTCTCGACGCAAATGTTTGACGGTGCCATCGCGGATACGTTTCAAACTTGGCTTGAGAACGATTTAGAACGAGTGAACAGAAAACAAACGCCTTGGATTATCGCCGTGTTCCATGCGCCGTGGTATAACTCCAACTCTGCGCATTACAAAGAGAACGAACCGCAACGACAGAAATACGAACAGATTTTATACAAATTTGGCGTCGATGTTGCCGTGAATGGGCACGTGCACAGTTACGAGCGTTCTCATCCAGTCTATAATGGTCAACGCAACGCGTGCGGTGTAACGCACATAGTTGTCGGTGATGGAGGAAATTATGAAGGACCATACGGTGCGAGCTGGATGACTCCACAACCGTCCTGGTCGGCATTTCGCGAAGGTTCTTTCGGTGCAGGTTCTCTCATAATACACAACGATACGCACATGAGTTGGAAATGGGAAAGAAACGCGTGCGTTCATCCAGATGGCACCACAGATTTGAATCACACGTATTGGTCTATGCGCGACGGTGAGTCGGCTTCGAGTTGCCGAACAGATCCAGACATTAGCGAGAACGCCTTAGTCCCTGTTGATACATACATGTTTATCAAGAATGAAAACGAATGCGAGAATAGGAAAATGGGAAGCGGCAGTGGTGGTGAAAAGTTGGCGTTTACTGAAATTGACGACGATGAGGAAATCGCATCAAATAGTGACGATCTGTATCGTATCCAATCGCTCACGGTTGCGCTTGCGATATCGCTCGTGTGTTTAGGAGGCACGTGCTACGCGCTATGGAAAACGACGCAAGCGTTGAGGCGCGCTAAATTTGCAGTCAGCGTACACGCGGCGCACATGGACAACAACAGAATACGCGACGACGAATATGAGGAACAGAATGGATTGGAACTAAATATTAGCAATTCGTTCCATGCTGCTCAAGACGTTGATGAAGGCGATGAAATGCTTCTCTTTGCAGGGACGGGGCAAAATCGAATTACGAGTAGTAGTAGCGGTCACGTGTAGTAAGTACACTGTAAAATATGAGTTATAGTTGTAGTTGAGTAGTAGCAGTGACATAAGTTAATACACAAACATATACATATCTATTAGTCGTAATCATCTCCCCAATCCTCGACGACGTCTCTTTGTTTTCTGTGGTTCTGTTTCCCGTATCCTCCTCCACCTCCTCTTCCCTCGCGTCTTCTTCCGCTAAAGCCTTCCTTTTCCGCCTGTTTATTCCTCGCGTCTCGGTGTCTTTGATTCCTCGCACCGTCTCTTTTCTCCTTGAACCAATTCACAATCTTACTCGCCGGTAATTTTGTCGCGTCTCTGATCCCCTGAATCGTCATATCATCTGGGTAGTGGTTCCCGGTCTCCCATATCTTCTCCAACGTCGCGACGTTTGAAGATCCCAGTCTCGTTTTCTTGAATCCTTTATACGCCGGCATCCCACCCGGACCGCTTTTTTTCCCCTTCAACGGTGCTTTTACGTCGTGCAATTTGTCCCTTCTCACCGTCTCTTTCGCTCTGTTTGAAAGCAATCCCATGATCTCATCGTCCTCGCCTTCATCAACGTCCTCGCCTCGAAATTGTTCCTGCGGGTACTTCTCCGCCAACTCTTTTTGTCGATGTTGGTTTTCCTTCATCCACGCGGTCACGTCTCGTCTCTCCAATCCTAAATCGTTCGCTAAATCGTTCAGTTTAAACGTTCTTCGACCACCAGCTAAAGCTCGCTCCAACGTTGCCACTTTATGTGGTGGTATGATGATTTTTTTATTTCTCGCGTTGTCCGCAACCACGGCAGCTTCTTTTTCAAACTGCTCGAGCAAGTCCGACCATTTTTCATCCTCGTCCTCGTCGTCGTAAGACGCGAACGTTCTCGTCAGTCTTCTTTTTCTTCTGCCGTTATTGTCGTTGTTGTTGTTGTTAAAACTATTCGTAGTACTAATGGTAATAGCAGAGACAGAGAGAGCAGTCATCCCGCGCTGCAGTTTTCGTCGCTCCGCTCCGCCGCTAAACGAGGCTCGCTGTCTCGACGACGACGACGACGACCAACACGAGGAGGAGGAGGACGACGACGATGATAACGGTCCTCCTCCAAAGGAAGGAAGGTGACGATTTTGGTGATTTTTTAGAGCCGTCGTCGTCCAAGTCGTCGTCGTCTTCAAAGCCCCCGCAACGCGACGCGCGGCTCGTCTGAAAGAGGAAGAAGAGGAAGAAGACGGGGACGTGAGGCAGCACGACCGTCTCAGCAGCTCCATTGTCGGCGTTTTGTGTGTGCAATCGAAAAAAATTGAATGTGAAGAAAAAGCTGACTCCCTTTTTCAAACACCACCGAAAAAAGAGGAGGCTTCTTCTTCTTCTCTCTCTCTCCTCTCGCGCGCGCGCGCACCGCCAGAAGAAAAACACCAACAAATACAAGGTTTTGGGCGCGGGATGGTGACTACCATCCACAAAACGAGAACATTTTCGGACTGATTTAATAGGAATAATTGGTACTGTTTAGGTTGGACATCGTCTTGTTCTTCTTCTTCTTCTTCTTCGTCGTACTGAATAATACGTGCGGTTTTCTTATTATAATAGGTTCTCTCTATGATTGCTAAGGTTCAAATTCTACTTTATCGCTCCAAGTACACGTAAAATAACATATTTAACGGTATGACTTTTGGAATCTCGCTCTCGCACCGCGACCACCCGCCTTCTTCGGTTCCATTCTTCTCGGATCGGCCACCAAAAGAGTCCTATCGAATTGTAATAATGCGTCTTTAAGCTCCTTCTTCGTGGCCTCATCGACGTACTTTTGAGTGTACGCCACTAACCCTTTCGCAATCGCTTGTCTCACGGCATACATTTGCGAAACGTGACCACCACCCTTGACGCGAACGCGGATGTCAACGTTGGCAAACTTCTCCTTGCCCAACAAGAGCACCGGCTCCAACGCTTTCGTTCTGAGTAATTCCGTCTTCTCGAGCTCGATGGGCGACCCATTCAAGCGCATGAGACCCTTCCCTTGTTTGACGTGCGCGACGGCAACGGCAGTTTTTCTGTTTGAATGGGTAAACGAGTGAAAAAGAAAAGAAAGAATGCGACGGTGAGTTACGAGTTCGAATGCGATATTCGCGCGCGCGTCTATATACGAAGGCAAATTTCGCGCGCATCTTTCCTCCCACATTTTTTTTTAAGCGGGGCCTAAAATGGACAAAGGATGGATGCGCGCGCGATAGGTTATCATCATCTCGCGAACGATAAAATGTCTCGCGAACGATTCGATTAGATTCAGCCAAAACTATACGTACTTGCGTCCAAAAGTTTGCACGGATTGCGTAGACATCTTCACTGTTTGATGTGTGCGTGCTCTATTGTGATGCATTTCCTTTTTTGTATGTTCGACCCTACTTTTACTTTTTTTTTCTTCCCTTCCAGCTTTGCGCCCTCGTTT
>Ga0255765_1004299_pt1 | contig 14358 bp, 12 predicted proteins | sample 041ome_8_FD_179965 | JGI IMG/M metagenome (GOLD analysis project Ga0255765, IMG submission 179965) | Coastal salt marsh microbial communities from the Groves Creek Marsh, Skidaway Island, Georgia - 041407BS metaG (version 2) | ecosystem: Environmental > Aquatic > Marine > Intertidal zone > Salt...
TAGAAATTATAGCATATGACGTATTTAGTGTATCGGATACTGTAAGTGCAGCTTCTGGTGGTACTTTCCAAAGTAACGTAAATTTCGATTCTGGTATTGATGTCACAGGCAATGTGACGGTCACAGGAACTGTTGATGGACGCGATGTCGCGACAGATGGGACAAAGCTAGATGGTATCGAAGCATCCGCAGACGTAACAGACGCAACCAATGTAGCAGCCGCTGGTGCACTAATGGCTACTGGCGGTTCAGTCACCGGTGATGTATCATTTGGCGATGATGACCAAGCCATCTTTGGTGCTGGAAGCGATTTGATCATCAAGAGTGACGGTGCAAATGCTCTCATTCAAGGCGCTGGAACGACTTACATTCGTGGAAGTACCCTTATCCTTTCCGCAAACGGCGGCGCCGGCGGTTTTGAAACTGGCATTAGAATCAACGAAGTCAGTGCTGAAACAAGTCAAGTCGAACTATATTATGATAACAGTTTGAAACTTGAGACTGTATCTGGGGGCATTGACGTAACAGGCACAGCAGTCACAGACGGCCTCACAGTAGCTGGCAATGTCAGCGTAGACGGCGGCACAATCAAGCTGGATGGTAACTATCCTGTTGGCACATCTAACGTGGCGTTGGGCAATCAAGCATTGGATGATGGTTCATTAAGTGGCACAGATTTAGTTGCAGTTGGAACACTTTCACTTTCAAATAACACTAGTGGTGCTGGTAACGTAGGCATTGGCAGCCTTGCGATGATTGCTAATACTACAGGAAATTACAATACGGCTGTTGGTTCTGGACAAGATGGTTTTGTTCAAGGTGCTTTAGGGTTAAATACTAGCGGGTCAAGTAATACTGCAATAGGATATCAGTCACTTCGTTCCAACACCACCGCATCCGACAACACTGCAGTGGGTTATCAGGCTCTTTATGCAAATACTGATGGTCAATACAACACTGCTGTAGGTTCCCTTGCATTAGATGCAAACACTTCTTCTGATTACAACACTGCTGTAGGGTATGCTTCTTTAGGTAATAGCACTGGCGATAGTAACACGGCTATAGGCTATGCAGCTATGTCATTAAATACCACTGGCACAACTAACGTAGCAGTTGGTCGGCAGGCGTTACGTTCCAACACCACCGCATCTAACAATACTGCTGTGGGACATCTGGCTCTTTATAGTAACCAAACTGGTAGCCACAATGTGGCGATAGGTACTGAAGCTGCGTATAGCTCAACATCTACTTATGTTACTGCTGTAGGGAGACAGGCTGGTTATAATACCACAACAGGAAACATTTGTGCGGTTGGATATCAAGCCGGACTTTCAAACACTACCGGAACAGCAAATACTGCTGTAGGCCGTTACCGGCCTTTATATTACAACACAACAGGCTCTAGTAATACCGCTATAGGTGACCAAGCCTTGTTTAACAATACTACGGCAGCCAGCAACACTGCCGTTGGGTATCAGGCAGGGTATAGTAATACGACTGGACATTCTAATACCGTTGTTGGTTTTAGGGCTGGAAACTCTGCTACCACTGGGAATGGTTCAACATTAATTGGCTCATACGCAGGATATAATTTGACAACAGCAGCCCATTCTAACACATTTGTTGGAACAGGCGGTTGGGCTACTAACGGTGCTGGCTATGACGTAACAACAGGCACAAGAAACACCATCATTGGTGGCTACACCGGCAATCAAGGCGGCCTAGACATCCGCACAGCCAACAACTACATCGTGCTGTCGGATGGCGATGGTAATCCTAGAGTGTATATAAATGGTGAAGGTAAGATGCAGGTAGGGTACCCGCTTAACACTTTCACAAGTTTTAACTGTAGAGCGCATACCGCATATGCTTACGCAGCTAACTTTCAAGTGCGTACAAATGGATACGGTATATATTTAAGAAACGCCTCTGATACTGTTGTCGGCACAATCATTATGAACGCCAGCAGTACTAATTTTAATACAACGTCTGACTACCGCCTAAAGGAAAATGTAGTTGACTTAACTGGCGCAGCAGACCGTGTTCAACAACTAAACCCAAGCCGGTTCAATTTTATTGAAGAACCAGATAACACTGTTGATGGTTTTCTTGCCCACGAGGTTGCTAACATTGTACCGGAAGCCGTTACAGGTGAAAAAGATGCGGTTGATGATGATGGCAATATTGTGGCGCAAGCAATTGACCAAAGCAAATTAGTACCACTGCTAACAGCAGCGTTGCAGGAAGCACTAACTAAAATTGATGCACTTGAGGCTCGTATAGCCGCACTTGAGTCCTAATTTATAAGGAGATTAAAATGGACGAACTAACAGCAGAACAAATCGCACAGCACTACACCGCAATGGGTCACAGCGTTGACCTCATCAATGCTATTATTGCTGGCGAGGCTATGGCAGACGATGATGCCGCAGACAAGCAGGACTGTGTAAACAGGAATGTTGAGCATCTCGAGATTATGGTTGCTAAAGAGTTCTGGACTACAGAGGATATGACAGCAGCCAATGCCGCTATCTCTGCTGGCAACTCTTACACAGCGTAGGGGTTAAACCAGTGGACAAGTTAACTTTAGCGGACATTTAATAGGATAAACGGAGTAAAAACAATGACACGAAGTACTATTAATAGCAGATCGATTGAAGGTATAGATTCTATTGATGCTACCGGTACTGTTACGGCTGCTGGACTAACAGTAGATACCGATACTCTGCATATTGATAGCACGAACAATAACGTGGGCATTGGGGTTAGTTCTGTTGTAAATCCATCGAATAGAACTGCACTACAAGTGTCTGGTGGGACTCAAGGCGGTGGTATTTACTTTGGCACAAGTACAACAGATACAGAAAACTCACGCGTAGTTTCAGACGGTAGTGGTGGTGTATATATTGCCACAGCTACTACTGGTGGCGCACCTATAGCGTTTTATAGTGGAAACACAGAACGTATGCGCATCGACAGCAGTGGAAACGTGGGCATTGGGACGAGTAGTCCACAAGCAGGATATAAGTTACACGTTAATGGTGCAATACAAGCAGAAAATGAGTCTTTCTCCGCAGGAAGGGAAAATGCTTCAAAGCCATCGTTTAATTTTCACGATGACACTGATACCGGTATTTTTAATATAAATCCGAACATATTAGGATTTTCAACTAGCGGTTCAGAACGTATGCGCATAGACGCAAGCGGCAACGTGGGCATTGGTGCGATACCAGAAACTACGTTTGCACAAAAAAAGACATTGCGATTAAGTACAACTGCTTCTTTGATAGCCGGTGGGGCTTATTATCCCTATCCATATTATGTTGCAAACAATCTTTATTATGATTCTTCAGACAACCTTAAATATATTGCAAGTTCTGGTGGTGCTCTTCTTGATGTTAACGCTCATCTAGGTGGTAGATTTTCATTTTATACTGCACCAACTGGAACATCTGGAGCAACGGCAAGTCTTACAGAACGTATGCGCATCGACAGCAGTGGAAACGTGGGCATCGGAGATAACAATCCATCCCAGAAACTTAGTGTCAACGGACATATTAAAATAGACGCTGGCTCAACTGGTTATCTTCTAGGGCCAACAGGGGAAATGCTGGTTGGCGAAGATAGCGTCGGGTTTTATCTAGGCACCGGATTCGGTATTAATCCGAATATTCCATTCTACTACGGCAACCCCAGTCCCAATCCAACAGCCTCGCATAACTTTAGAGGAACAACTTTTAATCTCAATACTACCAACGCTACAATTGCTCTAACAAGCAATGCATCCAATGTTAGATTCGATAACGGTCTTTTCGTCATATACGGTTCTGATGCGGGGAGCCAGTTGTCTCTTTGGGCAGATAATAGTGGGCCAACTCATTTAGCTGGATACACTTTTGACATAAAGACAGGGCCAAATAACAGCAGAACTTTTCGAGGCTTTTCGCAAAACCAAACTGGATCAGTCACGATTGGTCACAACGCAGGTGGCCCTAACAATGGCTACACGACAGCGATGGATTTGCGGTACGTCGGTGGGGGTACTGAATATGGCATAGACTTTCTCCCATACGCAAACGGCGCAAACGCTCTAACTTTCTGGAACGCTGCTGGTTCTGTCTCAGGTGCTATTAACGTCGGCGCATCAAGCACTTTGTATAACACCTCATCAGACTACCGCCTTAAGACCGCAGTCACCTACGACTGGGATGCAACCAGCCGGCTGAAGCAACTTAAGCCAGCTAGGTTTAAGTGGATTGTTGATGGCGATGATGCTGTTTTCGTAGATGGTTTTCTTGCCCACGAATGTGAGGCAGTACCAGAGGCCGTCACTGGCACTAAAGACGCTATGCGTGACGAGGAATACGAGATCACACCAGCGGTACTTGACGAGGATGACAACGAGGTAACGCCAGCGGTTATGGGTACACGTTCAGTGCCGGATTACCAAGGCATTGACCAGTCTAAGCTGACCCCATTACTTACCAAGGCACTAATTGAGGCGGTTGAAAAAATTGAACAGCTTGAAGCTCGCATCGCGGAATTAGAAAATGTATAAAGAAGAGTAAACCAAATAAACTTTATCTTTAATTTTAAAATCATATAAATAGTCATAGATATTTTTAACGGAGAATCTCTATGGCTAATCCTACATCACGTGCTACGCTCATAGAATATTGTAAACGAAGACTCGGTGATCCTGTGATCGAGATTAACGTAGATGAGGATCAGCTTGAAGATCGTGTTGACGAAGCTTTACAATATTATCAAGAGTATCATTCAGACGCAACAGTACGTACTTATTTAAAGCATTTAGTAACTGCAGCTGATGTTACAAATGAATATATTACACTTTCAAATGATATTATTTTCGTATCAAAACTATTTCCGATCTCTAGTTCCTTTAATACGTCATTTAATTTCTTTGATATTAAATATCAAATGATGTTAAACGATATTGCTGATCTACAGAATTTTGCTGGAGATCTTGCTTATTACGAGCAAATGCAGCAATATTTAGGTATGCTTGATATGAAATTAAATGGTACACCTCAAGTACAATTTTCTAGAAGGCAAAATCGTTTATATGTTTTTGGTGACTTTGCTGATAAAGATATTAAAGCTGGTGAATATATTATTGCTGAAGTATATCAAATTATAGATCCAGATACACATACATCAGTATATAATGATATGTGGTTAAAAGAATATACAACAGCCTTAATTAAACAACAATGGGGTGCAAACCTAATTAAGTTTGAAGGTATGCAATTACCAGGTGGTGTAGTATTAAACGGACGACAGATATATGATGATGCAACTAGTGAGATTGCACAGTTAAGAGAAAATATAAGACTAGAGCACGAACTTCCAGCAGATTTCTTTGTAGGTTAATATGGCCACTAATTTATATTTCAGTCAAAAGGTAAGATCAGAGCAAAATCTATATGAAGATATTATTATAGAATCTCTGAAAATGTACGGTCAAGATGTATATTACTTACCGCGTGACCTAGTTAATGAAGATACGATCTTTGGTGACGATATACCATCGTCATTTAATTCTTCACATAAAGTCGAAATGTATATTGAAAATATAGAAGGATTTGATGGAGAAGGAGATCTTTTTTCCAGATTTGGTGTAGAGATTCGTGACGAAGCAACATTTGTTGTATCACGTCGTAGATGGATTCAGCAAGTACAAAGAATGGATACAGAACTTACGAGCGTACGGCCGCGCGAGGGTGATTTAATTTATACACCATTATCTAATTCTTTATTTCAAATTATGCACGTAGAACATGAACAACCTTTCTATCAGTTAAGTAATCTTCCAGTCTTTAAAATGCGTTGTCAGCTCTTTGAATATAATGATGAAGATCTTGATACAGGTGTTGAGGTTATCGATAAAATTGAAAGAGACTATGCCTATGCATATACTCTTACATTAAGTCAGCTATTAGATTCAGCACAAGGTTCAGCTTTTATCGACAGCGCTGGATTGGTTGCTGGAGTTACTATTACTGATTCCGGTGATGGTTATTATAAGCAACCAATTGTTACATTTACATCTGCAACTGGTACCGGCGCAACTGGAGTTGGATTAGTAGATAGTGATACCGGTAGAGTATCAAGTGTTAGAATTACAAATGGAGGTGCCGGATATGGTACACCACCATCAGTATCGTTTACAAGACCCGATCCTGATGCATTTTCTATTGGTGAAACAGCAAGAATTAAACTTTCTAGTGCTACACTAACAGCAGAAGTTGCCGATTGGGATGATTCAGATAATAAGTTAAAACTTATCCATCTTGGTTCTAGTGACGGTAAATTCCATCAGATACCAACATCTAAGGGTGTTGTTGGATTAACAACTAATGCAGGTGGTGTTATTACTGTATCTGTAGAAGATAACCAAATATCTGAAAATGAACAGAATGAGTTCTTTAGTCCAAGTACTCTTAATTTCTTAGACTTTACTGAGAATAATCCATTTGGTGATCCGGAGAATAATTAATGTTTGGTAGTCATTTTTATCATCAGAAAGTTAGAAAGTGTGTATCAATCTTTGGTGCTCTTTTTAACAACATATATGTCATACGTAAAAATTCTTCTGGTGCATCAGTAAGTCAGATTAAAGTTCCTCTTTCATATGCTCCTAAGCAAAAATATTTAGAAAGAATTAGAGAAAATCCGGATTTAGATACAGATACAAAGGTGGCAATTAAGCTTCCACGTATGTCATTTGAAATTACTTCTTTTACATATGATACACAAAGACAGCTAACAAAGGTAAGTAATTTTAATACTATAGGAACATCGAATACAAATAGACAAAAGTTTTATTCTCCTGTACCTTATAATATTAACTTTCAATTAAATATATACGCAAAGAGTCAGGACGATGCACTTCAGATTGTTGAACAGATTCTTCCTACATTTAATCCACAGTATTCACTTACAATTAAACCCTTTGCTACTGAATATCCAGATTTCAAAGAAGATATACCAATTATAATTCAGAGTGTTTCTTTCTCCGATGATTTTGAAGGAGCAATGGAACAAAGACGTACTATTGTTTATACTCTAGATTTCGAAATGAAAGTTAGTTTCTACGGTGCTATAAATACTGGTGAAATTATTAGAAACTCTATTGTTGATCTTTACTTACAGAATGTAGGATTATCAGACTCTGACGTTGCGAATGAAAGGATTAATACTGTTCCTGACCCACTGAGTACTATTGGCTTAGCAGATAGTGACTATGGGTTTACTACAACTATTACGAGCTTGACTTAATTATGGCTGATGAAAAAAATAATTTAAAGAATGATTATGACTATTCTCGAGAAACATATTACGAATTAATTGAAAAAGGTAAAGATGCTTTAGAGAATATGATTGAGGTCGCCCGCGAGAGTGAGCACCCGCGAGCGTACGAAGTATTATCAGGTATGATTAAAAATGTATCTGATGTAAATGATAGATTGATGGATTTGAATAAGAAGCAGAAAGAAATTAATCGGGAAGAAGTAAAACAAGTTAGTAGCACTACTAATAATGTATTTCTCGGTTCTACATCTGATCTTCAAAAACTATTACAAAATGATAAAGAAATTATAGATGTTACACCAAAATGAGAATTACCTCGGTAATCCAAATGTAAAACGTGACGGTGTACTTCAAGAATGGTCTGAAGATCTAGTTAGAGAATATGCAAAATGCATGGGTGATCCTGTATACTTTGCAGAAAAATATTGCAAAGTAATTTCTCTAGATGATGGATTAGTTCCATTTAAATTATATCCCTATCAAAAGAATATGTTTAGGCACTTTAATGAGCATCGGTTTAACATTGTATTGGCTTGCAGACAATCAGGAAAATCGATATCGGCCTGTGCGTACTTACTCTGGTTTTCATTATTTAATTCAGAAAAAACAGTGGCGGTTCTTGCGAATAAAGGGGCAACTGCTAGGGAAATGTTATCTCGCATTACGCTTATGCTCGAAAACATTCCGTTCTTTCTTCAACCGGGATGTAAAGCGCTTAATAAAGGATCAATTGAATTTAGCAATAACAGCCGTATCATTGCTTCTGCTACTAGTGGTAGCTCTATCCGCGGTCTTTCAGTAAACCTCCTATATCTAGACGAATTTGCCTTTGTAGAAAGAGCAGCAGAGTTTTATACGTCAACCTATCCTGTGGTATCTGCTGGTAAAGATACAAAGATTATTGTTACCTCTACTGCAAACGGTATTGGTAATACTTTCTATAAGATATGGGAAGGCGCAACTCAAGGTATAAACGAATTTAATCCATTTAGGGTTGATTGGTGGGATGTACCAGGGCGTGACGAAGAATGGAAGAAACAAACAGTAGCAAATACTTCTCAGTTACAATTTGATCAAGAATTTGGCAATACATTCTTCGGCACCGGTGATACACTTATTAATGCAGAAACATTAATGGGATTTAGAGCTGGTAAATATGAAAAAATATTAGAAGGTGGTAACCTTATTGTTTATAAGGAACCTTTAAAGAATCATGATTATATTATGACAGTCGATGTTGCGAAGGGAAGAGGTCAGGACTATTCAACTTTTAACTTGATCGATATTAGCGTCCGCCCGTTTCAACAGGTTGCTGTATATCGCAATAACACTATCTCTCCTTTGCTCTTCCCGAATATTATTTATAAATACGCAAAGTCTTACAATGATGCTTATGTAGTAATTGAATCAAATGACCAAGGAACAGTTGTCTGCAATGGTTTATATCATGATTTAGAATATGAAAATGTACATGTTGAATCTGCTGTAAAAGCAAATGCAATTGGTATCGAAATGAATCGTAAGGTTAAAAGACTTGGATGTTCTGCCATTAAAGATATATTAGAAAATAATAAGCTAAATATCGTAGATGAAAATACTATTATGGAGATATCAACATTTGTTGCAAAGGGTCAATCCTATGAAGCATCTGATGGTAACCATGATGATTTAATGATGAATCTAGTTATGTTTGGTTATTTTTCATCGACCCAGTATTTTGGGGATATGACCGATATTAATTTAAAAGATATGTTATTTAAACATAAAATGAAAGAGATTGAAGATGATATTGTACCATTTGGCTTTATTGACGATGCATCAGAACATATCCAAAAGATTGAACAAGAAGAGTCGCCATGGGCGATAGAATACTCTAACGAGTTATAAAATTGCAATTATTATAAATAATACTAATTGAACAACCGTATTATGAAATTCTTATAATTCGTAACCGAGAAGGAAAAAAATATGGCACTCTTTACACCGTCCGAATCACCAGCGGTTGTCGTCAAAGAGATAGATCTGACTGGCGGTGTGCCAAATGTCCAGTCAACTACAGGCGCAATCGTAGGTAATTTTAGATGGGGTCCAGTTGGTCAGCGAACAGCTATCGCCAATGAAGCAGAATTGGTAGAAAATTTCGCTTCACCAGACTCCGCTAATACAATAGATTTTCATAACGCAGCATACTACCTGCGTTATTCAAACTCCCTACAAGTAGTAAGAGAAGCAACTTCTGCATGTTATAACGCTCGTTCAACAACGGGTCAATTAGCATCTGATAGTGGTGGATCTCTACCATTAGAAAAAATTAATAATGCTGCTGATTTCGATACACAAAAAGCTGCTCTAGACTCAGACAGCCATACGTTCTTAGCAAAATATCCAGGTGAGTTAGGCAACTCACTTAGAGTTTCTGTCTGTCCTGCTAATTCTACAGCATTTAACGCATGGGCATATTCTTCAAATTTTGATAGAGTACCTTCAACTAGCTTTTTCGCACAGCAACTTTCTGCATCGAATGATGAGATCCATGCAGTGGTTATCGATAAAAATGGTAAATTTACCGGTACACCTGGTTCAGTATTAGAAACATTTCCGTTTCTTTCATTAGCATCTAACGCAAAAGGTTTACAAGGTGAAACCAATTACGTAAAAGATGTTATTAATGAAAGATCGCAGTATGTATGGTTAGCAGGATTCGATTCTGATTTCTCTAATGCATCTGCTGGAGCTGGTACTACTGCCGACAGTGGGGATAACTTTAGCAATGGATTAACTGCAGCTACAAATTACGATTTTGGCGGAGGTGCTAACTCTGGCGTACTAGGAACTGCAGAATTTTTAAGTGGATATGATCTTTTCGAAGATAAAGATATCGTAGAGGTAGATTTCCTTATTGCCCCTGGTATGACTATTAGAACAGATCAAACTACAGTCGTTAACGACCTTATTTCAACAGCAATTGCTAGAAAAGATTGCATTGCAGTTGCTTCTCCTGCTAGAAACGATGTGGTTAACGTTAACTCTGCAGCAACTGCTGTAACAAATGTGGTTTCAACAATTGATACATTTACTAATAGTTCATACGTGGTAAATGATAATAACTACCTTAAGGTATATGACAAATATAACGATCAGTATATCTTTATTCCTGCATCTTCTTCAACAGCTGGTATTATGGCGGCAACGGATCTTAATCGTGCTCCATGGTTCTCTCCTGCTGGTTCTAGAAGAGGTCAGTATTTAGGTATTACTTCAATCGCATATACCCCTACAAAGGCTCAGAGAGATACTTTGTATAAAGCAGGTGTTAATCCGATTGCTAATATCCCAGGTCAGGGTGTTATCTTATTCGGTGATAAGACAGGCTTAAGCAGACCATCTGCATTCGATCGTATTAACGTACGTCGTCTCTTCTTGGTACTCGAAAGAGCAATTAGTAGAGCAGCAGAGCAAGTTATGTTCGAATTCAATGATGAATTTACAAGAGCAGAATTTGTTAACATCGTAGAGCCAGTATTAAGAGAAGTAAAAGGCAGACGTGGTATTACTGATTTCCGTGTCGTTTGTGACGAAACAAACAATACAGCAGCAGTAATTGACCGTAATGAGTTCATCGCCAACATCTTCATCAAGCCGGCACGTTCCATCAACTATGTCACTTTGAACTTTGTGGCAGTTAGAACTGGCGTCGACTTCGAAGAAGTCGTAGGCACAGTTTAATAGCGCTAAGGAGATAATAAAATGGCAATATTAGGAGTTGATGATTTTAAGTCCAAACTCAGAGGTGGTGGCGCTAGACCTAATCTATTCAAAGCTACTATTAACTTTCCGGGTTATGCAAATGGTGATCCTGAATTAACGTCTTTCCTTTGCGAAACGGCGCAACTTCCAGGATCTACAATGGGTATTATTGTAGTACCATTTCGCGGACGTCAGTTAAAAATGGCCGGTGATCGTACATTCGCAGAATGGACAGTTACTATCATTAATGACACCGACTTTGCAGTTCGGAATTCAGTTGAGCGTTGGATGAACGGTATGAATGCACATAGTGCAAATACCGGTCTAACTTCACCAATTGATTACGAAGCAGACTTAAGAGTAGAACAATTGGATAGAGATGGAAGTTCACTTAAGGAATACATTTTCCGCGGTGCATTCCCAACTGATCTAAGCCCAATCGATCTGAACTATGGATCAAATGATGAGATCGAAAGATTTCAGGTTACGTTCCAGTATCAGTATTTTGATAGCTTAAATCCGTCTACTACATCTTAGATAAATATATGAAAGAGAGCGGGTTCGCTCGCTCTCTTCTTACTCTAATTAGGAATTTATAATGGCAGATAATAGATCACTTAAGTTATTTGGCTTTGAAATTAAAAAAGCAGAAACTGAAGATCCGAAGAAAAAACCTTCGATCGTACCTGCTCGTGATGATGACGGCGCAGGTTACGTAACTGCAGCTGGTACTCATTATGGGCAATATATTAATATCGATGGCGATGATTCAAAAGATAATTACCACTTAATTATGAAATATCGTGGTGTTGCTATGCATCCTGAAGTAGATATGGCTATTGAAGATATTACTAATGAATCAATTGCTGGTGGTGAACTAGAACAATCCATTGATGTTAATATGGATAATCTTGAGCAAAGCGATAAGATTAAAAAGATTATTAAAGAAGAATTCGATAACATTTATAGTATGCTAAACTTTAATGAATTAGGTCATGATATCTTTAGAAGATGGTATGTAGATGGACGTATTTTCCATCACTTAGTTGTAAATGAATCTAATTTAAAAGCAGGTATTCAAGAGATTCGTCCTATCGATTCTGCAAAAATGCGGAAAGTTAAACAGGTTAAAAAGAAAAAAGATCCTCAAACCGGTGTTAACCTAATCGAAAAAGTAGATGAATATTATATTTACCAAGAAAAGCCGGGACAAGCAAACTCAGGTGTAAAACTTACACTTGATTCAGTTTCGTATTGTACATCTGGCCTTCTTGATGAAGGTCGTAAGAAAGTTATTTCTTATCTTCATAAAGCACTTAAACCAATTAATCAATTACGTATGATGGAAGATTCTTTAGTCATCTATCGTCTTGCACGTGCGCCCGAGCGTCGTATTTTCTATATTGATGTAGGTAACTTACCAAGAGGTAAAGCTGAACAATATATGAAAGATATTATGGCACGTTATCGTAACAAATTAGTTTACGATGCTGCTACTGGCGAAATCAGAGATGATCGTAAGCATATGTCTATGCTAGAAGATTTCTGGTTACCTAGACGTGAAGGTGGACGTGGTACTGAAATTAGTACTTTACCCGGTGGTGAAAATCTAGGACAAATTGATGATATTGTTTATTTCCAAAAAAGATTATATCGTTCTTTAAATGTACCTATTTCTAGATTAGAATCTGAAAACCAATTTAGTCTTGGAAGATCTACAGAAGTTTCAAGAGATGAATTAAAATTTCAGAAGTTTATCGACAGACTTCGTACAAGATTTGCACATCTTTTTTATGATATTCTAAAAAAACAATTAATTTTAAAAGGTGTTATTACTGAAGAAGATTGGAATGGTATTAAAAATGATATTGTTCTTGATTTTGTTAGGGATAACCATTTTACAGAATTAAAGAATGCAGAACTATTAAGAGAAAAATTACAAACATTAGATCAAATTTCTAATTACGTAGGTGAATATTTCTCTAAAGAATGGGTCCAGAAAAATATTCTTCGATTTTCTGATGAAGATATTGAAAAAATTAATAAAGAAATGTCAGGGGAACAAGAAGAACAGCCTGATGAAGAAGAGCAGCAGCAAGCTGAGCCATCTCAAAAATTTGAACTAAAACCAGTTGCAACTCAAGGAGAATAAATTATGAGTGAAGAAGTACAAGCGGAAGTAGAAACCAATCCGATTGAAGATATGATTAATTATGCTATTGACCAGAATTTTAATAAAGCCAACAACTTATTTAATGATATGGTTACTATTAAAATGTCAGATCTACTTGATCAAGAAAAAATTAATGTAGCTAATCAAATGTATAACGGAGCAGAACCTGATGATGAGGATGATGAAGACCTCATGGGGGATGAGGATGACTCACAGCTCGAGCTTGACCTCGACTCAGAGAGCGGCGATGAAGAGGAAGAAGATTCCGAATGGGAAGACGCCAGTTTTGAAGAAGACGGACAAGACGAAGACGTAAATTAAAATAAGATGTCTGTGGAGGATTTATTAAAAAAGCGTAGGCAAATTAGAGTAACTTGGGATCCTGAAAAAATACCAAGTAAAGAATTAATAAATGATTTATTATCTAAAGCCTTCGACTTAGCTCCTTCTAAACAGAATTTATATCCATTTAAAATTCATGTAATAGGACCAGAAAATTATAAAGAAAAAGTTTTATTAGGTAGTATTTGCGCATTATTTAAAAAAGCATCTGTTAATAATTGGGAAAATGATGCAGCTATAGGATTAAATAATGCTTATAAAGAAGCACCATGGAATCTAATATTTGAATTAAGACAAGCTAAACATAATAATTTTACATCGTTTCATTCAAGACATTATGAAGAAGAATTTAAAAATTCCGGCAAAACTAGATTCACACAAATAGATTCTGATAGATTTAGATCAAGTGCCAATGTTAATTTAGCTTGTGTCGAGGTAGGATTATATACTCAGGTATTGGCAAGTTTATGTTTAGAAAAGGGATTAGATATATCTTATATAAAATCATTTCCGGAATGGATGTGGCAAAAGAGTCAAGGGAAGTGGTATAAAGATCCTCCTGGTGAAGTTGGGAATGATTGGTCTGTGTTTCCGTGGATAACAGAAATGCCTATTTTAGTTGTACAAATTGGATATAGTGTTAAAGGTATGAAAGATGCCCAGTCTACAGAATTTAAATTAGGTACTGCTAGAGAAGAAAATAAACCTGATTTAAAAGATTTAATTGAATACCGCTAAATAATTTATATTTTATTTAAAAA
>Ga0255765_1004310_pt1 | contig 14325 bp, 13 predicted proteins | sample 041ome_8_FD_179965 | JGI IMG/M metagenome (GOLD analysis project Ga0255765, IMG submission 179965) | Coastal salt marsh microbial communities from the Groves Creek Marsh, Skidaway Island, Georgia - 041407BS metaG (version 2) | ecosystem: Environmental > Aquatic > Marine > Intertidal zone > Salt...
ACCCGGAATTATGCCGGGTCTCTTCGTATTGCTTACCTGGGTTGCACAGGCCTACTATCAATCGCAGGGTCATGGTCTGTACAACCTTAAGGTGTTACTCGCTCGCTGATTCAGCGTCGCCGGCTTCATCGGCAGTCGCGCCGCCCTTAGGCGGTGTGACGGAAGATACCGCCAAATCATGATCAGCACCTAAGCTCAGAGCAACTGAGGTTACGCCTTTGGGTAATGTCAGATCAGACAGGTGAACGATAGCGCCAACTTCAACGTCGGCCATGTCTACTTCGATGAATTCGGGCATATCGGCAGGCAAGCACGATACCTCGATTTCTGTCATCTGGTGTTGGATCATGCCGCCACCCACCTTGACGCCTTTGCATGACTCTTCGTTTACGAAGTGCAGAGGTACGTTCACTTTGATGGCTTCGTTTGCCACTACGCGCAAGAAATCAATGTGTACAACACTGTTCTTGGCTGGGTGGCGCTGAAGATCTTTGAGTACGGCGCTTTCTTTGTGGTCACCGAAGTCAAGCGTCAGAACGTGGCTGTAGAATGCTTCGTTTTCGAGTGCCTTTTCGATGTCCTTAGATATGACGCTCACGCTGACGGGGTCTTTGTGACCGCCGTAAACGACGCCGGGTACAAGGCCCTCTAGGCGACGTAGGCGGCGGCTCGCACCTTTCCCTATGTCTCCGCGAGGTGATACTGCTATTTCAAATTGATCAGACATGGTCTGTTCTCCTCAATTAACTCTCGCGACACCTGCGACCAATGCCATGAGAGGGTTCAAATTACACTGTTATTCAAACAGTGCGCTAATAGATTCTTCGTTACTTACTCGGCGCATTGACTCAGCGAGTAGATCGGCAATGGTTAACTGCCGGATCTTTTTGAGCGCTTTGGCGTCTTCGGATAGAGGAATTGTGTCGGTAACGACCAGTTCGTCTAGACTTGAGTTTGCCAGGTTGTTAATGGCATTGCCCGACAGTACCGCGTGCGTACAGTAGGCGACAACTTTCACTGCCCCGCGCTCTTTGAGGGCATCTGCTGCTTTGCAGAGCGTGCCGGCTGTGTCGACCATGTCATCGACCAGAAGGCAGGTTCGGCCTTCAACGTTGCCGATGAGATTCATCACTTGAGCCTCATTAGCCTGTGGTCGGCGCTTGTCAATAATCGCCAAATCGGCATCACCCAGTTGCTTTGCGATGGCTCGCGCGCGAACCACTCCACCAATGTCGGGTGACACAACAATTAGGTTTTCATAGTTCGAAGCTACAATGTCAGCGTTGAGAACCGGTGAGCCATAAATGTTGTCTACGGGGCATGCGAAAAAGCCTTGGATCTGCTCTGCGTGCAAGTCAACGGTTAGTACGCGATCCACGCCCACATTTACGATCATGTCAGCGACGACTTTTGCTGATATTGGAACACGCGCTGATCGTACCCGGCGATCTTGGCGCGCGTATCCAAAATAAGGCACTACTGCAGTGATACGTGCGGCTGAAGCGCGACGTAACGCGTCGATCATTACAACGAGTTCCATCAGGTTGTCATTGGTGGGCGCGCAGGTGGGCTGTACAATGAATACGTCTTTGCCGCGAACGTTTTCGTTCAGCTCTACAGCGATTTCTCCGTCACTGAAGCTACTAACGGTGGCGTTGCCAAGAGAGAGATACAAGCGACTTGCCACTTTGCGGGCGAGGTCTAGATTCGCGTTACCCGCAAAAACCATCATTCTAGTGGACACGATGCTTCCTCTGGATGTGTTGTGTGTCGTTCTAATCACACCATATAAATGGCTGGGGTGGGAGGATTCGAACCTCCGAATGCCGGGATCAAAACCCGGTGCCTTGCCGCTTGGCGACACCCCAGTTGTTCTTTTAAGCCGTTCCAGTCAGCGTAGGAGACTGGTTAATGCCTTGAACTGCAAAGGCCAAATTCTCTGCTGGAACAGCGGCCGCTATTCTAGCGGCTTGTGCTTCAGAAAGACACTCTAAAAACACGCAACTGCCTGTTCCTGTGAGGTGCGGTTTGCCGTGTTGAGCGAGCAAATCATAGGCCGCTTTCACTTCTGGAAACCGTTGCAGTACGACCGCTTCGCAATCGTTTCTATACTGCCCCTCGAAAAAGGTCGCTATTGTGATGGCGGGCGTGTCTCGTGTCAATTCCTTGGATTGAAAAATTTCGGAGGTTGGTATTTCTACCGGTGGTTTGATTACCACGAACCATGATTCGGGCAAATCAATCGGTTTCAGAATCTCCCCAATTCCCTCAGCCCAAGCGCTGTGTCCGTAAATAAAGACCGGGACATCGGCTCCCAGTGACTTGCCAAGTGACGCTAGCTCTGCGGTTTGCAGGTCCAGTTGCCACAAGCGATTTAAAGCGATCAATGTGGTTGCGGCGTTGGAACTGCCACCGCCCAGCCCAGCACCGTGTGGTAACACTTTATCGATGAATATGTCAGCACCTTTGTCGCATCCACATGCATCTTTCAATGCGCGTGCGGCTCGAAAAGCCAGATTGGCGTCCATATCCATATCGAGTGCGGGGCAGCTTACTGTGATTTTGGCATCGGAGCGCACGGAAAATCGCATTGTGTCACCCCAGTTCAGGAGCTGGAATACGGTCTGCAAGTTGTGATAGCCGTCGGGTCTGCGCCCGGTCACATGAAGAAATAAATTGAGTTTAGCCGGTGATAGCAGAGTGAGAGAGGGCGCAGTCATGCCTCATTCCATTGTATAACAGCGATTTTAATGCGAGCGCCCAGTTCATGCTCTAGGGTTATTCGCGTGGGAAGCGTGTTGGATGCGCTTCCATCAAGGTCTGTTGTTACCCGCCATCCAACTGATTCAGTCTCTGTCGGGCTTTTTCCTCGAACCCACAAGAATAGTTCATATACAGGCACAAAAGTGTTGGGTAGAAGCTCTATCAGACCCTTGTTCAGTGTCACGCTATGGCTTGTTCCATCGGCGTCGAGCGTCATGCAATGCTGGCCTTTGCATTCTATAGTAAGAGAGCGGAGTCCCATCGCGCCGCTGAGTTCCAGCTTCACTGTATCGGTTGACTGGGTGAATATCGCTCTTGCGCTGCCACTTTCGGTGTCGGTACGAACAGCGACTTTCGCGCTCATTTGCCATTGGTAAGTGGGTGGAGCCTTGGAATCTTGCAAAGATGAACAGGCGCTCAGCAGGGCGATCACGACCGCGGTGGCAGTGCGCGTGATATTAGTCGGCATGGTTTGCGTTAAGTAGATTCGGGTTGAGCCGTTCGATTGTTGCGAGTAACCCTTCGTGCTCCGGCGATTCGACGATCGCCTCTTGCCAGATTTGGAGTGCCTTCTCGTTGTCGCCGAGTGCCAGCAGGACTTCCCCTAAGTGAGCTGCAATCTCGGGATCACGCATAAGCTCATAGGCACGCTCCAAGTAATTTTGTGCCTCTTTTAGACGTCCAAGTTTGTACAAAACCCATCCCATAGAATCGAGAATAGCGGGTTCATTTGGCGCAAGTGCGAGTGCTTTTTCGATCAGCTCTAGTGCTTCGCTGTGTCGATCGGTCTCGTCCGCCAAGGTGTAGCCCAATGCGTTTAGCACTGTGGCATTGTCAGGGCTCATGCCGAGAATGCTTCGCAGATCCTCCTCTAGCTGAGCTAGATTTCCTAAGCGCTGAGCGGCCATCGCTCGCGCGTAAATTAATGACTCTGAGTTTGGATATAAACCAATAGCTTGATCCAGAATTCTTTTGGTCTGTTCGTCTTGGCCAGCGCTCGTGAGTGCTTGTGCTTCCAAGGCAAAGAGTTGTTCCCCTCGCCGTGGGTGCTTCTGCCGTTGAAGGGCAAAGAAGGTGGACAGCGATTGGTACTGTTCAGACTGCAGCAGCAGGGCCGCGATACGGCGATTAGCGACAAGAAAATAGTTGCTTTCGCCGACCTCACGATAATGCTCAACCGCTGCCTGAGCATTGCCCGCCTGCTGTTCGATTTCGCCCATGTAATAGTGTGCTTCGTCCACCAATTGACCAAGTTCAAGGCATTGTCTCAAGTACGCCTTTGCAGCAAGTAGGTCTTGTAATTCCATATTGAGCAGGCCCAGGGACAAGAGGTACTCGCCGTTGCGCGGATCACCCGCGGAGAGCAGTTCATACTGAGCGCGGGCCTTTTTGGGGTCGCTATTTGAGAGTAAGCGTGCGAAGTGGTGTCTCAGTGGGGCGTTTTCAGGGTTCTTATCAACCGCCTGTTCTAGCGCTTCTAGGGGGTTAGGCCTTTGGAGATTTAAGCGTAATCGAGCCTGAAGCATTAGAGCCTGAAGGTCTTCTGGGTTATTGCTTAGTAATTGATCGACGATTTCCAAAGCGGTTTCATCGTCTTGATCTTCCGTTGCCATAAGAGCGCGCGCAAAAATAAGCGACTGCATTGGTTGTATGTCGAGCTTGGCGTCGATTCTATTTTTTAGGCTTTGCTGCTCCGCTATAGGCAGTTGAGGATAAGCCCTTGCTAGCATGCCAAAGTCGATGGTCATTCCTTCTTGTGCCGCCTCGAAAAAATAATCGAAAGCCCGTGCTCCCGCGCCTCGCCTTAAAGCCATAATGCCAGCGAGTCTGCCTGCTTCAGGATTGTCCGGCTCTTGCGTGAGCCAGCGCTCCACCAGTTGGTTCACGGCCGCTTCATCACCTAAAAACTGAGCAATCCGCGTGGCTCGGGCAGCTACACCAATGTCGTCTAACTGAAGAGAGAGCTTCTCATAGCGGCGCAGTGCCTCACGATAATCGCCTTGTCTAAGCGCAAACTCAGCGACCAAAAAATCAAACAGTAGAGCATCCGGTATCGGAATTTCTTGCACAATGGGTTCGAGCTCGACGGTTGCAGGGACCGCCTCGCCCGCAACCGTCGATACCTGCACCGTTTCTTGTGTTGCGCATGCGCTAACTAGGGCCAGTAGTGCTGCGGCAAGGCCTTGTCTCGACTTCATTGCTAATTTGATCACTCGATTGACGACATACCTGAATGATACTGTATTAGGTGATGCCGATGCCACGATGTTTTCCCGCTTCCCCTCGCACTGGGTAGGGCTGTCTTGAGGGCGATCTGTGGTAGACTTCCGCCCTTGATCGCATGGAGCGCACGAGACAAGACATGTCGCTTTTGTTGTTGGGGCTAAATCATAATTCCGCTGACCTCTCGATCCGAGAGCAGGTTGCGTTCGCCCCTGAAAAGTTGCCCCAAGCAATGAGAGAGCTACAAGGTTTGTGTCCGGGGTCTGAAGTCAGCATTCTCTCAACGTGCAATCGAACCGAACTGCTGGTCGCCCTCGAGGCGGAACCGCCACAGACAGAGGAATCTATCAAGCATTGGCTGGCAGATTTTCACAGCGTGGATGCGCGGCAGTTGGAGCCCAGTTTGTACGCTTATCGCGATGAGGCTGCGGTGCGGCATCTTATGCATGTGGCCTCGGGTTTGGATTCCCTGGTTTTGGGGGAGCCCCAGATATTGGGGCAGCTGAAGTCCGCTTTTGCCCTGGCTCAAGAATCCGGAACGGTGGGGAGCACGCTTAACCGTCTGCATCAACGCGTATTTGCCTCTGCTAAGCGAGTGAGAAGTGAGACGGCGATCGGAGAGAATCCAGTCTCAGTGGCCTATGCGGCTGTCGATTTGGCGGGTCGGATTTACGAGAGTTTCTCCTCCGTTAGCGTGCTCTTGGTCGGGGCGGGCGAGACCATCGAATTGGTTGGCAGACATCTGCAGCAAGCGGGGGCGGTGAACATCACTATCGCCAACCGCACACTGGACCGAGGGTTGGCCCTAGCGGAAAAGTTGGATGCCGAGGTATGTGTTCTCGGTGATCTACCCGAGGTATTGCCGCGCGTTGATATTGTGGTTTCGTCTACCGCGAGTCAGTTGCCCATTATTGGCAAGGGCCAGGTTGAAACCGCACTGCGCAAGCGTAGGCATAAACCCATGCTGCTTGTGGATATTGCGGTTCCTCGAGATGTAGAGCCAGAGGTGGCGGAGCTGCAAGATGTCTATCTCTACACCGTCGATGATTTGCGTGAAATTGTCGATCAAAATATGGCCCAGCGTGAAATTGAGGCTGACAAAGCGAAAGTGATTCTGGATGAAGAGGTTCAGAATTACCTGCTGAGCCTTCGAGCAGACGCCTCGAAAGAACTTATCACTCGTTTCCGCGATCGCGCTCAGCAGACTGCTCACGTCGAGCTTGAGCGCGCGCGTCGTGAACTCGAGTCGGGCAGAGCCGTTGAAGATGTCTTGGAGGCCTTTGCGCGTGGTCTGACCAACAAGCTCATACATTGGCCGAGCCAAGGCTTGCGTTCCATTGCGCAAGATGACCTCGAACGCCTTCAGACCGCAGCGCAGCTTTTGGGTCTGGACGATCATTAAACAGATAAAATATACGGAGAGTGCGGTAATCCGCCGACTATGAAAGCATCACTGTTGCAAAAATTAGAATTGTTGGTTGAGCGTCATGAAGAAGTATCGGCTTTGTTGAGCGACGCAGAAACGATCAGCCAGCAAGAGCGTTTCCGCGAATTGTCCCGCGAATATTCGGAGCTTGAGGACGTAGTGGCGACCTTTAAGCGTTTCGAAATTGCGAAGGAGGATGTTGAGGCTGCGCTCCTTTTACTCGAGGACGACGATCCTGAAATGCGCCAACTTGGCCAAGAGGAGCTGTCGGCCGCAAAGGATTTAGTTGAAGAGCTAGAGGTTGAGCTGCAAAGACTTCTTCTGCCAAAAGACCCCAAAGATTCCGCTAACGTGTTTCTCGAAATTCGCGCCGGCACCGGTGGCGATGAGGCGGCGATTTTTTCTGGCGATTTATTCCGCATGTACTCGCGATACGCAGAGCGGATGCGATGGCGGCTTGAGGTGCTGTCGGAGCGAGCCGGAGAGCACGGCGGTTTTAAAGAGATTATTACTCGTGTGGAAGGCAGAGACGTATACGCCCATCTTAAATTCGAGTCGGGCGCCCATCGTGTCCAGCGCGTTCCCGAAACGGAATCACAGGGCCGTATTCATACTTCCGCTTGTACTGTAGCGGTCATGGCGGAAGCGGCAGAGGTTGACGCCATCGAGATTAACAAAGCCGATATTCGTGTCGATACCTTTCGCGCGTCGGGCGCTGGCGGTCAGCACGTAAACAAAACCGATTCGGCGATTCGTATCACGCACTTGCCCTCTGGGATCGTAGTCGAATGCCAAGACGAGCGCTCACAGCACAAGAACCGTGCTCGCGCTATGTCACTATTGCAGGCCAAGCTCGACACCGCAGCGGAGGAAAAAGCGGCCTCTGAACAGGCTTTGGAGCGCCGTAATTTGGTGGGCACGGGTGATCGATCGGACCGGATACGCACCTATAACTTTCCACAAGGTCGTATGACGGATCACCGGATTAATCTCACGCTGTACAAGCTTGATGAGATCATGGAGGGGGATCTCGATTGCGTGGTCAATCCGCTGCGGCAGGAATATCAAGCTGATCAGTTGGCGGCGCTGTCGGACGAGTCGTGAGCACGATAGCTTCACTGTTAGGCTCTGCGGCCGGGCGTTTAGATTCGGATACCGCGCGACTTGATGCCCAGCTGATTTTGGCGCATGTGCTGGGCTGCACTAAAACCCTACTGTATGCTTGGCCGGACCGTGAGGTAGCTGAATCTGCGGTCCTTGAGTTTGAGCAGCTGGTGAATAAGCGGAGACAGGGTGTCCCGATCGCTTATCTGCTCAATCATCGTGAGTTCTTTGGCCTAGATTTTTACGTTGATCAGTCGGTTCTGATACCGCGGCCAGAGACCGAGTTTATGGTAGAGGCTGTATTACAGCTTGAGCTGCCATCGGAAGTTCGCCTGTTGGATTTGGGCTTGGGTTCTGGTGCAATCGCCCTTACTCTCGGCTCATTACGCCCACAATGGCGCGTCTTTGGAGCCGAAGCCAGCGAACCAGCGCTTAAAGTGGCTAAGCGTAATGCGAAGACACTGCTTGATCGAGCCGTCGACTTTCGATTGAGTGACTGGTTCAGCGCTTTTGAAGGGGAGCGATTTGATGTCATCGTTTCTAATCCCCCTTACGTCGAGCCTGATTCTGACTATTTGAAAGAAGGTGATGTGCGCTTTGAACCGCGTCAGGCGCTTACCGCAGATAAGCAGGGTAAAGCCGATCTGATGTGTATAGCGAGTCAGTCTCGTGGGTTTTTGTCCGACGCTGGCTGGCTTTTTCTGGAGCACGGTTGGGCACAGGGAATGAATGTGCGTGACATGCTTCAGCGGGCCGGTTTTCAAAATATCAGAACCATCAAGGATTTGCAGGGACTCGATCGCATAACCTGCGGGCAGTCCATTTGAAAAAGTGCTACACTCCGCGGCAATTTTTAACAATACAATTTCGAGGCTGAATGAACGACACCAAAAAGGTGAACGAACCGGACCGTAAAACTTTTGAATCGCTGGATTTAGACGAGCGTCTGCTGCGCGGTATCCGAGATTTAGGCTTTGAAACGTGCTCTCCCATTCAGGGTGCTATTCTCCCTCATACCTTACGTGGACTTGACGCAATAGGTAAGGCACAGACAGGTACGGGCAAAACGGCCGCCTTCTTGATCACGATATTCAATGACTTGTTGACGAACCCGATTGAAGATGAGCGCTTTGTGGGTGAGCCGCGAGCTTTGGTTATCGCGCCGACGCGCGAGTTGGTGATGCAGATTGCAGAAGATGCGAAGGATTTAGGGAAACATACGGGGCTGCGCGTTGTAACTTTAATCGGCGGTATGGACTACCAAAAACAGTTGCAGAGACTGGATGAAAAGCCGGTTGATTTGGTGGTGGCGACTCCCGGCCGTTTGATCGATTTTATGACGCGTCAGGATATTTTTCTGGATAGCGTCGAGACCATCGTCCTGGACGAAGCTGACCGTATGCTCGACATGGGGTTTATTCCGCAGGTGAAACGCATTGTCAGGGCAACACCGCCCAAGCAAAACCGGCAAACGCTGTTGTTTTCGGCAACGTTCACCCAAGACATTATTAATCTGTCGGAGCAGTGGACTTATAAGCCGATTAAGATCGAGATAGAGCCGCAAAGCGTCGCGACGGCCAATGTTGATCAGAAGGTTTATCTCGTATCTGCAGAGCAACGCTATAAGATTCTAATTAACCTTCTTCGCTCCGAAGATGCAACCAGCGTAATTGTCTTCGCTAATCGCAGAGATCAAGTGCGCCACCTGTACGAACGCTTGCGTAAGGCGAGCGTTGCCTGTGGCGTGTTATCGGGTGAGATCCCTCAGAACAAGCGCACGCGCACACTGGAGGATTTCAAACGCGGTAAGCTGCGAGTCCTTGTCGCTACGGATGTAGCCGGACGCGGTATTCACGTCGATGGTGTGTCTCACGTTGTGAACTATAATTTACCCGAAGACCCTGATGACTATGTTCATCGTATCGGTCGAACCGGGCGCGCGGGTGCCAGTGGGATTTCAATTAGTTTTGCGAGCGAGGACGACGCGTTCTTGTTACCTGACATAGAGACCTTGTTGGGTGAAAAACTGGAGTGCACGTATCCACCAGAGGCGCTTCTGGCCTAGCGGCGCTGGCGATCTATGCCGCATTTTTGCCGCCCTATCGAAAGCGCCTAACAGGGTGCTTTCGTGCTACTGTATGTGATATTCACGATCGCAATACAGTAGGGTCGCTCCCACTACCGCAGCGGGCACAATCAAGAGATTCACGATCGGTATGCTGACACAGAGAGCAACCGCACCGCCAAAACCCATGGTCGTTAATCGTTCGTCACCGGCAAATAATATCACCTCTTTAAAACTGCGGCGGTGGTTGTCTAATGGGTAGTCTAAGAACTGTAGGCTCATCATCCAGGCCCCCAGTAAAAACCACATGAAAGGCGCGGCCAAATTCAGAACGGGAATCCAGGAGCAAATAAAAACAAACAGCGCCATAGGGAGATAGTAGGCGAGTTTTCGCAGTTCACGTAAGAGTGACTTCGGGATGGCGAGCAGAGCCGGCATCAGTCCTTCTAATGCCTCTACTTCATTACCTGTATAAAACTCTTCGACCTTTTCAGCGAGCAAGCTATTGAAGGGGGAGGCGATCATCAGCGTGAAGGAGGTAAACAGGTAGCCAGTGAATAACCCGAAAAGCAGTACTAACAGGGGCCACAAAATCCACTCCAAAAATTGCAACCAGCCCGGCAGGGCGGCGATCCAGGCGGGAACCCACTCATTTAGGTAGCTGAAGGCCCAACCAATGAGGCTGGCAAACACCACGACATTGATCAACAGGGGTACGAGTATGAATACCATCAGTTTGGGGGTGCGCATGAGGCGTATTCCCCGAAACAGATACTCTATCCCATTTGCTACATTGCCCTTCATCCATGGTCCCTTTTGGTTTTGACTGCGTACAGTAAGCCAAAAAAACGGTTCGGCGTACAGTTTAGGTGTCGCTATAATACGATGAAATGACAGGCTGGAGGGTCCGATGAAAGACGATGATTGGTCGCTGTTTGAACAGGAGCTCGCCGATGTTAAACCGCTGAAAGTCGATGCTCGTGTCGAGCGCGCGAAAACCGAGTCTCTGGCCGCCGTGAGCATGGAGCACCGTCGTGAGGCAGCCGTTAGCTTGCCCGAAGCCGATCGCAATACCTTGAAAGAAGAGGGGATTAATCCACTTGATCCATGGTACGTACTCGACTTTAAGCGACCTGGTATTCAAAACGGCGTCTTTCGCAGACTAAAACAAGGCAAATACGAGTCGGAAGCTCGGCTTGACCTACACCGCATGCGCGTATTGCAAGCACGTAAAGCCGTCTTTGAATTTGTCGAGCAGGCCATGGAGATCGGTCTCAGAACGGTGATCATTATTCACGGTCGCGGTGAGCGTAAGGCCGAGAAAGAGCAAAGTGCCGTGCTCAAGGGTTGTGTAGATCATTGGTTACGAGAATTAGACGATGTACAGGCTTTTCACAGTGCGCAACCCCAGCATGGCGGTACTGGGGCGGTCTACGTTCTCCTGCGCAAAAATGAGCAGCAGAAGCTCTCCAATCGTGAGCGATTTATGCGCTACTAGCTCAGCGCTTTGTTGAGTAGTTGATTCACTAACTGCGGATTCGCCTGACCTTTCGAGGCCTTCATGATCTGCCCAACAAAGAAACCGATCAGTTTTTTGCGTTTACCCTCGTCTGCGGCGCGGTATTGTGCCACTTGATCAGGGTTGCTTGCGACGACCTCGTTAATCAACGTTTCCAGTGCCCCTGAGTCACTGACCTGCTTTAAGCCACGTGCTTCAATGATTTGGTCAACATCACCTTGCGCTTCACCTTGCCATAGAGCCTCGAACACTTGCTTCGCCATCTTGCTAGAAAGGGTATTGTCTTTGATGCGTTCAATCAGGTGGCCGAGTTGTTCCGGTTTTATTGGCGCTTCTTGCAGAGTCGCCCCGCTTGCATTGAGCTGACCCAGCAAATCGGTAAGAATCCAGTTAGCTGCAAGCTTCGCATCCTTGCCTCGTTCTGCAGTCCGTTCAAAGTACTGAGCAAGCGCTTGGCTGTCGCAAAGCGCATTTGCGTCGTAGTCGCCCAATCCATACTCGGCTTGGAAGCGCGCCTTCTTGGCCTCGGGTAATTCGGGCAGTGTCGCGGCGATTTCGGCGATATAGGCATCGCTGAGTTCCACTGGCAGCAGATCGGGGTCTGGGAAGTAGCGATAGTCGTTCGCTACTTCTTTTGAGCGCATGGAGCGCGTTTCATCCCTTTCGGCATCGTACAAACGTGTTTCTTGTACGATGACGCCGCCATCTTCAAGAATATCGGATTGGCGCTCGATCTCTGATGCGATGGCTCGCTCAACAAAACGGAAAGAGTTTACATTCTTAATTTCCGTGCGAGTGCCAAATTCGGATGAACCATGTTTACGCAAAGACAGATTGATGTCGCAACGCATGGAACCCTGTGACATATCGCCATCCGAAATGCCCAGGTAGGTCACCAGTGTGTGTAGCGTTTTTAGGTAGGCAACCGCCTCCTCGGCACTACGTATATCGGGCTCGCTCACGATTTCCAGTAGCGGGGTGCCCGCTCTATTTAGATCGATACCGGAAGCATTTGGGATCGTATCGTGCAGCGACTTTCCAGCGTCTTCTTCTAGGTGAGCGCGTGTGATGCCAATGGTTTTACTACTCCCATTAGCGAGGGTAACAGTGAAACTGCCTCGCCCCACGATAGGCTGTTCAAACTGACTTATTTGATAGCCTTTGGGTAAGTCCGGGTAAAAATAGTTTTTGCGGTCAAAAACCGAGCGTTGGCCGATCTGGGCGCCAATGCCCAGTCCAAATAAAACAGCATAGCGAACCGCTAGCTCGTTTAAGACGGGTAGCATGCCGGGCATGGCAAGGTCTACTGCGCTGGCTTGCGTGTTGGGCTCGGCGCCGAATCGTGTTGAACTGCCTGAAAAAATCTTAGATTCAGTAGCCAGCTGCAGGTGAACTTCTAGACCAATAACGACCTCCCAACTCATAGATGACCTCCTGCAAAAACGGGCGCCTTGCGTGAGTGCCAGTCGGTAAGTGTTTGGTATTGATGTGCCGTGGCTAGGAGTTGCCCCTCTTGAAAGTGATTGCCGATCAGCTGCAGTCCAATCGGCCGGTGGTCGTAAAAACCGGCCGGCATTGATAGGCCGGGAAGCCCCGCGAGATTGACCGCGAGTGTGTATATGTCTTCGAGGTACATGGCAAGGGGGTCACTCGTCTTGCTTCCCAGAGCGAACGCGGGGCCCGGCGTCGTCGGACCTGCAATTAGGTCTACGCCTTTGAATGCTTGTTGAAAATCTTCCGCAATTAAGCGGCGAGCTTTCTGGGCTTGGCCGTAGTAGGCGTCGTAATAGCCGCTCGACAATGCATAGGTGCCCACCAGAATTCGCTTTTGAACCTCGGGTCCAAAGGCCTCGCTGCGGCTTCGTATGTAGAGATCTTGTAGGTCGGCGGGGGATTCGCAGCGATATCCATATCGCACACCGTCGTAGCGGGACAAGTTGGTCGAGGCCTCTGCCGGAGCGATAATGTAGTACACAGGGATCGCGAGATCGGCTTGTTTAAGGTCGATGTCCACGAGTTCAGCGCCTAAGCGCTCGAGTTCACGGAGCGCATCGTGCAAGATGTTGCGCACCTTTGGATCGAGATCGGCGCTGAAATATTGGCGCGGTAATCCAATTCGCAACCCTTTGATGTCGCTATTAATTTGCTCGGAGTAAGATTCGGTGGCTCTGTCACTGGAAGTGGAATCCGCGGCATCAAAACCGGCCATTGTTTCCAGCAAAAACGCGCAATCTTCAGCCGAACGTGCCATCGCACCGCCCTGATCTAAAGAAGAGGCATAGGCGATCATACCGAGACGAGACACACGGCCATACGTTGGCTTGATGCCTGTGATGCCGCAAAACGCGGCGGGTTGCCGGATTGATCCGCCCGTATCTGTTCCTGTCGCAGCGACGCACAAACCGGCTGCTACCGCGGCCGCTGATCCACCGGATGATCCACCTGGCACACAGTTTGTGTCCCAAGGGTTTTTTGCTGCGCCGAAATAGCTGTTTTCATTGGAAGAGCCCATGGCGAACTCATCCAAATTGGTTTTACCGAGGGTTATCGCGCCCACTGCGTCGAGTTTTCGTACCACCGTGGCATCGTAGGGGGGGGCGAAATTGGCCAGCATTCTTGATCCGCATGTCGTGGCAAGATCTTTGGTGCAAAAGATGTCCTTATGCGCGATTGGTATGCCGGTCAGGGTTTGTGCAGTGCCGTTGCTCAACATGTTGTCGGCCTGAATCGCCTGTCTGATTGCACGATCTTGATCTACGCTAATAAACGCTTTGAGTTGATCGTTGTGCGCTTCGATCGAAGACAGGTAATGCTTAGTAAGCTCTACAGCAGACAGTTGCTTATCCGATAGCGCTTTAGAAAGTTGTTTTATTGACTGCATTTCCATTATTCGATCACCGGTGGAACAATGTAGAGGCCCTCTTGTGCATCCGGAGCAATCGCTTGGAACGCTTCTCTGTGGTTCGTCTCCGTTACTTTGTCTTGTCGGAGGCGCTGGCTTTCATCGCGAGGGTGGGCCATAGGCGCGACATTGGCGAGATCGAGCGCTTGAAGTTGGTCCACTAGGCTCAAAATTTCGTTGAAGGCGTGCGTTAGAGTCTGGCTTTGTTGAGGGTCAAGTTTGAGACGCGCCAGCGTTGCGACGTCGGCCAGCTGTTCGGTGGTGACGGACATAGTGATTGCTTTCCAAAATAACTGAGCGGCGCAGTTTATCACAAGGGTCTT
>Ga0255765_1004315_pt1:0-12500 | contig 14307 bp, 6 predicted proteins | sample 041ome_8_FD_179965 | JGI IMG/M metagenome (GOLD analysis project Ga0255765, IMG submission 179965) | Coastal salt marsh microbial communities from the Groves Creek Marsh, Skidaway Island, Georgia - 041407BS metaG (version 2) | ecosystem: Environmental > Aquatic > Marine > Intertidal zone...
AATCACACAGATTGCGGGGGCGGCGGTTTGGACGGCCCTCCTCGAGAGCGCCCGTTCGAAACCGACTCTTGATAAAGCTCCGGTCAGATGATCCGTCTCCACTCTGCGCCGCTCGGCATGGTACTTCGAACGCGCGCGATCTCTTGTAAAAACAAAGCCGGCCACACAGAGTGCAACAAGCGCACCTAGCAGAAGCGCCCCGAAAACATGCTGAACGTATATCTCCCACCATATTTTCTTAGTATAACCAGCGAAATACCCATCCCAATTGCCTCGTTCCATTAACACCTCGACCTCTAAGATCGGATGTAAGTTGAAGTATCCCAGAGCATCTAGCCGCTCATCGAGTGCCGAATAAATGTGTAAATGAGACCCTGGTTGAAAAACCAATCGTCCATTATGATCGGCTTGGGTCAGAGAGAACTCTAGGGATAACAATTCGGAGTCGCCCACCGCCTTAGCCTCCGATTCATCAACACGTTTAATTGCCCATCCGGAGTCATCATAGCGCCAATAATAGAACGCTCCGGGAAACGATAGCTTGAAGGATACGCTGTCGAATTCACGTGCCACATCGTCTAAATAGGGTTGGAGATAACGCCCAGCGAAGCCTTTGATAACAAGATACTTGGCGCCATCTAACCCTCGGGTTTGCTCGATCGGAATGGCCACGAATACAACAGGGGTAACAGGCGAAACGACAACACCCTGCTCTTGATTAGGCATCATTTGAGAGACATAGGCCGATTCGATCGAACGACTTTGTAGTTCCTCAAAAACGAAATGTGGCTTCTGAGCATCTTCGTGAACATGCGACTGGATTAAATCGCGACTAACGGAATACAGGGCAAAGCCATTTTCGTCTAGGATGGTTAGATCATCGTATCGACCGTACAGGGCCATCATATTTCGAAGGCTTTTTAAAAGCGGCGAATCCGCTTCGGGTAGTACCCCCAACTCTTGTGACTGTACAAAGTAGGAGAGTGAGGCGGCGTGCCCTACCGCACCGTACAGATATTCAAGGTAGCCCGCATTTGCAGACTTTAGACCATTCAGCGTATCAGAGCCCAATTGCCTTTCATGCTGAGTCAGTACGTTATCGAGCTCTTTCCAATAGCCAGCATGCCCGAGCACCAACGCAAACACCAAGCAAAAGATAAAACCCCGCTTGATTTCGCGCCAAGACTTCTGAGTGAGTCCAAAGTATGTCATGCACCCAGAGTACCTTCTTTAACATTAAATCGTCAGTAGAGATCTCGCCTTGAGCAAGCGTGCATGAAATCACTGTGGAGATATCTTCTTCCACGGGCAATGCCACTGGCGTGAGATCCCAAAAAGCATGGGTTCGTGCATCCCAAAAGTGACTTGATAAGACTGTTGAGTTCTCGAGGCACCATTCTCAAAAACGGCGATTGCTATCACTAATAATAGAGGAAGGCTCGTTGACTTTCGACGCAAAGAGAGTTTCCTCAAGGGCTCAATCGAAATCGCAATAAAAAAGGAGGCAAAAGCCTGCGCCTGATTCCCATTCCCCAACGGAGCCTTCGGGGTTCTGATACAAGGCCAACATCTTATTCGTATGGCGCAATCAAACGGGCGGGGATAATGTGCCTTCCATAGCGGACTCTCCATGTGCAGAAACGGCATCTTAACAGGGGTTATTGGCGTATCGGGCGGGAGTGCCGAATAAGATCTAGCAGCTGTGGAATGTGTAGTGGGGTAAAAACCGAGTTGCGAGCAATAGACAAGCCCGCTCGGTCATTTCGCGCCCTTCTCGAAGCTAACTGCCCATTCCCCCCTCATTTACACCGAGGGTCGATAAAAAAAACACCCCGCTCATACAAGCGGGGTGCCAAGCCTTACTAGCGCTATTTAATCAGAAACGGTAGGTGAACTGAGCCATGTAGGAACGCAATCGATCGGTTGAGGCAAAACCATTGCCAGGCACCAAAGGCTGATCGTTAGAGTTCCCACCAGAGAATTCCTCGGTTAAGTTTTTACCGATAACCGCAAATTCCCACTCTCCATCAATCTGCCCAACGGACAAGCGAACATCGTATTTGGTGTAGGCTTCCTGATAGGCATAGATTGGATCCAAATCCGCCGCAACCATGTAGTCATCTGAATAGTTGATATTCAAGACGGCCCGGCCTTCGAGATCTCCGGTCAAAACTTGGCGATAATCTAAATTCAAGTTAAACGCATATTCCGGTGAAAACGAGTTAGTTTCGCCTGATGCGTCACGATAAGCGCCAGGAGTGCCGAACAATTGGCATTCCCCGCGAATGGGATCGGCGCTACTGGCCCAGCATGGCGCGTTGGGGAATTTCGAATATTCGTTATCCAAGTAAGTACCGGCGAAGCTCACAGTGAGCGCATCGGTAGCGGCCCATTTAACATCCACTTCCAAACCACGAGATTCGATTTCGGCCGCGTTTTGTACGAAAAAGGCAGTGGCACCGTCGAAGATACTAACCTGGAAGTCTTCCACCGTTGTCATGAATGCCGTGGCATTGAGCGTCATGCCGCCATCAAGAAGCGTGCTTTTAATACCGAGCTCAAAGTTATCCGCTGTTTCTTCATCGTACTCGAAAAATGGGTTATCGTTTGTACGAAGGAATCGCCCATCAAAACCACCACCTTTGGTACCGTTAGAATAAGTGGCGAACACCATCGTATCTGCGGACACATCACGCTCGTAAGTTAACTGGAAGTTAACATCAGTCTCGTTGCGGCTACGGTTCTTGATGTCATGCTCGAAGGTACCCAACAAACCCGCGTAAACCGCCTCGGTTAAGAAGCCTGCCGTAACGCCGCCCAAGTCTACTTGGCCAAAGCCCGCCAGGAAGGCATCGTAGTCTGCAGCGGTATTGCCAAAGGCGATTGAGCCAGCGGGCAGTCCGGCTAGAGCACTGTAATCCCAGCCGCCGGTAAACCTCTTGTTCAAGAAGTGATCGACTGTTTTGTCTTCTTCAAAATAGCGCAATCCGAGGGTAATTCGGGAGATATCGGACAGCTGATATGTCGCTGAGCCAAACACCGACCACATTTCTTGTTGTTGCTTCATACCATAGTCGCGTGTCAGGTTCGGTACAAGTAGCGGGGTGGGAACGCCCACCTGAGCATACGCCATCGTGGCACCGAACGACTCGACCGACCGATAATCGAGATCACTGTCTTGATAATAGAACCCGACAATGTATTCAAGCGTATCACCCACCGGTGACGCCAATCTTATCTCTTGGCTAAACTGCTCATAGTCTTCTGTCGCATCAACCTGAATAAGCGGGATTGCGGCAAAGTCGCAATCGCATATATCGCGATAATCGTAGGACGCAAACGCCGTAATTGAGGTCAGCGTGTGTTCTCCCAGTTGGGCATCGAGAGTGATGCTGCCGACATCCATCTCGTTGTCACTGCCTTCGGGCAAATCGGGGAAACCCGGTAATCCGGCAAATAGAGGTACGACTTGTCCCAATAAAACGCCGCCGTCATTCACCACTGCGCGCTCATCATCGTAGCGCTCTACCCCATCACCCCCCGTCGCAATGGCGACAAGCGCTTGGTTAAGGCCACTTACTGCGGCAGAGCCGGCATTGAAGGGATTGGTTATTCTGAGCTGCGTTGATTGCTGGGATTGCTCAAATGTGCTGTTCTCCCACTTCGCGGTTACCGACACTGTGTCAGTTGCGTCCCATTGTAAAGTTGCCCGAACTGTTTGATCTTCACGAGCAGGCCCATCTTGCTTGGTCATGACGTTCGTCAAGTAGCCGTCCATCTCATAGCCGCGAGCCGCGATACGACCGCGAACGTTGTCCGAAATGGGTCCTGAAATTACGCCGGTCCATTCCTGTTCACCGTAGTCACCATAGAGAGCCGAAACCATACCCTCAAATTCATCAGTCGGTTTCGCGCTAATCACGCTAATCGCACCACCAATCGTGTTCTTACCAAATAAGATCGACTGGGGACCACGCAGTACCTCTACGCGCTCTAAATCCATAAAGGGGGCGCGCGACAATTGGTGCCGGCCCATATAAACGCCATCATGGAAAATAGAGACTGATTGCTCCATACCCTGGTTGGCACCCGGCGTGCCAATACCTCGTATGAATACAAAATTGCCGATAGGGTTCTGAGCAATCGTCACGGCGGGAATATCTGCCGCAAACTCCTCACCGCGAGTAATACCGAAGTCTTTGATTTGCTCTCCACTCATGGCAAGCATCGATATCGCCACGTCTTGCAAGCTTTCCGCACGTTTTTGCGCCGTAACGACAACCTCTTCCAGTTTTTGCGCTTGCGCCGTAGAAGCTAAGAACACTGCGGCCGCTAACGCAGAATACTTACATACTGAACCGTTAACCATGTTGCACTCTCCTAACTGTTATATTTTTGATTCTTAGCATTTAACAGGAGCGGATTTCTTATTTATTGATTTGTCGCGACAATTTTTTGATATATTGAGACAGCCGTCCGCTCCGAACTCGACTAGTTCATAAAAATTCCTCCATCGATTAGCACCGATTGCCCCGTCATGTAATCGGAATTTGCGGATGCTAAAAACGAAACGAAGTCGGCTACATCCTTCGGTGTCTGCATACGTCCGATTGCAATCCGTTCCTTAACCTGCGCTAACATCGCACCTTTAGGTATCCCCATGACTTCGGAGGCGCGCGAGTCAATCGTTTCCCACATGCCGGTGTCGACAATCCCCGGGCAGTAGGCATTTACCGTAATGCCATGCGGCGCCAATTCACTCGCCATGGTCTGGGTGAGTCCGCGGACCGCGAACTTCGACGCGGTATAGACACCCAGCATTGCCGTGCCCATGTGCGCCGCCAAGCTAGCTGCGTTGATAATTTTTCCGCCATAGCCCTGTTTAATCATTTGGGATGCAGCAGCTTGTGCGCACCAAAGCACCCCTTTGACATTAACAGCGAAGAGTGAATCAAAATCCGCTTCTGTAATCTCTGACAATGGAGATACCTGAACGACACCTGCATTCGCCACCATGACATCAAGCCTTCCAAATTCCGCGACGGCACTACCAATGAGTTCTTGCACGCTATCCCGATCGGTGACATCAGCCGTTACCGCCATAGCAGTACCATGCATGGATTTAATGAGCTCGACGGTTTCAATGGCATGAGCCGCTTGTACATCGTTGACGACCACCGCAAAACCATCATTGCTTAATCGCTTTGCAATCGCACGGCCGATACCCATGCCCGCCCCCGTCACTATCGCCACTTTTCGATTACTCATAACGCACTTCTCCTTGACACTGTGTTAGAACCACTTGCGTTAACGTACAGCGTCTTGATCGACTGAATCTTGACTTCTTGGGATTATATTTTGACAATCGGAGTCATTAGGTAGACGCACGAGCAAGTATATGGAAGCTAAAGTGAGAGCTTCGGGTTTGCGGGGCTATGCAGAACTAACAAGCAAGCTAGGTGGCGATCCACATAAGCTCGCCATGCAATGTGGCATTGATTTGGCTAGCCTAAGCGATGATGACACGCTAATACCCTACCGCAAGCTAATTCAACTGTTGGAAACGAGTGCTCAAACACTTAAACAACCGCGCTTCGGTCTCAAGCTTGCTGGCAACCAAGACATCAGTATCCTAGGCCCATTAGCGGTCGCTATGCAGCATGCGGCAACAGTAGAAGAAGCGTTGGAGTGTGCGGCAAAGTACATTTACGTGCAAAGTCCGGCTCTCGTTTTTGGCGTAAACAAAGCGGCAGGGGACGTAAAGCTGACACTGCGAATACAGATTGCCGGGATGCCTCATGACCACATGTCACAAGCAGAAGATTTAGCGCTTGGGGTTTTGCACGGGGTTTTGACTATGCTTGCGAATGAGCACTACCAGTTAAGATCCGCTCATATCCGTCACCGACCTCTTGGCAATGCACAAGATTATAGTGATTTTTTTAAAGCACCAGTTTCGTTTGAATCAGACGAGATTGCCCTTATAGTCTCGCCTAGTACGATATCACCGGGGCTACACTCTCGGAACAAGGTACTTCACGCCATGGCAGCAACTTTCTTGGACGTCCAGAGACCTTCAGCGGATGGCTTAATCAGTACTCGAGTGGAAAGAGCGATTCGTAAAATGCTGGGCACTGAAAGTTGTAATCGAAAAGGAATCGCCGAGGCGATGGCGATCCATCCCCGAACGCTGCAACGCCGGCTCGATCAAGAAGGAACGTCTTTCGAGCAGATAAAAGAGCAGATACGCAAAGAGCGAATCAGGTACTATCTAGCCGATACTCAGATTCCGCTTTCACAAATCGCCTCAGCCGTGGGCTATGCTGAACAAGCCGTTCTCACACGGGTCTGTAAAAGATGGTTCAATAAGAGCCCGAGACAGCTACGCGCTGCACTCCAAGAACGGAGTTTTTAGAAAACGGATAAGCCGCCGTAAAATACAGGTCACGAAATCAAGGGAGTAATCGACGTCCATAGTAACAATCCGTCTTCCCTCACCCTAATTAATCTCACTTTCCAAGTCTCAAAAGGTCAAAATTTTGACTCGGGTGGTCAAGACCGCATCGCTATTCGCTACCTAGACTCTGTGAGGATTTGGCGCAATCAATCAATCCACCAATAATGAACGCTTCCAACTGCAACGCAGTTTGGGGCTTTGATCAGCAATCGAACACGAGCGCCGATCAAATGACAACACAGGAGACAGGGAATGGATACGCAGCTACCGACCGCTATAAACCACCAAAACTTCTTACTCACTCTGAATACCAACATCGAGCCAGTGATAGTCGAGACGCTTCCGGGTGTTGATGTATGGCCACTGTTCTTGGACCCGGAGAACGGCATCTGGGTTCTGCGCGCTCGGTTTAAAGAGGGGATCACCTTACCGAAACACTTTCACACCGGGACCGTCCATTTCTATACCCTTTCAGGCAGCTGGCACTACCTTGAGTACCCTGATCAACCTCAGACAGCTGGATGTTACTTGTATGAACCCGGTGGATCTATTCACACCTTCCACTGCCCAGCCGGGTCAGGGGGCACCGATGGATTCATGGTCGTAGAAGGCGCTAATGTCAACTTCGACGATAACGGTCAATTTATGAACATCATGGATACCGGCTGGATTGAACAGGCCATCCTGGCGGCAGCCAAGTCTCAAGGGCTTACGCCGAAATACATTAAACCTACTGGCGCTAGCTACACCAAGCCCTAATGTAACGCTCGGTGGCAGGCCAAAGCGATTAAACGCCTGAGCCGAGCATTGTGTGCAAGTCTATATCAGAACGATAACACGACGAGAATAAAATGATGAAATTCGATGGAAAAGTTTCCCTGATCACGGGTGGTGCTTCGGGAATCGGCCTAGCGACGGCCAAACGACTTACCCAGGAAGGCTCGGTTGTTTATATCGCGGATATTCAGGAGCAACTCGGTAATGAAGTTGCGAGTGAAATTAGCGCTCGATTTATACACCTAGACGTTACGTGTGAGGACCAATGGTCAAAAGCGGTGTCGACCATAAAAAATCAGAACGGGCGCTTAGACTTTTTGGTCAATAATGCGGGCGTCGCCGCTGGTGGCACAGTAGAGACCGAGACCATAGACTCATTCAACCGCACCATAGCCATTAATCTCACGAGTGTGTTTTTAGGTTGCCAAGCGTGTATCCCCCTCATGGAACAATCCGGAGGTGGGGCAATCGTTAATACATCGTCCATCTTTGGTATAGTGGCGGACCAACTGACTTTAGCGTATTCGGCATCCAAAGGAGGTGTTCGGGCGATGACGAAGTCCATCGCTCTCGACTGCGCGAGTAGAGGCACGAATATACGGGTGAACTCGGTCCATCCGGGATTCATAGCCACACCTCTTGTTACCAATGCGTTAAACGCAATCCCAGAGGACACCGCTGAGGAATACAGTGCACGCACCGTTGGGTTAACCCCCCTTGGAATGGGAGAGCCCTCTGATATCGCGGATGTTATCGCATTTTTACTCTCCGATGATGCGCGTTATATGACGGGATCGGAAGTCGTTGCGGATGGCGGATTCACGGCCAGATAACCAACAGTTTATACCCAACTCTCTCATGGTTCCGCCCATGAGAGTCTATTTTGGCTTGCCATAAACTAAAAAACCCCCAGTCCGAAGGACTGAGGGTTCTTATTTAGAAGCCTGGCGCCAAGCTGAGCTTGCCCGGCCGCTCGCAGAGCTCGCGTCGTTCGCTCGGGCCAAAGCAAAACGTTTTGCTTTGGCTCTTTCCGTGCTCACCCAACTCTCTCATGGGGAACCCCATGTGACCTGACCTCCGCGGAACCCAATAAAAAAGGGCCACCCAACGGGTGACCCTTTTTAATTTAGAAGCCTGGCGATGACCTACTCTCACATGGGGAAACCCCACACTACCATCGGCGATGCATCGTTTCACTACTGAGTTCGGAATGGGGTCAGGTGGTACCAATGCTCTATGGTCGCCAGGCAAACTGGTTGGTGCTGTTCAGGCACCGAATTCGATAGATAACTGAGTCTTGATTAAATCATTCACTTTCTGTGACTCGCCACAAACATCCATAGTCTTTTTAATAACTTAGATTATATGGTCAAGCCTCACGGGCAATTAGTACTGGTTAGCTCAACGCTTTACAACGCTTCCACACCCAGCCTATCAACGTAGTAGTCTTCTACGGCCCTTTAGGACCCTCAAGGGGTCAGGGAGAACTTATCTTGGGAGGGGCTTCCCGCTTAGATGCTTTCAGCGGTTATCCTGTCCGAACATAGCTACCGGGCAATGCCACTGGCGTGACAACCCGAACACCAGAGGTTCGTCCACTCCGGTCCTCTCGTACTAGGAGCAGCTTCCCTCAATTCTCCAACGCCCACGGCAGATAGGGACCGAACTGTCTCACGACGTTCTAAACCCAGCTCGCGTACCACTTTAAATGGCGAACAGCCATACCCTTGGGACCGGCTTCAGCCCCAGGATGTGATGAGCCGACATCGAGGTGCCAAACACCGCCGTCGATGTGAACTCTTGGGCGGTATCAGCCTGTTATCCCCGGAGTACCTTTTATCCGTTGAGCGATGGCCCTTCCATACAGAACCACCGGATCACTAAGACCTACTTTCGTACCTGTTCGTCTTGTCAGACTCACAGTCAAGCGCGCTTGTGCCTTTACACTAACCTCATGATTTCCGACCATGATTAGCGCACCTTCGTGCTCCTCCGTTACTCTTTGGGAGGAGACCGCCCCAGTCAAACTACCCACCACACACTGTCCTCAATCCCGATAAGGGACCTAAGTTAGAACCTCAACATTACCAGGCTGGTATTTCAAGGTCGGCTCCACGCAAACTGGCGTCTGCGCTTCAAAGCCTCCCAGCTATCCTACACAAGTAAGGTCAAAGTCCAGTGTGAAGCTATAGTAAAGGTTCACGGGGTCTTTCCGTCTAGCCGCGGGTACACTGCATCTTAACAGCGATTTCAATTTCACTGAGTCTCGGGTGGAGACAGTGTGGCCATCGTTACGCCATTCGTGCAGGTCGGAACTTACCCGACAAGGAATTTCGCTACCTTAGGACCGTTATAGTTACGGCCGCCGTTTACCGGGGCTTCGATCAAGAGCTTCTCCGAAGATAACCCCATCAATTAACCTTCCGGCACCGGGCAGGCGTCACACCCTATACGTCCACTTTCGTGTTTGCAGAGTGCTATGTTTTTAATAAACAGTCGCAGCCACCTGGTCACTTCGGCCAGCCTAGGCTTAGAGAGCAAGTCTCATCACCCAAACCGGCGTACCTTCTCCCGAAGTTACGGTACCATTTTGCCTAGTTCCTTCACCCGAGTTCTCTCAAGCGCCTTGGTATTCTCAACCTGATCACCTGTGTCGGTTTACAGTACGGTTCCTTACTATCTGAAGCTTAGAAGATTTTCTTGGAAGCATGGCATCAATCACTTCAGCTCATAATGAGCCTCGTCATCAGCTCTCGGCCTAAAGAATCCCGGATTTACCTAAGATTCAAGCCTACCACCTTAAACAGGGACAACCAACGCCCTGATGACCTAGCCTTCTCCGTCCCTCCATCGCAATAGCAAGAAGTACAGGAATATTAACCTGTTTCCCATCGACTACGGTTTTCACCCTCGCCTTAGGGGCCGACTCACCCTACGCCGATTAGCGTTGCGTAGGAAACCTTGATCTTCCGGCGGGGGGGTTTTTCACCCCCCTTGTCGTTACTCATGTCAGCATTCGCACTTCTGATACCTCCAGCAGACTTCTCAATCCACCTTCAACGGCTTACAGAACGCTCCTCTACCATGCGTGCAAGCACGCATCCGCAGCTTCGGTTACCAATTTAGCCCCGTTACATCTTCCGCGCAGGCCGACTCGACTAGTGAGCTATTACGCTTTCTTTAAAGGATGGCTGCTTCTAAGCCAACCTCCTAGCTGTCTAAGCCTTCCCACATCGTTTCCCACTTAACTGGTATTAGGGACCTTAGCTGGCGGTCTGGGTTGTTTCCCTCTTGACGACGGACGTTAGCACCCGCCGTCTGTCTGCCGTGATTGTACTCCTGGGTATTCGGAGTTTGCATGGGGTTGGTAAGTCGGGATGACCCCCTAGCCCAAACAGTGCTCTACCCCCCAGGGTAAGACACGACGCTCTACCTAAATAGATTTCGAGGAGAACCAGCTATCTCCGAGCTTGATTAGCCTTTCACTCCGATCCACAGCTCATCCCCTAACTTTTCAACGTTAGTGGGTTCGGTCCTCCAGTGCCTGTTACGGCACCTTCAACCTGGCCATGGATAGATCGCCCGGTTTCGGGTCTATTGCCTGCAACTATGCGCCCTATTAAGACTCGGTTTCCCTACGCCTCCCCTAAACGGTTAAGCTTGCTACAGACAATAAGTCGCTGACCCATTATACAAAAGGTACGCAGTCACACCACGAAGGTGCTCCCACTGCTTGTACGCATACGGTTTCAGGTTCTATTTCACTCCCCTCTCCGGGGTTCTTTTCGCCTTTCCCTCACGGTACTGGTTCACTATCGGTCAGTCAGGAGTATTTAGCCTTGGAGGATGGTCCCCCCATCTTCAGTCAAGATAACACGTGTCCCGACCTACTTGTCGCAAGCTTAGTACCAAATTCGCGTTTTCGTGTACGGGGCTATCACCCTCTATCGCCGGACTTTCCAGACCGTTCCACTAACGCAAATAATATCACTTGCAGGCTGTTCCCCGTTCGCTCGCCGCTACTAGGGGAATCTCAATTGATTTCTTTTCCTCTGGGTACTTAGATGTTTCAGTTCCCCAGGTTCGCCTCACTACACCTATGTATTCAGTGTAGGATACCCAGCTTATGCTGGGTGGGTTTTCCCATTCGGACATCTCCGGATCAAAGTCTGTTTGCCGACTCCCCGAAGCTTTTCGCAGGCTACAACGTCCTTCATCGCCTCTGACTGCCAAGGCATCCACCGTATGCGCTTAGTCACTTGACCATATAACCTAAATTATCAATCAAAAGACTTTTCCCTAACCCCCTTAGCAAAAGTTAGGTACTTAATACAAACGCACAGCAAGATTAACTGTGCGCTCGCCGGATGTCTGTGACGCTTGAGTCACAGTTTTTTGTTACAACTCGTTTCGAATACGCCGAATTGATTAAGCGTATTCTGAACTTTTTAATCTCGAACCGTGATAACCAACCCAAAGGTCAATATCATCAGTTCTAGACTCAGCTTTTCTATCTTGTTAAAGAACATTCCGGTCGCAAAAACCAGAAACCAACGCACAACATGCGCTCGTTTCTAACTTCCTATACGACGAAGACACAACACTCAGTAGCAGCCAATATTGGTGGAGCTACGCGGGATCGAACCGCGGACCTCTTGAATGCAAATCAAGCGCTCTCCCAGCTGAGCTATAGCCCCAAAAACTACGCAGTCATCACGAAATTCCGCCAAGTACACCAAATAATGACTGCAGAACATAACCAACATGAACCAAGTCAAATTTCGTCAGGCGAGGCAAGAATGAGCGACGTGTATTAAACAATACACGAGCGATTTCTTAACGATGCTTGGCGGAATTTTGGTAGGCCTGGGCAGATTTGAACTGCCGACCTCACCCTTATCAGGGGTGCGCTCTAACCAACTGAGCTACAGGCCTCCTGTAACTGGCCTGATCTTGTCGTGTTTGCGTTGCTTACCTCGATCTGTCGGTCATGTGCTACTTGCACACTCTCTCCATATCTCGCCAAACGCCTTAACACATCAACATCATTCTGCGTTACAGCCCTCCATCAACATAGACTTCTTTCGAAACTCTGCCAATGAAGACCAGCGCAGCTCGTGATTCTTCTATCGCATAAACCGTTTGATGAAGACAAAAATGTGAACACTCGCCAAAGTAGTATTTTTCGTTTAAGGAGGTGATCCAGCCCCAGGTTCCCCTAGGGCTACCTTGTTACGACTTCACCCCAGTCATGAATCACTCCGTG
>Ga0255765_1004325_pt1 | contig 14285 bp, 10 predicted proteins | sample 041ome_8_FD_179965 | JGI IMG/M metagenome (GOLD analysis project Ga0255765, IMG submission 179965) | Coastal salt marsh microbial communities from the Groves Creek Marsh, Skidaway Island, Georgia - 041407BS metaG (version 2) | ecosystem: Environmental > Aquatic > Marine > Intertidal zone > Salt...
GTCTCTGACTCTCACTCAGACCTTTTTTGGCGGGAAAAAAAGAGACGAAATTTTTAGGAGTAGGAGTAATAGAGAGATATTTACTTGCACAAAAGTCTGCGCTGAGTACGAGAGAGAGAGAGAGAGGGAGGGAGACTGAGAAGAAACGACTGCTAAGTAAACGACGACGATTCGTTTGCCTTTGTGTTGTTCGTAGTATTATATGCGTTGTTTTAAAAGGACTTTTGTCTCATAAACTTGATTTGTTAAGGGAAAAATTGCAAAGCAGATAAGAAGAAGAGCGACTTTGCGAACAAAACAACATGCGCGAAAATGATGATAACGAGTGCTGTTGCGTCATCTTCGACTTAGACGGCACGTTAATCAACACGGAAGCGATCGTGGACGAGGCGGTCGTTTCGACGATAAAAACGATGAAAAAATCAGTCAGCGAGCGCGAGATATTCGACGCCGCGGAGGACTGCAGAGGCCAAAGACCGTTGGAAGCGAGCGTGGAGTTGTGCGAAAAACTAAGTTTACACGACGTGGTAAAACCCGCGGAGTTGTTGACAAAATGCGGGGAGAAGTTACAATGGGACGGAATCGATATACCGGACATGCCCGGAGCGGTGAGATTGTTGGAATTTTTGAAGAGGAAGAAAGTACCGATGGCGTTGGCGACGTCGACGAGCAGGAAAGAGCTCGAGAAAAAGATGAAGAGCACCGGGAGGACGAGCGATGATGGTAATCACAGAGGGGATTTGCTGAGTTATTTCGACGCGATTTGTTGCGGGGATGAAGTCGCGAAAGGGAAACCAGACCCGGAAATATTCCACTTGGCGATGGAACGGTTAGGCGTGAAGAGAGAAGACGCGGGAAGGTGTTTGGTGTTTGAGGATACGCCGCACGGAGTCTCCGCGGCCAAATCGGCCGGGTGTTGTTGCGTCGCGGTGCCGAGCTTGAGGAGAGAAAAGTTCGACATGTATAAAGGCGCGGATCGAGTGTATCACTCGTTGATGGACATCGAGTTGGAAGATTTTGGTTTGCCAAAGTTTGAGGATTGGAAAGAGGTAAAGACGGTGGAATTCGTCAAAGAGGACGGAGACGCGAGCTTGAGTAGTCAGACGCGTAAATACGAAAGGTTTTTAAAGCTCGACGCGTTTTTAGAGTTAACTGGTCCAGTCATTCGCGGTTTTGGACGCGGGAGTAAAATGTTAGGAATTCCAACCGCGAACCTCGACGTCGTGCCTTTGAAGCAGCAAATAGACAAACTCGCGCCTGGGATCTATTTCGGCTTCGCCAAAATCTCTTCTGGAAAACACAAATCCACCGGCATTCACCGAACGGTCATGTCCATCGGGTACAACCCTTTCTTCAACGATAAGCGAAAATCTATCGAGCCGTGGTTACTCCGCGAATTCGAGGAAGATTTTTACGACGAGACCTTATCCGTCCTCGTTTGCGCGTACGTTCGAGCCGAGTGTAATTTCACGACGGTCGAAAATCTCATCGAGAGGATTCGAAAAGACGCGAGAGTGTGCGAGGAAGCGTTGGATTTAGATTTAGTGGAAGGTTTAGACAGTTGGAAACATTGGTTTGAGGATGACGTGTAATATAAGATTTATTTGACTCTCTCTCTCTCCGCTCTCATCAGTCTCTCTCTCGCCAATTAAAATCTTTTTGAAATTCCCCTAAAAAAAGCGACTACTATATATAAGAGTTTTGACTGTGTCTGGAGGAGAAAGAGTCACCCGCGCGATGGTGACGACGAGAGCGAGGAAGAGGAAGGTTGGTGAGAGAGATTCTTTGTGGGATTTGGTCGTGAAGAACGACGATATAAGTTTGACGCATATCGTTCCGAGATTGAATCAAACGGAGGTGAAATTCTTGTACGATGTGAATAGTGAAACGAGAAAGTTGATTAAGAGATCCTCTCGCGAGAGTGATTTGAAGAAGAAGTTGAAAGTGAGAGAGATGTCGTCGATATCGACTTTGGAAGTTGCTTGGGAGAATAAATCGTTGTGGCCGAGATGGTGGGACGAAACAGATTTCTGCGAGCAAGTTGCTGAAACGAATAAACTCGAGTTGCTCAAGTGGGCGCGAGAGGAGAAAGAGTGTAAGTGGGATGCAGAGACGATTATGACGGCCGCAAGTCAAGGTAATCTGGAAATGGTAAAGTATTGCGTTGCAAATGAGTGTCCTATCAATGAGAAAGCGTGTGCATGGGCTGCCCGATGCGGTCGTCTCGAATGCCTCAAATACTTACGCGAAGAAGTCAAAGCGCCTTGGAATTCTGATACTGCCGCTTGGGCGGCTCTATATGGTCATCTTCATATACTCGAATACCTTGTTGAGCGTAAGTATGATCAATTCAACAGATCTGCGTGTGTTGATGCAGCCACGCACGGCCACTTGGACTGTTTGAAGTACTTACACGAAACCGCCAAATGGCCGTGGGACTATAGGGCGGTACGCTACGCGCACGAGGAAAACCACCCCGAATGTGTACAATATCTCCTCGATAACAACTGCCCTTTACCATGGGGTTGGCGATACGAAGATGGAGAGTTACACGTACCAGAATCAGAATCGGAATCAGAATCGGAATCAGAATCCTAATCAGAATTACACTCGTTGTACGCGATATCGGCATTTTTCGCTTACCACGTCACAAAGCCTCTCACTTCCCTCATTTTATCTCGACTCCCCTCTCGCGATAAAACATGCTCGCAGAAACACACCACCGACTCCTCTCTTCTCTTCACGCGTCGACGACGACTTCGACTCGGCGCACTCGTTTTCAAAGCAGCAACAAAAGCGGATTCGTGTCATTCACTGCGCGTCGTGTACGTTTCGGAACGAAGAGAAACACTTCACGTTTCCGCGCTTGGGGGAAACCAATCTCGTCGTCGACGACGAAGGATGAAACGACGACAGAAACGCTCCGAAAGGACGACGACGACGAAGAAAAAGGCGCCGTGTTTCAAGGTGTCTACGAATTTGCCAAGCACAGGTGTTATTACGAACGCAAAGGCGACGTGAAAGCGGCAAAAGTGCACGTGATATTCTTGCACGGATTTGGCGTTGGGACGTTTCACTACAGGAAGCAATTGAACGCGTTAAGCGATGAAGAAGTATGCGCGTGGTCGATGGATATTTGCGGCCAAGGCAAATCCTGGCCTAGAAGCGGAGAAGACGTGAGGGATTTTGAATACAGCATGGACAGTTGGAGAGACCAGGTGGAGTACTTCGTGAGAGAGGTTGTTTTGAAATCATCGACGGAGGAGGCGAAGGTGAAGGTGGTGCTCGCGGGGAACTCTTTGGGCGGGAAGTTGGCGCTGTACGTCGCCGCGACGAGCGAAGATATCACAGATGGGATTATTTTGTTAAACGCGACGCCGTTTTGGGGATTTCTGGAGAAGAGAGTGCGCTTTTTGACGAAAGAGAACGAGTTCATCGTGAAATTGACGCAACCGTACTGGGATAACTTTCGATCGAAAGAAAACGTGAGAAGGCTGTTGACTTTAGTCTACGCCGACAAAACTAAAATCGAAGAATCACTGATCGAGAATATAATCGAACCCACTGAAAATGAATTCGCAATACGAGCTTTTATCAGCACGTTCACCTCGCCGAAAGCGTCTCGATTGAGTTACGACGAAATGTTAGAAACGATACGCGATCGAAACGAATCGATGTTTTTTAAAGTCGCTCTGTGTTACGGTCGAGAGGACCCGTGGGTGGTGCCTTTGTGGGGACAGCGTTTGAAAAGAGTGATTAAAAACGCCACGTATTACGAATTAAGCCCATCTGGACATTGTCCGAACGACGAAACGCCGGAAGCCGTCAACGCAGTCGTTCGGTCGCTTCTCGACGAGTGGTTTTTGAATACGACGACGACGTCTGTTCGGAGGACGTTACCAAAACAAATAGACGGCGTCTCGATCGAGTTAGTCGACGGGTCGCCCAGGAACGTCTTCGAGAAGGTAGATTATTGGAAAGATACGTTCGTCTCGAAGTTGTTGTCCTCGTCGTCTGCGTGATTAGCGAGGAGCGCACATGTAATATATATAATACAAATTCTAATACGGCAACGATTTCAAAGACCGTCCAACTTTCTTCAACTTTTCCTTTCGCACCTCTCTTTTCTCTTTGCGAATGACTGCGTTCTCGGAAAATTTAACCTCGGTCGCTTTCGCGTCGGCGAGCGATATGCACGTTTTCAAATCCTCGTTCGAGGAGACTTTTCTGAAAGCCGCCGCCGCGCTCGAGCTCGACGAGTCGTCGTCGCTCGTTTTTTTCGTGAAATCAATCACGGACGCGACCGTGCGTCGCCCTAATCCGAATCTGCGTACGCTTTCACGAGCGTGATGCAACGCCAAATCTTCGCCGTCTAATCGTTCGGTGCCTTTCAAATAGGTTGTCAATGCCGGCGTGTATTTTTTGCACGACGCGGTAGTTTCGTCGTCGCGTTCTTCTTCTTCGACGTCGTCGTCGTTCGGGAACACATCGATTCGAGCTACGGTAACCGCAGAGGTGTCGTTTTCCAAAAGAGTGCGTCTGAAGAACCCTCCGACGGATTTCACCGCGGTCGACGTGTGCGCGGCGACTTGTTCGGACGTGAGTATTTGCGGTATCGATTTCGGAGAAGAAGATGGCGCATCTCCAATATCATCCTCAACGTCAACATTACTACGACCACTGGCACTACTGATTTTAGTACTCACCACAGACATCACACCACCGCTCCCATTCTCCACGCATAAAAAACTCAAAACGCCATCGCCTTTCGTTCCGCTAATAACGCACGCGTGCCTGGTCACAATCGCCTTGTTCCCTCGTCCTCGCCAATGCTCGCTCCTCGTCGTTTGCGAATACACGCTCTCGTTCACTCTCAACGGCGCTCCTAACACCTCGCTCAACCCTTTATACTCGCTCGACGCGCTCTTTGCCAACTGTTTCGATATCCCAACCGCGTCCAACGGTCTTCCTTTCGTCAACGCTCTCATCATCGCCGCGCTCGCAATCGCGCTCGCGAGTAACTCCTTCTCCACTTTTCGCGAGACCGAAAACCCTTTCTCGAACCCGCGTTCGCTGAAATCTTTCGTTTCTGCGAGAACGCGCCACAACGCGACGGTCACGCCGATCGTTTTGAGGATTCGAAAAAAATGTTCGTTGTGTTGTCGAATCGCTTTCATTTCTCTCTTTTTTTGTCTGTACACGTGCATTGGATTTTGTACCTGTTTCACCATCTTTTCCATCTCGCGATATCCGCGTTCCCCGAGCGTTGCTTTTAACGCGCGTCGCGCGTTCGTTCGGAGAGCGCGCGTGGCAGAAGCAGCGCGTGCAGCGGCGGTGACTTTATTGGTGTTCTTCAAACCACTCGATGATGATGATGATGATGATGATGATGTGGAAAACGGTCGAGAACAAAGCGGGGACATCGTTGACGAACGTGATGCGCGTTTGAATGCAGCATTCGTGTTCGACGACGAAGCAGAACACTCGAACGAGGACAGAAGTCGTCGCGCACTCCTTTCCAGGGAAGCTGCGCGTCGCGAAAAAGCGCGAGTCGTGTGCATTTCGCTCTCGTTTCAGGTGCGTCTGTGTCGGATGAATAATGAAGATATTTCGAAATCTGCTTCTCTTGGTAGTACATTGACGCGTACATGTTTTGATGGTACAAATCTCTTTATCTATCTATTTCTCTCTCGCAAAGGCGTTTACATGGTTTCTTCTTCTTCTCCTTCCTCATCTTCCATGCCCATCCTCATGCCGAGTTCTTCCATGATAGCTCTTTCTTCTTCAGCGAGGGCAGCATAGTCGACGTCGTCGTTTCCGTCGTCGTCGTCGTCTGTAGACACCGCCTCTTGGCGAGGCACGAGTCGCATCGGGTGCTCCTCGCGGAACGTCTCGTGCATTCTCCAATAGTTCCAATCCCGACCCGTTTCCGACTCGGTCGATTTACACTTTTCCTCTTCCTCTCTCGATTGAATTTTGGACGTTTGAACTTGATTTTTAAGAAACCCGAAAAAGATTCGCGGGAGTTCGTTTTCCTCCTCGTCTTCTTCGCGTTCGGATAAACGTTCAAACTTCCAACCTATAAAATTTCTGCAGCAATAACAGGACTCGCTTGACCAACCGTAACGATCAAAGAAGCATCGGAACGGGTTCACTTCCTCTGCACTTCCGGTCCAGCCGACGTCATAAAATGCCGGAGAAATATTAGGACGGGTGAAGCTGTATAAATGGCTGGCGCTCGCGGTGAGAATTTCGCACTCGTGCAAATGTGGATTGAAGAATATTTTCGACGCTCCTGGACCGTAAACTAGGATTGGGTCGATGGTTTCTTCATGAACAGGCGGGTTGATCGCCTTAATCGCTTTACTCGCATTGCCGAAAGGCGAGTGACACTCTCTGCATTGTAAATAAGAAACTTCTTCCTTTGCGTGTTTCAACACTCGACCAGTCGTGCCAATCGGCTCCGCGATACCTTCTTCCGCTTCTGCCGTTTCACCATCACGAAACAAATTTTTACCGGCAGCAAAACACGCTTCCACGGCAGATGTACTCTCTAAAAGAGATTTGCTGATGCGTTGTTCGTATTTAGAGCCGATGATGTCGCGCACGTCTTCTGTGATTTTGAATAGCCCGTTTAGCAAATCGAAACGACAAAACGGCACCGGCGCTGGACTGTTGGCGACACAAATGTAAGGAAACGTTCCGTCGTTCATCGACTTCGCCAATCTCCCTCCGCATCTGTTCACCATCGCGGCACACTTCGTTGCCTCTTTCAGCAAGGATTCACAACTGACTTTCGCTGTTTTCAAAATCGCTCTCGACGGATCCAATTTCTTCAGGTATCGAGCGCTCTGTTTCGTTTCCGCGTTTCCATCTTGAAACAAATCCACCACCGTTCCTTCCCGAGCAGCGCGAATCTTTTGTCTTTGAACTTCGAAAATGCGATGAAGATTTATTCTGACTGTTCTGGCTTCCTCGTCGGTCATATCGTCGTTTGGAACGTAAAACTGGCCGTAAAGCTCATTGTAAAGAGGTTTCGGAGGCAGTCGAGAGAGCTTTTTCAGCGCACATTTTATGCCGGTCCCGATTAAACACGCGTACGTGCACCTCGACGCATCCAAGCTGAATTGATTTTCGTGAGTTCCGTAACGTCCTTCGTTCACGAACCAAAAGCTGCCCTCTTTGCTAATCAACTCTTTCCGCTCCTTCTCGTCGACGAACACGATTTCGCACACCGTGCCGACGTATTCCTTCTCGCTCGCGTGGTCGTTTTCTTCGCCATCGATTGGAATCGTTTCGCACTGAATCACGCCAACAAACACTCGACGACGACGCTGCTTTTGCTCATCATCATCTGGTGACTTTTTCATCATCCCTTTTTCGAAAAACGACGACGTCGAACTGTTTCGTTCTACGCTCCGCTCGATGTCTCGGCGTCCTTCCCGAAACTTTTCGCACGCCTCTAAAAACGGTAATGTTACTGGCATTCGACTGACGAAACTTCCCGGCATTACGACGACGTCTCGGAAGAATATAATCGGGAAATCGTGCACGTTTGAGAATAAGAGCGTTCTACCTTGTTCTCCTCTTGAATCTTCCTTCGTCTTCATCATTTTCTTCTTCTTGTTCTTCACCGCAAAATCATCTTCACGGGGAAGACTTCACGTTCCGGGTCGTTTTTCTCATCGTCATCGTTTCCCCTAAAACGCGAACGAATGCGAGAGGCAGAGAGGCAGAGAGACGATCAGCGAGAGAAAGAACGACGACACAACGTACCACTACTACTGCGAGACGAATTTGTTTAAAGGAGAACGAAGCGCAGCTCTTCGAGAGTGCCACAAAAGTAACGAATTCAGAGATACAAAAACGAATTCAACCCGTAAAGAGTAGGGGTGGGACGAATACTTTGTAACGCGTCGTTTTGCAATCGGTGACGCTCTGTTCATCGCAAAATCAGCGACTGAGGATACTTTATCCCAAAGCTCAGTTTGTATCAGGTGACGATATGGTTACGTTTTAACATCTGACACTACCCTACTACGTCACAGAGGTGTGTCAGAATGTAACTCTGGTCGCATGTCTGATCAGAGAAAAAAACACACGCATGTGAACACGCGAGCTTTTGTCATGACAAAGGAATAGAGGTTATATATGTATATATATATACGCTCGCGAATCGAAAAACGACGAGAAATCGACACCAAACGCGACGCGACGCATGGGTGGACGCGGAAGAGAGGAAGAGGGAAGCGTTTCGCGCTCGTCGAAGTGCTGCTTTAGTACGTGCTCGAGTGCGTTCAAAAGGCGTTTAGGGAAGAAAAGTCCTAGAAAAGAACAACACTTCTCTGAACTTCTTCACTTCTACTCGCGAGAAGAAGAAGAAGAACAACAACAACAACAACGCGCTCCTTTCAAAATGGCGAGCGGTAAGAAGAAAAAAGCGTCGTCGTCGTCGTCGTCGTCGTCGTCCAAAACTGCGAGCGCTAATGCTGGAGGAAAAGGAGAAAAAAAGAGCAACAACAACGAGGTAAACGCCGCTTCCGAAACGGGGAACGGTGCAATCCAATTGCCGAGGAAAGAGGGCGACCTCTTCAACGACGCCTTGATCTCTTACGAGAACCGAAAGTTCAAAGACGCGCTCGCATCGATCGAGAAAATCCTAAAAAAGTTCCCCAATCACGGGGAAACCTTATGCATGAAAGGATTAATCACTCGACACTGCGAGTTGAAACCGAACGAGACAGAGGAAGAGAGGAAGAAAAAAGCGCACGAGTTCGTCTCCGTTGGTGTAAAAAACAACATTTTTTCGCACGTCTGTTGGCACGTGTACGGATTACTCCACAAAGCGGATCGAAACTACAAAGAAGCGTCGAAGTGTTACTCGCAAGCGCTGAAGATTGACCCGAACAACTTCTTAGTGGTGAGAGATTTAGCGCAGGCGCATTTGATGTTGCGAGAGATGGACGAGTACGTCGACGCGAGGAGGAAGTTGTTCGAGTTAAAAATGGGGCAACCGGGGTCGAGCGATCGCGCGAATCAAATCGTGATTGGGTTATTTATGAGCGAGAAGTGGGAGGAGTGCTTGGAGATGTTGAACGAGTTCGAGAAGTTCGATACGATGGACCGGACGAGGAGGAACGGGGAACTTTTGGCCAAGAAGAAAGAGATTCCGGAACCGACGTACGAGGATACGTTTCAAGAGAGCGAGATTTTACTTTTCCGGGCGGTCGTTTTAGAGAAGATGGGGAAAGTGGACGAGTGCGTGGAGTTGTTGGAGAAGAACGAGAAGAAGATTGTGGACGACGCGGCGAGACTGACGCAGCTGTGTCGTTTGAAGATTGCGAAAGGCGACGCGACCGCGGCGAGAGAAATCGCCGAGAACGATTTAGTCAATCGCATGCCAGATAACGAAAAGTATCACGAGTTGATGCACGAATCCATGAATACGAAAGTTTCTTTGATGGAGCCTCCGATGGAGAGAAGCGAGGAGGATATTGCAAAGTTGAAGACACTTTACGACGCTTTACAAAAGAAACACGCGAAATCGAGCGCGTGCAAACGATACCCGTTACAAATCGTCAACGATTCCAGCGAGTTTGAGAGTTTATTAGCAGAATACATACAAAAGCCATTGCGGAAAGGCGTGCCGAGTTTGTTCGCGGACATTTCGTCGTTATACGGAGGCATTCACGACGAGGAGAAATCCATAGGTAAAGTCTTGAAAGCGGCGGCGGATTCGTTGAAAAAAAGCGGCAAGTTCCCGTCGTCGTCAGATAATAAGGATGATGTTTTGGAGGCGAAACCAAAAGAGACGCACAGATACGCGTTGAACTTACTCGCCATGCATTACGCGAAAATAGGTAAAATCGACGAGGCGTTGAAATGCATCGACGAAGCGATTGAAGCGAAGGATGAAAACGACGGCGATAACGACGGGGAACAAGAGAAAGTGCTGGAGTTTCATTTGAACAAATCGAGGTTTTTAAAGCGAGCGGGAGATTTAGAAGGCGCGTACGAGGAATCCGAAATCGCTCGCAACATGGATTTAGCGGACAGATACATCAACTCCGTCTCCGTAAAGAGAGCTTTTCAGTGCGGTAAATTTAGAGAGGCGGAACGACTGGGCACGTTGTTTACTCGGGACGCCGAAAATTACAAGACGAACTTGTTTGACATGCAATGCAACTGGTACGCGTACGAAGCCGGTCACTCGCACGAAAAGTTTGAAAAGAACACGGGGAGAGCGCTGAAATATTACCGCGAAATTCGAACGCACTGCGAACAAATCATCGAAGACCAAATTGATTTCCACCGGTACTGCGTCAACGTGAAACGAACTTTGAGATCGTTCATGGACACTTTGAAAATGTGTGACGATATCTACGCGTCCGCGTGGTTTAAAAAAGCCGCTCGAAGGGCCATATTAATCTGCGTAGACATGCACGACGATCCGTTGGAAGCGAAAAAAGAGCGCGTGGAAGCGAAACTGTCCAAGCTGGACCAAGAGGAGCGCAAAAAAGAACGACAAAAGACGCGCAAAGAGGAAGAAAAGAAAGAGAAAGAAGTTGAATCGTTTGAAAGACTCTTAGCGGAGGACTTGAAAAGGGCGAGAGAGACGAAAGCAAAGAGGACTGGGAAACCAGTCAGCGGCGAGAATAGCAGCAATACTACTACTACTACTAATAATAAAGATAGCAACAACAACAATAGCGCGATCGAGAAAGAGTATCTCGAGGAGAAGTACGGCGCCAAAGCGTTTGCGCAAGCGAGCAAAGATCCCATGGAGGAAGCGTTGAGTTTTATGAACCCGCTTTTGATGAGTGCAAAGAATGATGAGGACGTGAACGTGCAATCTTTAGTGTTCTTGGTCCATTTCAAACGCCAAAAGTGGGTGTTGGCGACCAAAGCGCTGCGAAAGATGGCAAAGTGCGCGCCGAAGAATCCGTTGACTCACCGATGCGTGGACAGTTTGTCGCGAGCGATCGCGTCGATTGAGAACGAAATCGAGAAACAAGTCGTACAATCCACAATATCTTCGTTGAATGTAGACAAGGTTAATGTTCAGTGCAAAACGCTCGTGGACGCCGCGCACCTCTCCGTTATGAAGAACGACTTCGAGAAGGCGCTTTTAGGCGCCGTGGACCCGCGCAAGACGTCTTGGAAAGAATGCCGAGACGCGTTGGAGGTTTTCGAACGCTCTGGGAACGCAACGTTTTACGAACAGTTCCACAAAGCGTGCACGAGCGCGTTTCCGAGCAAAAGTAATAAAAGCAAGGAACATCCTTCCGTCGTAATCTCTGCTGCTGCGTTTGCGAGAGTCGGCGTGGAGGATTCCGTGCGTTCCGCTCCGTTTCTTTAAACAATTTACGATTTATAATAATACAATAATGGCGCTAAAACAACATACTTCGAAGACGAGATCACTACTTCAAAGCTTCCAACCGTTTCTCGATCTCGTCCTTCTCCTTTGCTTTCTCTCCTTTCGCCGTCGTCGTCGTCGGCGCTTCCGGCAAGTCGCTCTCAAACTCCAACCCGTGTTCGTCCGCGATGGCGCGCATCAAATTCGCCACATCCTCCGGCGGCGTCACGTTCGCCACCGACTCCCCCATCGCCTCGCCCACTAATTGCGTTTGCACGTCTAAGCTTTCAAACTGCTTCTCAAACTTCTCCATAGTCATCGCCGCTTTCTCGATGTCGTTCACTTTTAACGACAGGTCCAGTTCTTTCACCACTTTTTGCATCGCTTCGTTCACTGAATTCATCTTCGCTTGCGTCTCCAACCGAGACACGACCGCGTCCAAACGGCTCGCCAGTTGGAGTAAGTTTAACTGTTCGTGTTTTTTTCGAATCGCGTCCGTGGCGTAGATTTTGGCGCCTTCCGTGTTGCCATTTTTCATGGCGAGTTTACACTTTGACTTTAAATTCGATTCGTCTTTGAGACATTTTTGGGCGGATCGATTGAGCGATTTGGCCGTGAATTTCAAGTTGAATATTTGGTCCAACAAGCGAGTCTCGGCGCGCTTTTTCGGGTTTATGAGGTCGAACAAACCCATTATTATCGTGTTGTTATATTTTTGTTTTTGTATTATACTCTTCTTAGTTTGTGTGTGTGCGTGTGGTTCTCGTATGTATAAAAGTGGAGATTTGTTTGTTGTGGGTGCCTTTAATAACTGCTCTCAAACGGAAGCGTTTACGACTATGCGTTTTGCAAAAAAGCTAAACGTGTTCTGGTACGACTATGATATTAATCATTTAAACGCTACTATATATCGCCAGGATGGAAAACGTCGTCGTAAGTTGCACCAATAATCCGTTCGCTTTCCTTCCACAACTTAGCCCAGTTTTCCTGGTCCAAGCTGAACGCGTTGGACGAACGAAAGGCGTGTTCTCCCGGTTTCCCTTCGTTGGAAAGTTCCGAGGAATATTTCCCGCCCTCGTCGTTTTCCAACGCTTCGCTCGTGGCGACGAAGATTTGTCCTCGCGCGCCTTCCGGCGGGTTGATTAATCGACCGGCTTCGCGTAAGTTGACGTACCAATCGATGGGTAAATTTCGTTGGAGCTCGGTATCCACCACTCCCGGGTGAACGCAATACGCTTGAATCTTCGAGCCTATTTTTCGCAGTTTTCTTTGTAACTCGTACGTGAACAAAACGTTCGCCATCTTCGTCCTCCCGTACGTGATCCACCCCCAACCGGGATACCCGAACACGCCTTCCGAGTTCAAGTTGAAAAAATCGACGAACCCCCACTCGTGCGCGATAGACGCCACGTTCACCACTCTCGGCTTTCTCTCCGGATATCGCTTCTCCGTTTCCAGCATCAGCGGTAACAGCTCTCTCGTCAACGCGAAGTGACTCAAATGGTTTGTCTGCATTTGCAATTCATTCGCGTCCTCCGTGAGCGTCTTTTCCGGAAGCGCCATCACCCCGGCGTTGTTCATCAACACGTCTAATCGATCGTATTTCGATTTAAACTTCTCCGCGAATGCGCGCGTCGATTTGAACGAGGATAAATCGCATTCCATCACGTCTACCACGGGGTTTGTTTCGCCTTCTTTTCCTTCATCTAAAAACAATCCGATGTCTCGCATCGCCTTCTGTCCTCTTTCGATGGACCGACAGGCGATGACGACGGAATACATAAACTCTCTTTCTTTTCCTCCGTTTTCGTCGTCCGCATTCATCGACGACAAACGCGCAATTTCTCGAGCGCTGATGCATCCTAAGCCGGTGTTCCCTCCGGTGATGACGACGACTCTTTTCGTATTCTTGTTCTTATTCGTATTCGTAGTGCTACTAGTCTCCGCATCGCTGATGGATGACGACATCATCGGACGAACGAATCGTTCGCGTCGTCTTTTGTGCCGGACATTTTCAAAAGCGCTCGAACGTTCGCTCGAAAACGAGACAGATGGTACGTTTTGGGAAAGAAACGAGGAGGACGGCATCCTCGCTTCTCTTTTTAATGCGTGTGTAATGTATATCTAGTACTAGATAAACCGGCTCATTTATGAACACATTAGGCACTTTTCTTGGAGTGCTCAAATCGTCATTTTACGCAACATCTTCGACAACACTTCACGTGTACTCACAAAACGTACATCAACGAAACGTCCATGAGATCGACGAGGAAGTGAAAATCTCTGCGCGATTACTGCACTCGCGCGTGATATATATTTTCGCGTCTCTTCATAAGCGTCTCATTTAGAGGCGATATTTTCCTCATTATATTAGGGAAAAGAGATTCATTCATGTGTACACGTTTGCGACGATGAATATGATGATAACGTCTCACAGACGATGATTTGAGGAAAACGAACATGACTCCCTGGTCGTCAATCGTCCCGACGTCGGTCTCGCAACGCTCACGTTGCGAGAGCGTGTCTCTCATTCATCATCATCATCCACAGCGCAAGTTCAAGTTGTGAATAAAATCCGATTCAATCACACCGGAGACTACGCGGTGGTGTGCAAAAACCGAGCGCTGTTCCTGGTCAACCCGAAGACAGATTTATGCCTGAAAACGTACGAAGGCGCACACGTGAGGGAAGTGCGAGACGCGTCGAGTTCTCGAGATAATTCGAAACTGGCCTCAGTTGGGGGCGATAAAGGCGTATTCGTCTGGGACGTGAAAACAGGGCAAACGGTTCGCAGGTTTATCGGACACGACGCGTTCGGAGTGAACTGCGTGAAATTCTTACTCGGTCATTCAAACGAGGAGAGCGTGATTGTATCTTGCGGGTTCGATCGGTGCGTGAAGTTTTGGGATTTACGATCGAATAGGCA
>Ga0255765_1004336_pt1 | contig 14271 bp, 22 predicted proteins | sample 041ome_8_FD_179965 | JGI IMG/M metagenome (GOLD analysis project Ga0255765, IMG submission 179965) | Coastal salt marsh microbial communities from the Groves Creek Marsh, Skidaway Island, Georgia - 041407BS metaG (version 2) | ecosystem: Environmental > Aquatic > Marine > Intertidal zone > Salt...
TAAGGTCAGTGTTTAATCCTGATAACTCACTAGGTGGTACTAATTTATTTGGATTACTTAAATCACCTAAATTCATTAATACTGCCCTCCTACTAGATTACTAGCACCAGTATATAGACTCAAATCTGATCCAGTGGCCGCAGGTATATCTTTAAATGTACTATTAATACCATACTGTTCAGCAACAACATTAACTGTTGTTGGATCATCTATAGATGACAGAGATTGAGATATTTTATCACTATAAATTGGATTGTGTAAATCATTTAGATCAACTCCTGACGATAAAAGTTTAGCATTAACTCCACTAGCATTTCCTAGTTTATTTTTGTTTAAACTTTCTACCATACCACCAGGCGTTCCAATCTTGTCAACTGATATACCGTTAAACATTGAGCCAGTTGAACTCATAGCTTTACCAGCCGCATTAAGATCACCTAATTGATTTGTTAGTCCTCTATCAGCCATACTAGACATATTATTAATGCCACTACCAAAATCTGGATAGTCTTTGTCGATTAAAAAGTCTTGTGCTTGTTGTAGATCTTTAGCATCATTGCAGTGTCCTTGTGCCATCTGTAGAGTTTGTCCAAACGAAGCATGGTTACCGCTTGGTAACAGATCACTTTGTGCTGATGTTAATTTTGATAATACTGATGATGCCTGAGCTGACAATGCTGTATTAGCACTGGCTTCACTGGTTAATGCTGAGATGGTTGCTGTAACATTTGGATGAACTCTTAAGGCAGTACCATTTTTAATACCAACCATGGCCTGCATTGTTGCTGGTGTAATAGAGGCCTTCGAGGTACCAATGGTAACTCTTTTGTTCTCTGCTATTACTGTACTACATTGATCAGTAACTAAGTTTATGTCGTGTTCACTTGCCATCTTTTATTTTAGGTAACAATACCACTATCCACTGGTTCAATGCCTGTGGTTGTTTTGATATAATGATTTTGTACATCCTTTACTGTAGGACAGTGCATGATCACATGTTTTTTATCTAGTGTGACGTTTTGTTCTAAACTGCTGGTAAACAAACTTTGTAATAATCCAATACCTTGTTGACTAGGCATAACTGTACATGGTTTAGTTACTGTAAATGCTTCATCAGATTCTTCTACAATTTTAGCAACTAATTCATCACCGTTGACTACTTTAAATGTTACTATGTCATCTTTTTCGTATTTGTTAGCCACTAACATTCGACTCTCCTAATTTTTGATTTAATTCCTCATCTGATAATCTTGCCAGACCTTGATATCCACCTTCTACAAATAAGTTGCCATTTAGATATAATTGAGGTGCTGATCTATGACCTTGACCTATTAGCCATTCTCTGGCTTCAGAATCTTGATCAATATTAACAACATCAAATTCGATACCTTTAGTTTCTAATAGATATTTTGCTTTATCACAAAATGGACAATTATTTTTACTGTAAACTGTTAACATGTCTTTCCTCTTATAATGTTGGTAATTGATCGTAATCTATGCCTTCGCCCATAACGCCAATTACATAATTTGTTGATTCGTTTTCTTGTAATGCTGTCTGTTTTTTACTAGTGTCACTGTGTTTATTAAACCATGGAATTGGTGATGTCTTAGGTGCTGTATTCCAATATTTAAGACCAATGTCTTTTAACGCACCAACAGCAGTATAGTCTACAAAGTCTTTAAGAATATTTTCATTTAATCCAATCACCGGACCTTTCTTAAACAAGTATTCTGCCCATGCTTTTTCTTCAGCAATAACATCTTCATACATCTTTTGTACTTCTGCTTCACAGTCTTTTGCTACTTCAGCAAAACGTTTATCTTCTTTAACCACCTGATTAATCATCCAAGCAGTCCATTCTTTGTGTAATAGTTCGTCTTGTAGAATTAAACTAATAATGTTTCCATTACCAATAAAAATCTTGTTTTCTACCATTGCTAGACTCGTAGCAAACGACACCATAAAACGGAACGCTTCAAGGCCATAACTGGCGTTTAGAGCCAGCCAAATAGCCTTAATATGGTCTTTTTCGTCTATTTTATGCCCCAATTCTTTCTTACAGTTAATGATGTGTAGTTTGTCATAGTATTCGCCAATACTTGATGCCATGTCAACAATTTCTTTAGTGTCATGGATAGTGTTAAACACTTCCTTAGGCACATTGTAGATATTACGTATGATGTGACTGTATGAACGTGAGTGTATGTTAGTTTCAAAGAACGACCAGTTATAAACCAATGCTTCTAATTCTGGCAAGCCAACAACAGGAGTAAACACCTGACTTGGTGCCCTGCCCTGTAGGCTATCTAATGCTGTCTGTCTTAACAAGTTTGATGTAAAAATATGTTTAACTGTGTCACTGGCTTCTTTAAAATCGTTAGAATCTTTAGTTAAACTAATTTCTTCAGGAATCCAAAAGAAACCTCTTGCTGTTTGTTCTAGTTTAACTGCTTTGTTATATTTTACTTCCTCAAATCTTTGAATAGTTACTGGACCTTGTGGGTCTAAAAACATTTTTCTGTTTAGGTAGTCTGTTTTTGTTTTTAGGTTATATTGTTCTTTACTCATTATAATTTACATGCCTCGCAATCGTCGTCTAAGTCACTTTCTATAGTAGTTGTTGTTATATATTGTGCCGCTATTTCTTCTGTTTCTGTTTTACCTTTACTACCAGCCTTATTAATCAAACTATAATAGAAAGTCTTAATTCCCCATTGATGAGCCATCATTAAATTTTTAGCAATTAATGTAGTAGGAACTTTATTGTCCTCAAAATGAGCTGGATTGTAAAATGTATTAGTACTTATACTTTGATCCACATAAGCGGCCAGTACTGCGGCTGTTTTGAGATATCCATCACAATCTGTTTGCTCCCACATCAATTGATATTTATTTTTTAGTTTATTGTACTCAGGTACTACCTGAACAAATGAACCTGCTTTTGATTCTTTAACTGAAATTAAACTCATTGGCATTTCAATACCATTGGTTGAATTAATAACCACTGAACTACTTTCAACAGGTGCTATGGCCATTAAGGTAGCATTACGCACACCATGACTTCTCATGTCACTGCGTAGTTGTTCCCAATCAAGTTCTGGAGTAAAGTCTGCTAGTTTGTTTACGCCTTTTGCTCTTAACTCCCATGGAAACTTCCCTTGTCCATAACGAGTAAACTCTGAATGTGTACAAGCGCCACGTTCTTTAGCAAGTTCTACTGTGCTTTCTGTCAAGTAATATGCCTGGTGTTCCATCCAAGTTTTAACTTCTTGTAGTGCTTCTTTCTCACCATATTTATGTCCACGTTTAGCATGCCAGTAAGCAAGATTAGTTATACCAATACCTAACGGTGATATTTCGTCATTACTTAATTTACTTTGTATACTTAAGAAGTCTTGGTAGTCTAAAATATTGCATAATGAACGTTGTAGTGTTTTACAAGCACGTCGCATATCTTCTGGGTGACGGAATGCTCCCCAGTTAATACTACCTAATGTACATAGGGCAATTCTTCCTTCATCGTCATCTAAACGTTTAAACGGTTTAGTGGGTAGTAATATTTCACAACACAAATTGCTTTGATAAATTGTGTGATGCTTAGGATCAAAAGGTCCTTGTTCAGCAACATTGTCCACAAATACAAGATAAATTCTACCTGTGTCAGTACGTTCTTTTAGTATGCCACCTTTGAATACTTCTTCTGCACTCATAGTCTTTTTACGCAGACTGGTTTTACGTTCGTACTTGACATACAGTTCTTCAAACAGTTTAGTGTCGCTATAAAATGCTTCATATAAATCTGGCACTTCGTTTGGATCAAAGAAAGTAATATTTTCTTTATTTTTAAAACGTCTCCAAAAGAAAGCATTTAAACACACACCATAGTCCATATGGCGTACACGAGTCTCTTCTGTACCTTGGTTGTTTTTAAGTACAATTAGATCGTCAAACTGATGATGCCAAATAGGATAAAATACACTTGCTGATGCGTTACGTATGCCACCTTGACTACATGATCTTAAATCGCCAAACCATTTCTTTAAGAAAGGAATCATACCAGTGTGCATGATTTCTCCACCGCGAATAGGTGAACCCAGTGGACGCAGTCTGCCAATCTCTAAACCAATACCAGCACGTTTACTAGCATACTTGGCCATCATCTCACCTGAAGCAAAAATACTATCTAGGTCGTCATCTGCTTTAATTAGTACACATGATGAAAACTGTTTTGTAGGGGTGCCCAAACCAGCAAGGACTGGGGTAGCGAGGGTAAAGAGTCCATCGCTGGCGCAGGCGTAATAATCTTTAATATATTTTAAACGTTGACTAGGAGCCTCTGCTTGAAAAACCGTAGCCGCGGCAATTATATATCTAATTTGAGGAGACTCATATATCTGTTTAGTAGCACGATTACGAACAAGATATTTTTCAATCATCTGTTCAATGGCGGCGTATGAGTATTGTTCATCTTTTTCATGATCAATGATACTATCCATTTTATCCCATTCTTCTTCTGAATACCATTCTAACAGTTCAGATGTGTATAAACCGGTAGCAACATTTGTCTTAACGATATCGTAGAGGCGGGGAGGAATATATTGACCATAAATATCTTTACGTAGCATTGACAATCGTTGTTTGCCTGCTACATATTGATAGTTAGTGTGTCCTATTTCTGGTTCTTGTTCTACATCTATTAGATCAACAATAGCACGTAGTGTAATCTCATCAATTTCTCTAGTACTAATACCATCATAAAAATGAGGTTGACTTTTAATCTCAATCATTGATTGACTTACATCAGCAATACCTCGACAAACCTTAGCAATCTGAGCTTGCCACTTAGTTAAGTCTAATGGCACAATAGTACCACCTCTCTTTTTAACTTGAATATTACTCAATTGAAACCCTCTTTTTATATGATGTTACTTCGTTCTAAAAACCATCTAAGTTTAAGTCTACCCTTGTATACTTATGAAGTAACTTTAATTCTTTTTCTTCTACTAGTTTTGTATTTACTATTTCGTAAGGCCAATAGTTAAAAATATATTTGCCTTTGTTTAACCATACCACAGTATGTCTTTCTTTAGCGGTGTAATCATAGTATGTACGCATTTCAATATCCTGCGGTTTATGACTACTAAAATATATAGTATATATTATTCCTAAACTTTTAGCAACATCACACCAGTAATTTTCGGCTAATAAAGTCCAAGGATCTGGCCATTTTTTAGGTTCATCTGGTGGTAGGTTATAATTAATAATAGGAGCAGTACTCCACATATTATTAAGCTCTACTACCGCTGTTTCTAATGGTAGTTTACCAAGTTCTTGTCTAAAGTCTTTCCAACGCGATAACTTTTCGTTAACACGAAGGTTCCAAAAATTATGCCACATTTTTTAATTATTCAAATGATTTAATAAAATATTTTAACGTAGCATTAGTACCGGTACTAGACGTGGTATATGAAAGTTTGGATAATGATCCATTTGCTGTAAAGTTTAGAGTAACTCCAGTGTCTGCTGTCTCGGTATAGTCATCTTCGAAAATTGCTGTTCCGCTTAGTTGAGTTACCTTGATCGTTCCTACTCTAGATGTTGATCCTCTTACTATATTATAGTTGATTAAACTAGTGCCACCTGAACTTACTTCTACTACAGTTTCAGTATCCGATGATTGATTATCACTAAGCGTTAATGTTTGGTATGGTACACCTAATTGTGTTTGAATTGTTGAAACATTTGATTCTAATGCTGTAACATTTGCTCCAAGGTTTTCAACTGAATATTCAGTAAGTATCTCTGTAACACCAATTTCGGGTGCTCCTTCTGAAAGGGTTCCGTTACCTATATATAAACGTCTTTCATCAGTACTCCATCCCATTTCTCCTCCATCTAATTGAGGGAGATTTTCCTGGAGTCCTCGTCGAACTTGTACTTTAGATATCTGAATTACAGCCATGTTATTAAACCTTCAATGTTATTTCGTTTTATGTATTTATACCAATTTGTAATACTGTTCAACTCTATCAAACCACTTTTCTTGCCATTTAGTCCATTCTGATCCTTCAATGGTCCATGTCTGAAACTCGTAGTCTTTTGAACACATAAGAATAGTGCCTGATTTAATATCTGTACCATGTACTTCGTTGTGTGCGGTACCATAGGCTGTTAACTGTAGGAAATAATCTTCTACCCATTCTGTTTTCTTAGGTTTATTAGTCTGTTTGTAGTCAATTATACAGGGTTTGCCTTTATAAACACCACAAGCATCAGTCGTGCCAGCATATAGTCCAGGAACATATAAAGGAACCTCAATGCCCCACATTTCATCAACATATTTGAGTCCATGTTCTACTATCTGCTCTGCCATTTTAAAACTCTGTTGACTGTAGGGATTGGTGCCTGGTTCGCCCATGTTTCTATCGTTTTCAACATAGTCTTCTAACCACTTGTGCATACGAGTGCCACGGTTAGCGGCTTCTGTGGTTATTTCCTTAGCTTTGGCTTCGCCCACTGACTTACGCCAACGATTGAGTGCTTCTTGTTTTTCTTTTGGTTTAGTTTTATCCAAGATTGTAGTAACACTAGGAACTGCTGTGCCATCTGGTAACGTATATAAACGTTTACCTTCTACTGTATTTCTTGAAATTGGTGTGTAATCATATTTTTTTATTAACATAGTTATTCATTATACTTGGTATTTTAAAGATTAGCAAGTAAATACATATATGAGTTTATTCAATACTGGCCTTCATTATAATGTTTATCTCAATATTCCTGAGTCTATAAATTTCTCATGGAATGCCATATATGATGACACAGTATTTGATATTGCTCAATTTACAAATCATCTAGATATAAAAGACAACAGTAGTCTTATAGTTCTATGGGGTGTTGATCGACGAATCAACACCAATGATGTTAGATTTTACGAATTAAATGAATTTTATCACAGTATACCTAATCCTATGGTACTATTTAATGGATGTGTTAATCAGAAAAGTATTTTAGAATTCCCTGTTAAGCAAGTTAACTTTTTTCAACAGTTGAGTAAACAATTTTATCAACCCAGAAACGTTGTATTAGAAAAGCATAAAAAGTTCTTATATAGTAGTACTAAAGATTATCCAGAAAGACGCTATATTTTAAAAACAGTAAATCAGATGTTTGATCAAGGAACTATAGCCTATAAATGTATTGATGTTGATCTCTCTAACAAATATTATTTAGAATCTAACTACAACGAAATAATCAATGTCATTGAACCGTTATCTAATAGGCTTCCGATTATCGGATATGACAACTCTGTTGAATTTTCACAGATACCAAAAGAAATAATTGATGATAGTTATATGTCTATTATTACAGAAACGTACTACCATGGACCTATCTTTTTTTCTGAGAAAATATTTAATGCTATGTTATATGGTCATATATTCATTTATCTAGGACCAACTCATAGCCTAAAAAGATTAAAAGAGTTAGGATTTAAAACTTGGTCACATATAATAGACGAAAGTTATGATGATATTGATGATCCATATCTAAGATTATTATCTGTTAATAATAGTATTAAGGAATTTTTATCATTGGATATAGAAAGAATTAAACAACTCTACCAAGATAATATTGATATCATTGAACATAATAAAAAATTAGTTTTAGATACTGATATTACTAATGATGTTGTTTCAACAATGTTGGATGCTATTCGTCTGAAGAATGGTCGCGTTTAATTTCACGTACTGGATCATTGAGAAGTTCTGCTAAAGAGTTTTTTATTTGTACTCTTTCATATCCAGAATCTCTAACTTTAATTGCTTGTCTGCCTATTGCTTCTAAAGGTTGATCGTCAATTCTAGCCTTTTTGAAGTCGTCCTCTAAACTCCAAACATAATCGTGATGATCAATTAACTTTAATAACAATGGATGATCTAATTCTAGATCAATTTCTTTAATTTGTTCAGTATAAAAGTCAAGCTCTTCTTGATTAGCGCCGTTGGTTCTACGATGTTTAACAACACTGATAGCATATCTATCTACTAGTTCTATAACTGGAAATTTCATTATACTGTGAAACTTTCTCCACAACCACAACGTGCTGACTCATTTGGGTTAATGAACTCAAAACCTTCATTGAGTCCTCGTTTTTGATAATCTAACTGTAGCCCTTCAAGGTACACAAGATCCTTCTTGCTTATAACTACATTAACTCCTTTGTCCTCAAATACTTCATCTAGTCCTTCTTCTGGAGCATCAACAAATTCTAACACATAAGCCATACCTGAACAGCCAGTAGTCCTAACCCCAAGTCTTAGACCAAATGTACCTTCTCTGTGTGTTATGTGATACAGTGCTTTTTCAGCGGCCTTATCAGTCAAAGAGATCATCTACGTCCTCATCTAATCTTTCCATAATTATACGTCTTTCTTCATCGGTATAATTATACCATTTAATAATTTCTTCGTCAGTTCTACCACAACCAACACATTTATTATCTTGTAATCTACATACTGATATACAAGGAGTTTCTATTAATTTAGTTTCCATGTTTCTTTTGATAATCTGCTATCGCTGATTTGATCGCATCTTCAGCAAGGACAGAGCAATGAATCTTGACGGGCGGAAGTGCGAGTTCCTCCGCGATATCGCTGTTTCTAATTGCGGTGGCTTCATCCAGTGTCTTCCCCTTGAGAAGTTCTGTGACGAGACTACTACTTGCGATAGCACTACCACAACCATAAGTCTTAAACTTAGCATCTTGAATAATTCCATCTTCTACCTTGATCTGTAATTTCATTACGTCACCACACGCAGGAGCACCAACCATACCTGTGCCTACTGCTGGGTCCTCTTTATCTAAACTTCCTACGTTACGAGGATTTTCGTAATGATCTAAAACTTTATCACTATATGCCATGTATGTTCTCCTATACTTGACTATTATTGTATACTATTTATCGACCAGCCGTCAACCGTAAAAAAAGCCCTGCTAAAAAACAGGGCTTATGGAGTAGCAAAAGTCAATGTTGAGATTACCTTTTCATTGCCCTTTTAGCCATGGAGTCAACCGTTTTACGTGCTTTGTCTACAGTCATTGTAGCATTACCCGCTGATGTTAGATCAAAACTAACATGCTGTGGGCTCACGTCTGCAATCATGTTCTTTAACGGCGCTCTCTGTGCCATGCTTTGTAGCTGGCTCAGTGAAATATTAATGCCTAAATTATCTGCCATGTTAAGAAAAGTTTCTGTTCCAACTTTTCCTTTTGTGCCTAAGTCTTCTGAACGACTAATAAGATACTGAACCAAGGCCGCTAGTTCCATTTCAGAACCATATACCTCAAACAGTTTCATTAGCGTCTTTCTCTGCCTAAATCTGTATCTAATTCTGGCTCGTCTGTGATTTCTTCTTCGCTGTCTAATTCTACGTCAGCGTCAGCTTCTAGATCTAAATCTGCTTCATCATCTGTAGCAAACTCGTCTGGGCTAACTACTTCTTCGCCAGTAATTGGTGCCATTGCACTTTCTAAATCTGTTTTTGCCTGTTCTAATGCCTGTACTAAAGTTGAAATTGCTGTGTTTGTTGCGTCGTAATATGCCTGTGTTTGGTTAATACCAAGTTCTTGTTTCATCATTTGTGCTAGATTAGGCAAGTCCTTGTATTGCATTTCTGCAACATCTTCGTACATTTTTTGGATTCTATCAACAACGTCTTGAGCCGCTAGTGTTACCTGTGCTTCTTCAACGTCTGCTTCATTAATTTGTTTTGCTTCGTATGTTTTCTTTTTCTTACCAGCCATTAAACATGAACTTTCATGCTTGTGTTTTTTCTTTGAACCGCAACTTGCTTCTTCCATTTCTTCTTCATCTTCATCTGCCGGAGCAATATCCGCTGGTGCCATTGCTGACATACCAACATGTTTCTTTTGCTCACCTGTACCACCAGCATATGGATTTCTTGTATCTGCTGTGCCTTCTTGAACATGTGCTTCTAATGCTTCTTTCATCATTAGTGCTTGTAAGTAAGCAGGGTTATTCTGTGAAGTGTGTCTATCAATGCTTGATTGTACTTCATTTACTAATGCTGTTGTTTTAGCCAATAACTTCTGAGCCTGTTCTAATGAAAGACCTGATACGTCAACCTTACGATTGAAGTAGCTCTCCATAAGTTTGCCAACCTGTTTAATTTTATTTGTTGCTAGTTCTTGCAGTTTCATCGTCGAATCCTTTTTGTTGATAGTATTTAGCCAATTCAATTGTGTCGTTTAACTTAATTTTAATATCACTTCTAATAGCAATATTATTCAACACTTTGTCGGCCATCAACATTTTTCTATTAGCATCTTTTGTTGTACGCATAATTTGACTTTGACGATCAATATCCGTATCAAGACGCTGTAATCTCTTATCCTGTCTTAGCAAATGTTCTGCTTCTAATATCCTTGCTTGATTCTCTAGTATGCAATATGCTAGAGCGTTGCGACTGTTTGTAAACTCATGTACTAGTGTACTATGACGATACAAATAAAAATATCCGTCGCCAACTGGAGAAATTTTATAACGATTAAAGACAACAAAATCGTCCTTGACTTTGACGATTATATTTGATGAAAGACTTTGTAAGCTCTGTAAGGCGAGGTTACGAAACTTTTTATAATTTTTGTCTGTGGTAGCCATAACAGTCTACCAAACAAACTTAGTTAGTAACCAACCAATGACACCAATCAACATTGTAACTGCGGTGCCAGCCCAAGTAATCAGTTGCGTAGAACGACGGCGATCAAGATGGATAATCATATCCTTGATCTCCTTAACAGAGTTCTCTAAAGAACCTACTTTCTTCTCAACTGTATCTAACTTAGTTTCCAACGCATCGTACCTCTCGGCACATAACTCTACGTGGGCTTCTAAATTTTCTTTCTCAATTTGAGTAGTACTCAACGCTTTTTTCTCCAAAAGGATATTAAAGCATTAAATCTCTGCTGTGCCTAATAAGTAGCCTATATGTGCCTATTTTGTGTAATCTATGCTTTGTAACTAGCCTAAACTAGTTGCTATGTTTTATTTATCACAACCGACTAAATTACTTGGAAATAAGTATTGGTGTGTTCACCTAACGTATTGATTGTATTATTGATTTTAGCTGTTTCTGCTAGGCCATCTATGATAGGTATTCCGTTAAAATCTTGTATAAGACTGCCTACAGGACTGTCCTCGCTTCTATAGGCTTCTATTTGTTCTGAGCAAAAGTCAAAGCACCATATAGTGTAAGGGAATAAACTTGGCATGTAGTAACTGCCAAATATGTGTTCTTCTATTTGAATATCTTCTATCCTAATAGGTGTGTGTTCAACTGTAGGCTGAGCTCTTAAAGATATTAACTGTAAGAATGTTTCGTAGTTACGCTGTTGATTACGTCGTATAATATCCTCAGGTGTTTTAGGCTTACGTGTAAACCCTGTAGGTGTGATATCTATTAATGTATAACAGCGTATCATTCTTTTATTAATTCTACTAACACTCTAAGTCTATCTAGAGCTTCTTTAATCATTGTGTGTTGGGATAATGTTGACCAGTCTTGTTTGTACATCCAGTCTCTATAGTCTTTGAACTCGTCATCTAGTTCAGTAACTAGTTCACGTTTATAGTGTGGATCCATAAGTTTACGTCTGTAAATAGTTTTGCCACGATCAGGTGATTCGTAAACCCAAGCAGTTGTATCTCGTTCAAACAATTCTTGTTGTTCCATACTCGTATTTATAGCCACAAAAAAAGCCCTGCTAAAAAACAGGGCTCTTTAGATAAGTTAAAAACTTATGATAATGTTGCCGCTACAGTTACGCCTGTTACTGCTGGTGTTGGACCACCTTGAACTAAAACGTATGAACCGTCTGCTGTACCTTCAACTGCTACGATTGTACCGCCTTCGTTTTGAATTTCGTTACAAGCCGCTTCTACTGAAACTGTACCTGTTGCTACTGTACATACGTAAGTAGTTGGGCCTAAGCCTTGTGAAGCTGAAACTGCCGCGTTGTTTGATAAAACTGCCATAATAATATCTCCTTAATATGTGGGATTTTATTTCTTCCCTAAACTTATTTAGTCCAATTTAAAAGTATTTTCAGTGTAGTTTTTCAAAAAAATCTGTTGAAGGTCTTACAGGTACATCAATACATTGTGTAGGTGCTACCCATATATCATATACACCGTCTATGTGTACAAGATCATAGTTGATTATAGTTGTTTGTAGTATTGCGTGTACTTCGCAGGCTGTTTGTGATGTAAAGTTAGGAACAAATGCTTCGTCTTTACACTCTTGCTCACCGTTGACCATCATACACAGGCCAATTAAATATCCCCACATTATGCGTTAGTTGGAGTAACGTTTGTAGAACTCTGTAAAAGCATGTACAAGTCTGAGTTAATAGGACGTCTAACAGTTTGTAGGATACGCATGATTGCTTGTTTACGATCCATTTTACTAATACGTTTGTGCCAATCTTGTACTAGTCTACGTAACCACATTTGATCTGATGTTAGTCCTTTGATACGTCTCTGTAATAACATTAACAGTTGATTAAAATCTTTCTCATCTATTTGACCATCTGCTAGATCTCTAAGAATACGCTTTATTCTCAGTTCAGGAATCTGTACGTCCCAGTCGTTAAAGAGTTTATCAGCATATTGACGTTGTTGCATTACTAATGTTAAGAAGTTATATAAGTCAGTCATAGACTGTCTAAAGCCACTAAAGTTTTGTTGCTTGATTGTATTCTTAGCATACTTCATAGCCTTAGGTTTATCAATATAGTATAAAACTCTTAGTATCATTAAATGATCAAATACTAGTGCGGCCAATGTAGCCACGTCAGTTCCTTTGACTTGACCAAGTCTACGATACATTCTTGATTCAATTATGTTCTTAATAAATTCCATTATACATTCTTTGCAAAGTTTGATTTTGAAAATCTTAAACGATCAACATATTTAAGACCACCTGCTACATATCCTTCGTGTCCTGACTCACCATCTATTGTTGCTGATATACCACCGCCTTGTTTGTCTAGTGATCTAACAATCTGTGTTTTAATAACAGCAATAGCATTAAACACTTTAAAAATTAATTCAACTACTTTCATATTTTCGCTGACATAAGCAACTAGTCTATCACCTTTAGGTTTTGAAACTTTGGTCACTGCCCAGTTAGCAAAGTTGCCAGCCATGTTATTAAAGTTACCTTCTCTAACTTTGAAGTTAGCAAACTGTTTCATTAACTGTGGTAAGTCGCTTAACTGTTTTTCTCTTAATGTCATTGGCTGAAAGAAGTTATCAATGGCACGTTGATTACTTTTAACTGTAGATTCAATTTGGTCTAGTTTGCCTGTTGGTAAATCTACTGTAGGTGTTTCTTTCATCTTAGGACCTACAAATAATATAGGACCGGTAGGTAATTTTTCTACAGCGTGAAATGGTTGTCCTGAATCTTGTGGGCCAGTTAAGAATGTATGTATTGCTACACCTGCTTTACTTGTACTAATCTGTTTACCTAAGTCAGTGTCTGTATCAACTGAGTATGTTACAGTGTTTGGAGTAAACACATATTTGTTTCCTTGTTTAGCAGGCATGCCTACATATAATAAGTCACCTTTAAAGTAACCACTTAGACCTTTTGGTGTTTGTGCTTCTAGTGCAGGCCATAATGCTTTATACATATTAATTAATTCTGTACGGTCACCGCCACGCATCTGCATAATCTTTTCTAATTCTTCTGGTGACTTAGCAAGTCCTGCGTATGTCTTAGCAGTAAAGCCTGACTTGTCTGTTAGTACAAAGTCTCCATCCTCGTCACGCCCAAATATAATTGCTGGCTTACCGTCCCATTTAATTGTAATGTCTTGTGCTGATTTAGGAAGGTTGTTTAATTCTTGTACAGCTCTGAGAGCACCTCTAGAACCATCATTAAAAATCATATCCTCTGGATGTTCAATTCTAGCCGCTTCAACTATCACACTCATACCTTGATTAATTATTCTATCTCTTGTACGAGCAATCCAATGTACTTCTGTTTCTACAGATTCAAACTGTAAGCCGTCCTTAGAGAACGTCTCTCTAGCATCTGCTACCAGTGCTTCGTAGTCATTGTTTTTCTTTGCCTGTGCTATAATAGTTTCTACACTAGCTAGATCTTTACGTGTGCCACCAATTAACATCTTAGCAATTTCATCTGGATTGTTTGATATAACTTTGTTTGTTTCTCTTGATACT
>Ga0255765_1004346_pt1 | contig 14249 bp, 9 predicted proteins | sample 041ome_8_FD_179965 | JGI IMG/M metagenome (GOLD analysis project Ga0255765, IMG submission 179965) | Coastal salt marsh microbial communities from the Groves Creek Marsh, Skidaway Island, Georgia - 041407BS metaG (version 2) | ecosystem: Environmental > Aquatic > Marine > Intertidal zone > Salt...
ACGGGGTGCAAATTGGCGGGCAAGTTGGTATCGCGGGGCACATTTCCATTGGGGACTTTACTCGAATTGGCGGAAAAAGTGGAGTGACACGTAGTTTTGGGAGCAATATGGAAATCTTAGGGTATCCCGCGGTCGAAGCGTCGGTTTTTCGTCGGAAATTTGCGGCCTCCAACATGAAGCCCCGTTCGTGACGTCCTACACTCTCCTCCACCCTTTCCAATTAACGGGCCAAGGCATCCACACCGGTGACTCGTGCACCGTGACGGTTCATCCAGCTCCGACTGGCCATGGCTATGTTTTCCATCGAATGGATTGCCCCGAGGCGACTCCATTGCGCGTCTCGCCCAGCTGTGTGACCGATACAGACCGTCGCACCACTCTATCCAACGGAGAAACGACCGTGCATACGGCCGAACATCTGCTTTCTGCCTTGTATGCGGCAGGTATTTACCACGCACGCATCGAACTCACCGCCAGCGAAATACCCATTTTGGATGGGTCAGCACTTCCCTGGTGGGAAGCTATTCACCAAGCTGGATGCAGCCCTAGCCCCCAGCTAGAGCATGGAATTACCCTTCAAGCCCCCATTCGCGTCGAAGATCCCGAAACAGGCGCTTGGGCGGAAGCCTACCCCGCTGATTTGCCTTCGTTTGAGGTCACCCTGAGCCACGAAGCCGAGGCTGTGGGCCCCGTTAACGCCCACTTTCGAAGCGGCCAAGATTATGGAGCTGACATTGCCCCCGCTCGCACGTTTACCCTCGCCACCCACATCACCCCCCTCATTCATCGCGGCTTGCTCAAAGGCGCGCGTCCAGGGTCCGGGGTTCTCGTTGTGGATGCACCGTTGACAGAATCGGATTGGCTCGCCCTCAACGATTTTGTGGGCGAGACCCTCGTCCGCCGCGACGACGTGGGCCCCATACCCTTGACTCCATTCCGCCTACCCAATGAACCTGCCAGCCATAAGTTGCTGGATCTCATAGGGGATATCGCACTCTTGGGGCAGCCCATCCGAGCACATATTCGTACTTTTAAACCTGGACACAAAACCAATACCCTACTCGCACAAAAAATCATGGAAGACGCAAGTACCAAGGGAATCCCCACCTACCATCCCGATCAGACGCCCTTGATGGACGTGACAAAAATCATGTCCATCCTTCCCCACCGCCCACCATTTTTATTGGTGGACAAGATTTTGGAAATGTCCGAGAATGAAATTGTCGGCATGAAGGCCGTGACCATGAACGAGCCCTTCTTTACAGGGCACTTCCCTGGCGCTCCGGTCATGCCTGGCGTGCTCCAACTGGAAGCGATGGCCCAGGTCGGAGGCATATTGGCCTTGAGTACAGTGCCCGATCCGGAAAACTACTTGACCTACTTTTTGAAAATGGATCAAGTCAAATTCAAAAACAAAGTAGGCCCCGGCGACACCTTGGTCTTTCATCTACAGTTCACGGAACCCATCCGCCGCGGCATCGTGCAAATGCGTGGGCAAGCTTGGGTTGGATCTAAATTGGCCTCCGAAGGACACTTCACGGCGCTTATCACCAAAGACAAGTAAACGTGATTTCTCCCCTCGCCTCCGTCCATCCCGAAGCTAAATTGGCTGGCAACATTACCGTAGAGGCCTTTGCTGTCATTGAAGCCGATGTCGAAATCGGGGAAGGCTCTTGGATTGCCAGCGGTGCCGCGATCCTTTCAGGCACCCGAATGGGCAAAAATTGCCGCGTTTTCCATGGTGCCGTCGTGGGTGGTATCCCGCAAGATCTCAAATTTGAAGGCGAGTACTCCCAAGTAATTCTCGGAGACGGATGCACCATTCGAGAGTGCGCCACCATCAACCGCGGCACCAAAGCCTTAGGAAAAACGGTCTTGGGCCGAGAGTGCTTGGTTATGGCCTATGCGCATGTAGCGCATGATTGTCAAATCGGAGATCATGTCATTCTCGTCAACAATGTCGCCCTCGCTGGCCATGTTGAAATCGGAGATTGGTCCATTATCGGTGGCCTCTCAGCCGTTCACCAATTTGTTAAAATCGGGGCCCATGTCATGGTTGGCGGAGGTTCTCTCGTCCGAAAAGACGTGCCTCCATTTATTACCGTTGCTCGGGAGCCGCTATCTTATGAAGGAGTCAATGCCTTGGGCTTGCGACGTAGAGGGTTCAAGAACGCTCGAATTGAAGAAGTACACCACGCCTACCGACTGGTGTATCAATCTGGCTTCAATACCTCCCAAGCGATTAGTCAAATTGAACTCGAAGTACCGGAAAGTCCCGAGCGTAGCGAAATCCTTCGTTTCCTGCTTGCCTCAGATCGGGGCATCGTGAAAAATGCCTAATTATGGCGCTTGAACTGCTTCAACTTTCTAAAACATACCAGGGGCAGGTGGTCATTCCTGAATGGACGCAACAATTTGAACCTTGTGAAACCGTAGCTATTTATGGGGGGAATGGTTCGGGCAAAAGTACCCTACTCAAGTTGCTAAGCGGACAGATTTCCCCTACCCGAGGACACCTTCGATGCGAAGACATCCCCTCCGAAACATGGAGCCTGCACACCTCATACACCGGACCCCATGTCGATCTTATTGATGGGTATACCCCAAAAGAACTCTTCGCCCAACATGCCCAATTAAGGGCCTTCCGCCCCGAGGCAGGCCTTGAGCATCTACCTATTCCCCCATATGCCTTTGACCGCCCGCTCGCCCAACTATCGAGTGGGATGAAACAACGTATAAAACTAGCCTTAGCTATCTGGACGGATGCCCCTCTCCTACTGCTCGACGAACCATGCTCCCATTTGGATCAAGTGGGCATTGAATGGTATAGCTCTTTGTTGGGCGCATCCCTTTCTCCGACGCTTCGGTATTCACATCGAATCGTTTTTGTGGCCTCTAACCACAAGAAAGAAGAAACCATGCATTGCCGTCGAGCCTTTCTCCCCACAGGGGAAGCGGTCGTACCTTTGTAATCGAATTAACGCAATCTAACGATATGGCTTCGACCTCCGACATTAAAAACGGGCTCTGTATCACGCACAACCACGCACCGTACCAGATCATTGAATTTCTTCACGTCAAACCCGGTAAAGGGGCGGCTTTTGTGCGGACCAAAATGCGCAACCTCAATGACGGCCGTGTTTTGGAACACACCTTCCCAAGCGGAGCCAAGCTTGATGACATTCGTATTGAATACCGTACCTATCAGTTCTTGTACAATGATGCCGATGGCTACCACTTCATGAATATGGAGTCGTATGAACAGCTTCCCATGGCCAAAGAATTAATCAACGCGCCCGGCTTTTTGAAAGATGGCATGGAGTGTATGGTTTTATTCCACGCGGACGAAGATCGACCCTTGAGTGTTGAGGTCCCTCAAACTGTCGTGATGGAAGTCACGTACACCGAGCCTGGAATGAAAGGCAATACGGCCACAAACACCTTAAAGCCTGCCACGGTAGAGAGCGGAGCTGAAATCCGTGTTCCCCTATTTATTGAAATTGGAGAGAAGATTGTGATCAATACCGCAGACGGCACATATAAAGAGCGAGCCAAGTAAGTATTGGCCCTCCCTTCCTTTGCCTAACCCGCTTGCGCTGCAAGCGGGTTATTTTTTTTGTGATGCCTTATAAAAAAAGCCGCCCCGTTTCCGGGGCGGCTCGCGTTTAACATGCAAACTAACACCAATTAGTTTGCGTCCCACCAGAGGCGGTAGGTTGAGCTCGCTCCAAATTTTTCATCTGGTGTCGCGCTCAATGGCATTGGCACATTGGCCGAATTATACAGGTATTCGCCTTCTGGGTATGGCATACGACGAGGGATCGCAGACAAATTGGCATCTGCAGGAGCAGAAATTGCTGGGAAACCCGTACGGCGCCAGTCCGTCCAAGCCTCCACGTGCGTGTACATAGCTACGTACTTCTCGTTCATGATGAGCTCCAAGTCCGTCGTGGCAGACAACGCTGCGATGTACGCGGCACTTGCCGCCGCATCCACGCCCAAGTAATCCATATTGCTTTGAATAGCGGCCTCGAGACTCGCACGCGCGCCAGAAGCATCTCCCGAAGCCAATTGGGCTTCAGCCAAAATGAATAGTACTTCGTGCTCGGTGATGAAGGGCAGCTCCGCCGTAGCAGCTCCGTAGAAAGGCAAATAGAGGTATCCACTTGCACTGTCACCACGATAGATAGACTCACGGGGATCATTGGCCGCTACCATCATGTCAAACATCGTACCTGTCTGAACGATGTAACCGTCGCGGTCAATGACCGTGAACTGGTGCCAGGGGTTCTGGTTCGTACTTGATTCATGTGCAAGACCTGCTCCAACATTGCCTTGTAACGCAGCCTGGCAGGCAGCAATAACATCGGCTGGATTGTAGAGAGATGTCTTGGACAAGTGATTCAAATAGCGAGCACCTAACGCCGTAGCGGTCGTGGCCCAAGCAGAAAGATCCCCACCGTGAATCAAATCGTCTGATCCAGGACTCAAGGCTGAAGGTGTCGCCAAATCAGCAACACCACCCTGCAACAACGTTGCAATGGCCGCATAGATATCTGCTTGCGAATCATAGGCGGGCTTCAACTGTCCAGCACCTTGAAGTGCCTCAGAATAGGGAATGTCGCCAAAGTGATCCGTCAGAACGCCCAAGTACATGGCCGTCATGATCTTGGCAATACCACGGTAGGCATAGGCCTCCTTTTCTGTGGCTTTATCCATGATCAATTGGAGATCATACATTCCACCAGAATATGCCAATCCCCATGGGCTGTCGAAGTCACCTTCACCAATTTGGGCATAACGGTTGTGCGCCAGAGACTGGCGGTCATTCCCCGTCATCTGCTGAACAAAGATGCTTGTCAGACGGGGTAACACATCCCCCTGCATCAAACCATAGGATGCTTGCGCCGCTGGCAATAATACGTTCATTGGCACATCCGAGGGACGGTTTTGGTCGATTTTTACTTCTTCCAACCATGCATCGCTACAGGAGGTCAAAAGAAGTGCACTGCTCAATACAGAAGCAAATAGAACTTTTAATTTCATGGTTCCTGTGGATTAAAGATTAGCTTTCAAACTGAAGATGACACCACGCGTGTTCGGCATGTTGAAGTAATCCGCACCTTGGCTATTCGTGGCTCCAGACAAGTTTGTCTCGGGATCCACACCGCGATACGGAGTGCTCAACCAGAGGTTACGGCCCGTTACAGACAATGTCAATCCCTTCAGGAAGGAACCTTCCAAGACACTGTCATCAAAACGATAGCTCATTCCTAACTGGCGCAGTCGCACCCAACTTCCATCTTCAATGAAAGGACGGGAAGCTCCGGTAAATCCGGACAAGGGTCCAAGTGCATACGAATCGATGTCGTTCAAAATAGGCGTATTGTTCGCTTGACCGCTTACATCAACACCGTCAATCGTGGTTCCAGGCGCATACACACCACTGTTACCCGCGACCACATCATGCCAAACGAAGGTCTCCCCACGTCCAACACCGTCCGGAGACATCTCCGTATCGTAGTGGGTACCGAAGTAGTACAGCGCACCGCGTGTACCATTCCAAATGTCCCCACCCTCGCGGATGTCCCACAACATGTTAAAGCTGAAATTCTTGTATTCAACGTTGGTCGTGATACCCATCAAATAATCTGGGTTGGGATCACCCACGACCACCTCCGTTGAGCTGTAAAGAGGATATCCATATTCGTCCACTAAGGCGTTGCCGGCATCGTCACGAAGCCAATCATCACCATAAAGCGTTCCGTAGGCCTCTCCCGCTACCAAACGTTGGTTGGCGCCAAAGAATCCCCAAGGAAGTCCGATGACATCCACACCTTCAGCCAATTGAATGACTTTGTTGCGGTTGCGAGTGAAGGTCATACCTGCATTGATTTTCAAGTCATCCGAATTGACAAGATCCGCGTTCATAGCGATTTCCACTCCTTTATTGCTCATAGAGCCAGCATTGATGTAAGAAGAGGTAAAACCTGACGAAGCGGCTACAGGAACTGGAATGATCAAATCCTCAGAACGCTGGTCATAGAGGGTGATATCTGCATACACACGATCTTTGAAAAAGCGCATTTCCGCACCCACCTCATTGGTGACGGCATATTCCGGACGCAAGTCAGGATTGCCCAATGTATTGCTTTGAGAGAAACCAGTTTGACCTAGGAAGGGGAAACTGACACCCGCAATCCAGCCAGATGCTCCGCTCGCTTGATTGAAGTAGGTGGCATTGGAGCCAAAAGCCGGCTCAGAGCCCACACTCGCGGTGCTCGCACGAAGCTTTAAGTAAGAAAGCACATCACTTTCCATGTCCAACATATCCGTGACTACCCAACCTAACGAGAGGGAAGGATAAATAATCGGGGTGGATACATTTCCAAACGTCGATGCCTGATCACGACGGAAGGTACCGGTCAAGAACAAGTAATCGTCGTAACCCACTTGTGCTTCCCCGTAAACACCCCAAAGACGACGTCCTTGGAAGTTTTCATATGCAAACTGGTTCGTCGCATTGTTGATATTGTAAAAATCAGGAATCACCAATCCAACGCCATAACCCGTCACCGATTTACGACTACGGTTGTTAGCATTGAAGCCTACCAAGAAATTTGTAGAAATCTTGCCAAAATCCTGAGTGTAACGCGCGGTCACATCATGGTTTGCTTCCTGAACAGAATACATTTCATCGGTAATAGAACCTTGAGGCAAGGTGCGAGAATATTTGGCGATGATTTGCTTGCGAACATCAGTGTATGAATCCAATCCATAACGATAGTTGATGAAAAGGTTATCCATAGGAGCCCACTCCAACTGGGTATATCCAAATACACGATTGACTTTATCCGTGAATGGGTTCTTATTAAGCGTCCAATAAGGGTTGTCATAACCACCACCTGCGCGGTAGGTGCGCTGCGTTCCATCTGGGTTCTCATACCCTGCGCTATTATCAAAAGAGGGGGGTGTGCGCAACAATCCGAGCATCAAACCTGAGGTATTAGAACCCTGTTGAACACGGTAACCTCCAGAATTTGAATAGGAAAGAGAAGCAGACGCTTTAAGATTTGTGGCGATTTGGCCTGAACCTGTCAATCGAATGGTGGTACGATCAAATCGGTTCATAGGTATCACCCCTTCATCCGCTAGATTCGAGACTGATAGATAGTAGCTAGAGCGTTGTCCGCCACCTGAAACCGTTACACTATTGTTGCGACGCAGGCCTCGGCGGAAGAATGAACCAGCGTTGTCGTAAGAAGGCGCACCCCAGCGAACCGCCGCACTTGAATCCTGCGTAATGTCGCCATTGGCGTCAACACCCAAAGATGACAAGGCAGGACCCCAAGAAAATGGATTGCTTGTTCCGCCAGCGTAACTACCGAAATAGCCTTGCGAGTATGTCTTTTGCGTAGCAGGTAGCTTATTTACTTCTGAAACTTCATAGCTGCTATTTACACTCACTTGGAAATCCTGACCGTATCCACCTTTCTTGGTTGTGATCAAAATAACGCCGTTCGCACCTCGAGTTCCGTAGAGAGCCGCAGCAGCGCCACCTTTCAATACAGAGATGCTCTCAATGTCATCAGGGTTAAGGTCAATGGCTCGGTTTGAATATGCTACACCGGCGCGGAGGTCTTCTGTACCAATCTGCGAATTGTCGATGGGCACACCATCCACGACCATGAGTGGCTGGTTATCGTTCGAGGTGAAAGTCGCATTACCACGAATCTTAATGTAGGAAGCCGCACCTGCAGCACCGGAAGAATTGGTGACTTGCACCCCGCTCACCTTGGCTGAGATACCGGAAACCACATTGGATTCGCCGGAATTAGCGATTTTATCCCCCCCAACATTTTCAATGGCAAAACCCACGGACTTTTTGTCGCGAGAAATACCCAATGCGGTGACGACAACCTCGTCCAGCTTGGATGACGAAGGGACCAGTGACACATTCAATGTGCCGCCCGATGCCTTAAGTTCTTGGGTCGAATAACCCAATGCCGAGAATACTAGAACATCCCCATTGTTCGCTCGGATCGTGTAGACCCCATCGAAATTGGTGATAGCACCAGCTCCCGAACTCGCCACCTTCACGGATACGGAAGGCAACGCTTCTCCAGAACTTGCATCAGACACTTTACCTGTAACGTTCTGAGCCCAGACTGATACAGAAAAGCACATCGCAACTCCCAGAGAAAGAAGTTTTAAACTGCGTTTCATACTTATGTGATTTTGTTAGATTTTTCTAATATACATAAAATTTATATCAGCCTAACAAATGTTAAATGAATCACACTTAGAGAAGTTGCTCTTAAAACTTTTTGTTCTTTCCAAAGGGCGAAAAAAAAGCCGCCCCGTTTCCGGGGCGGCTTCACGCAAGAGCATTTCGGTTGAACGCTTAGTTCGCGTCCCAGAACACTTTGGAGAAACGGTCGTCGTTGCCACCGCGAGCAGCAGCCACGTTTGAACCATTCAAAGAGTATTCATCGATACCATAAGACATACGGTAAGGAGTCACAGTCTGAGCTTCCTCCGCTACATTCATAGCAGGGTAGTCATACTGGCGTTGAGTAGCCCAAGCTTCGTTACCACGTGTGTACATGGCAATCCACTTTTGAACACCGATACGCTCTTTCCACATGGTAGCATCCCAAGCAACGCTGGTTTGTGCCAAGTAGTCGGCTGCATCGGTGGCCGATCCACCCCAACCTTCAATCGAAGCTGTGACAGCCGCGTTGTAGTGATCCGCAGCGCTACCGCCAACAGACCAGCCACGAGCAGCGGCGTCCGCCAACAAGAACTCCACTTCTGCGTAGTCCATCAAGGCAGAGCCCAAAGTGGGATCTTCCAAGGCGTCACCAGGCTGAGAATTCAAGGCGTATGAAGAGGCCAACCCGTAGGGAGCACCAATTACATCGCCATCGGCATCCAGGTTGCGGAAGTAGGTTCCACGACGTGGGTCGTTCAAATCATTCAAGATGTCAGCAAACGTATTGGCAGCACAGAAATCCGCACGTCCAGACTGCACCAAATCGTCCCACAAGGGGTTGGTGTTAGGAGGAGATGCGGTATAGTGCAATACCGCTGCATCGGCAGAAGAAGTGAATACGCCGGCAGCCACAGCAGCTTGAGCTACGGCAGCAGCTTGGGTGTTCACGTCCGCAGCACGTACAGCCAATTTCAAGGCCATCGAAGCAGCAAACTTCTTCCACATGTTGGCATCACCACCATACAACAAGTCGTAAGAACCCAAACCGTTGTCACCGCCGAGGTTGCCATGGGCAGCCAACAAGCGAGCAACAAGATCGTTGTAGATCTCACCATCATTGTCATACTTAGGGGTTACGTCGTCACCGATAGCCTCAGAATAAGGCACATCGCCGAAAATGTCCACCAACACACTGTAGGTGTACACGTTCATGACTTCAATCAACGCCAATTGGTTGCGCTTGTGCTCAGCCAACATCTTGTCATCTGCTTCGATAAACTTGGCTGCATCGCTCAAATCGCGCAATACAGTAGCATACAAAACATCAAAAGTGTTGCCGTTCACGTCGCGACCATCAAAGTTGAAGTTGGACTCATCCGTGTAGGTCGTCTGCGTCCAATGCTGAGACCATAGGATAAAGTTGTTCAAGTTGACGTTCACGCTAGTCATGTAGTCCGTCAAGGACACCGTAGCGTTGGCGATCAAGGCACCTGCGGGTACTTGCTCAGGCGCCTTTGAATTCACATTCAAAGAGCTCAAGTCCGAAGTACAAGAGGCGATAACGAGGGCAGCAGCTGCTGCAGTAAAAATCTTTTTCATCGCTTCTTAGGTATTAGAATTTCAATTTCACGTTCACACCTACTTCGCGTACCGCAGGGTATGCACCAGACTGGTAACCTTGAACGTTACCTGCAGACAAACCAGCCTCAGGATCTGAGTAAGGATTGTTCTTCCACAGGATGGCCAAGTTGCGACCGGTCAGAGCAACATCCAAGCCTTTGATGCCCGTAGAGCCCAAGTAGCTAGAAGGTACAGAGTAGTTCAATGCCACTTCGCGAAGCTTGATGAAAGAAGCGTCCCAAACGTGGTATTCACGTGCATTACGGGCGTAACCCAAGGCATTGCCGTAGTAGTGCATATCTGCGTAGTAATCACCCACAACGAACCCAGAAGGATTTCCGTCACCGTCTACGGTGCTGCCGTCCCAGTACGCTACGTTGTTGATTTTATAACCTCCACCATCGATGGCCAAGTCACGAACAGGGTTGCCCAAGTCGTTATCGCCCGCAGTGAAGTCATAGACACCCGTGGCATAGCCATAGTAGGTATCCAAGGAGAAGAAGTTACCACCCATTTGCATGTCAAGAAGAACAGAAGCCGTCCAGTTCTTGAAGCGGAATGAGTTATTCCATCCTGCATACCAATCAGGGTTGATGTTGCCAATGACGTCCTTGTCACCCACGAGGTAGCGAACGCCACCGTATTGGGCAGGCATATCATACACTACAGGGCGTCCCTCCGCGTCACGAACGTGCGTCGTGCCGTAAATCACACCATAGGCTTGACCGGGACGAGCCTCGATCGTAATACCCCCTTGAACGCTAGCCAACTGCAAGTTTTCAGCGCCTTCAAACAGAGATACTACCATGTTTGTGTTCTTGGTCCAGTTCAAGTTCGTGTTCCACTCGAAATCACCAGCCTGAATAGGCGTGGCGCTCAAGCTCAACTCAATACCCTTGTTATTGATCTCACCCGCATTGACATACTTGTAGATCGTACCAGAGGTTGAAGAAACCTTGGCAGGCATGATTTGATTGAATGATGTCTGGTCATACACCGACACGTCGAAGCCCACGCGGTTGTTCAAGAACATCATTTCCAAACCAGCTTCCGTAGATACGGTGCTTTCAGGAAGAAGTCCAGCGTTGTTCGATGTAGACGGAGCAGAAGCCAAAGACGTGCTGCCAAAAGCAGTACCCATATTGTAGGCATCTGCCAAAGCTTGAGCAGGAGCGTCAGCACCCACCTCAGCATAGTTCAAGCGAACCTTACCAAAGCTAATCGCATCCACATCAATCAACTCGGAAAATACCAAGCTCATCGTAGCCGATGGATAGAAGAACGTATTGTTGGCAGCAGGCAACGTAGACGAAACGTCTTGACGACCCGTCAAATCGACATACAAGAAGTTCTTATAGCCCAATGAAGCAGCAGCGAACAAACCGTTTACACCAATCTGGTATGCCGTTTCACCTGGAGCGTTGGGCGTATTCACAGAATTGCTCAAAGCATAAACACCAGGAACAACCAAACCACCGTTTGTTGAAGCAGAGATAGCTTCAACAGAGTTGCGGCGGATGTTAGAACCCAAGCGACCGTTGAAAGAGAACTCATCGTTAGAACCGAAAACCTTATTGGCAGACAAGATCATATCGATGTTCGTCTCGGTCACGTTGCGGTTGCGGCGGATATAGCCAGGAATCTCTACAGATCCTACCGCTGCGCGCTCCTCTTGAAGTTCAGAGTACGTATCTACAGATGCACGGCCCATGAAATCCAACCAATCGTTGATCTTGTAATTAGCCATCATGTTGCCGATCAAACGATTACGTTGGTCGGTTTGGTAGTTCTCCAATACAGAGAAGTAAGGGTTGTCAAAGTAGATAGGCTTGGTAGCATCATCACCATAACCATAGCCGAATGGGTTCCAAGTAATGTTCTTACCTGTCAACTCATAGGCCTCCTTTTGCTTCGCCATGTCAACACCCACATTGAACCACTGACGGAACGACTGGTTGGGGTTGCGAGAATCGTAACCGGTACCGTAACGGCCGCGGCCCGCTTGCTGAATGAACTGAGCGGTCGTAGAAACAGTCAATTTATCGCTTGCCTTCAATGAACCTGTAAAGCTGAAGTTGTTACGCTTCAAGCTAGAACCAGGAACAATGCCTTTGGTAGAAAACTGGGTGGCGCTCAATCGGAATGATCCGTTGTCGTTGCCGCCGTCAATGGCTACCGAATTGTTAGTGTTGGCAGATTGCTCAAAAAAGTAGAGAGGATTGTTTGCCCCCGCAACGTGAGCGCTCTTCTGACCATACGTAGACAATTCGGGGTAAAGTGACTCCCAAGTGTATACCATGAAGTTTGGATCAAAGGCCAAACCGAAAGAAGCGTCCTCAGTAGTCGGGGTACAAGGATCGTCGATGCCATCGCCGTCCACGTCATAGGCCACCATGTAGCCGTTCGTAGGATATCCAGCAATCGTATCGGGACCGTAGTATGCACCGTAGCCTTCACCGTAGCGGTTCTGATAGCGGACGTAGGTATCAGGGTTCACAGAACCAACGGTGTAACCGCTCGTAACTGAAACACCCAAGCCATTGCGCTTCGTTCCTTTTTTGGTGGTGATCAAGATGACACCGTTTGCAGCACGTGCACCATACAGTGCCGTTGCGGCTGCACCCTTCAAAACAGACACTTTATCGATGTCTTCAGGGTTGATGTCCATGGCTGCGTTACCGTAGTCATAGCCACCGCGACCTGTTTGCTGGTTGCCTGTGTTGGTGATTTGGTTTGAGATGGGAATACCATCGACAACGAACAAAGCTTGGTTGTTACCGGTCAAAGACTTGTAACCACGAATAACCACGTTCGCAGATCCCCCCATCGTGCCAGATTGACGGATGTTTACACCCGCAACCTTACCTGAAAGGGAGCTCATGAAGTTGGCATCCTTCACTTTGTTCACTTCAGCCCCGCCTACCTCTTGGATGGCGTAACCAACTGATTTCTTGTCACGAGAAATACCCAATGCGGTAACAACTACCTCGTCCAATTTACTGGCGGAGATAGCAAGCGCTACGTTCATTGTGGTGCCTGTGACAGAAACTTCCTGGGATGCGTAACCCATAGAAGAGAATACTAATACCGCGCCTTTACCAGCCTTGATGGTGTAATTCCCATCAAAATTGGTGATCGCGGCATTACTGGTGCCTTTTTCCTTCACGGATACGGAAGGGAGAGGCTCACCCGTTGCTGCATCGGTTACCGATCCCGTCACATTCTGCGCATAGGCAGACAGCGACAAGAACGTAGCCACAGCAAGGGCAAAGAGATTTGCTCTGCGTTTCATTTAGGTGTTATTTGAATGTTAAACAGGTGCAATGTAATGTAAAATCTACATTAATTCACAACATTTTTTTCAAGATTAAACCGCATGAACACTGGGTTATCAAAAGAATTGAATGGAAATACCCCTTTGCTTTGACCTACCCAACTACGAAGCGTAAATTTTACACTTTTTAAAAAAAGTAGTCTCAAATGAAACTCGCGGAACTAGGCCCTTTTTCCCCGCAGGTCGAGATAGACTAATAGCGCCGCAGAACCCCAGACCAGAACCGCCGCCTTATCCGAATCCAGGAAGTTATTCAGCAACCCATGGGTAAAGTAGGTGACGAGTCCTAAGAGCGCCATTAAAGCTAGGTGCCGATCCTGAGCAACAGACTCCGTTCGAATGACCCGAAATCCGGTTGTGAAAACGGCCCAAAGGAAAAAGATTACACCCAGCAGTCCTGGCCAACCTTGTTCTGCCAGCGGTCCGATGTACTCACTATGCGCATTTCCCATCGTGCCCTCATTGGTGGATATGATCGTCATTTCGGAAGAGTGCTGAAAGGGCGCATACTGAAATTGGTATGTCCCCGCACCCCAGCCTGTATGGGGTCTCGCTTCAAACATCCGCAAGGCAGACATCCAACGATTGATGCGCTCCAGATTGGATGCATCCGTCGAAACATTGGATACAGACTGAACGTGCTCCGAAAAATTATCCGAGGATACGGTATCGTTTTTTGTGAAGATTCGAATCCACTGGTCTTGCGTGGCCCATAGTCCCACCCCCAAAAACAGGATGCCAGCAAGAAAAATGCGCCATGAAATTCGGAACCTAATGAGCACGTATACCCCGGCCGCTGCGATCACACTCAACCATGCAGCACGGGTATAGGAGAGAATAATCGCCGCGGAGAGGATGGCCAATAGCGCACCAAATACAATATGAGAAAGGAGTGATTGGGACCGAAAGGCTCTATACACGGCAAAGGGATACAGGAAGGCTAGGGCCATGCCATATACCGTGTGCTCTTTGTAGAACGGAAACATGACCCATGTAGAGGTCTCTTTGGAGAAGCCATATTGACTGTGGACATACATGGTGTAAACCGATGCGATCGCCAAGGAAAAAGCATAAAGTGGA
>Ga0255765_1004361_pt1 | contig 14222 bp, 12 predicted proteins | sample 041ome_8_FD_179965 | JGI IMG/M metagenome (GOLD analysis project Ga0255765, IMG submission 179965) | Coastal salt marsh microbial communities from the Groves Creek Marsh, Skidaway Island, Georgia - 041407BS metaG (version 2) | ecosystem: Environmental > Aquatic > Marine > Intertidal zone > Salt...
TGGGATTTTTTTCTTTTGGATAGTTCCTTTAAGACAGCCTACAAAATCAAAGCATGTCTATTTGCGAAAAACCCAAACTTTATTTTCACGAATATCATTCCATTCTTGAATTACAAATCCAAAGGACTGGAGTTCTTCTCCGACCTTTCGGAATTGTTTTTCCTCGAGCATGGTATTCAATATTCCAACTCCATCTGGAGTTAAAAGCATTTTTACATTCAACCAGAAGGCATCATCCCAGTTGGGTTGGTTTTGATTTTCGAATACATCAACTATTATGGTGTCGTATTCCCACTCTTGATTTACTGCCCGTTGCACATACAGAAAGGCATCCTCATTCAATATTTTAACATCTCTTTTGTAAAAGTATTTTTCTGATAGATCAACAATTTCCGTATCCAATTCTACCCCAACAATTTGCGCATCAGGATTGATTTCTTCATGAATGATTTGTGCTGCACTTCCGCCGCCATAACCCAAAATCAAAACCTGCTCAAAAGGGTAATTTCGTTTTTTCAGCTTTAACAAAACCCCCTTCATAACATCGTGAAGTTTCCCAAAAGAATAATTAACATACTCGGTATCTAACATGGTTTTTCCATGGTATACCAAAACTTCTAAATCATGATTCAATTGACCCTTTCGCTTTTCAATCGTTACGGGCCAAAAATAACTGCGTAATCGGGTCCAAAATGAAGGTCTATACATCCCCACAAAAATACAATACCTTTGTCATACATGAATTTTCCCCATTTATTATTAGCCTCTAAATCACCCCGAAGACACGAAATATTTGAAAAAAGCGGCTTCCCTTTTTCTGTCGTAAGTATCGATGCTGATGAAGACTTTCCCGAAAATTTAATAGGGGCTGAAATATGTGAATTCCTATCGCTCCATAAGTCAAAACATTATACATCTACCTTGGATGGAAACCTATTAATTACTGCAGACACCATTGTGGTTGTTGATGATCGCGTATTAAATAAACCCGCGGATGAAGAAGAAGCTTTTCAAATGCTTCGTACATTAAGCGGCCGATCGCATTTTGTTTATACCGGTTGCACCATTCGCAGTGCCACTAAGACCCATACCTTTCATGATAAAACTGAAGTTGTATTTTATCCACTTAGCGATGAAGAAATCACCAACTACATACAAAACTGCCAGCCTTTTGATAAAGCTGGCAGTTATGGAATTCAAGATTGGATGGGAACTATTGGGGTGAAATCCATAAACGGTTGTTTTTACAACGTTATGGGATTCCCTTCTGCCAAATTCTACAGAGAAATTCAGCAATTCATATCGAATTAATTCGCTGATTTTTGATCTGCTAATTTTAAGGCTTCGTATGCATTTACCAATCGTCCGCTCTGTGACAATTCAGAGAATTTAATTTTCTTCTTAGAACCGGGAAGTACTACCTTTCCTTTTACTTGGGTTCCTGAAGCCATTAAAATTTCTTTAAGTTGTACTGCCGTCAAATTAGGATATCTACTTAACACCAATGCTGCAACCCCTGAAACCACGGGTGCTGCCATACTTGTACCGTTGAAATAAGCATAATTATTGCCTGGAATCGTGCTGTAAATATCCTGACCTGGTGCAAATAAGTCTACGTTATTTTTTCCATAATTAGAGAAACTGGTAGCCAACATTTTACATTTCGGTTGACTAGCACCAATTTCAATCCAATTGGACGCCGTGTGTGTTCCATTCCATAGGGTATCATTTGGATAGTTAGGAATTAAATCGTTATTGCTGTTATTATTTCCTGCAGCATGAACCAATAACACGCCTTTACTTTCTGCGTAGGCAACCGCTGAGTCCACAATATTCTTATCCCATGAAAAACCTTTACCGAAACTCATATTCACGATTCTGGCTCCGTTATCTACCGCATATCGGATTCCATTGGCTACATCTTTATCGCGCTCATCTCCATCGGGAACTACACGAACTACCATGATTTTCACGTGATCGGCTACACCATCTAAACCAATGTTATTTCCACGAGTAGCGGCGATTATACCCGCCACGTGCGAACCGTGACCGGCATCAGGACCTACAACATTGTTATTCCCATAATAACGCTCGGAACTATTTTCATAATTGTCACCTACAATTTTACGTGAATCGTAATCCGGGTTCATTTGAATGTTCGCTTTGGTATCGAAATAATTGTATTGATCTTCCAATTCTTTGTACATTTCAGAAAAGGTAATGCCATCTTTTTCCATACCCTTCGCCAAACGCTTGGCTAAGCCTTCCATCATTGGATCTTCTGAGGTTAAGCCACCCAAATCATCAGCAGTTGGGTTTTCTTTACCAGTTGCCTCGCGAATCTTGTTTAAAACATCCATAATCATTTCCATCTGCGTAAGCATTGCTTTTGCCGACTCTTGTGCTTTGTATACCTCAGATTTGATCTTCAAATAGGATTTATACTCTGCCGATTCCGCATCGAATTTGGCCTCTGGCGCTTCGAATTTGACCATCATTCGCTTCAATACACGGGCTTTCTCCAGATTATCTGCTGATACCATTTTACCGTCAGCACCTCCAATGAAATTCCAACCGTGTACATCGTCTATATAACCATTTTGGTCGTCGTCTAAACCATTTCCAGGAATCTCCTTAGGATTGGTCCATAATACATCTTTAAGATCTTCATGATTCACATCTGTACCGCCGTCAATTACCGCAACTACAATGTCTGTGGCCGGCTTTTTTATAAAGTCAGATTCGTAAGCCTTATCTAAAGATATGCCCATACTTTTCTTTTTGGGCGCGCTGTGATACCAGTGAATTCCTGGCTTTTTTTGGGCACTTAACGATAGGGTTAATGCCGCTGATGCTAATAAAAATATACGTTTCATTTTATAATCTCTTTTTACCAAAAACCATTATACTAACGGATTTAAACGGCCAAATGGTTGTATTTTTTCCAAAAATATAGGTTCGTAGAAATTGCTGTAAGGGTTTCCATTTAATAACATCCATAGGTGCCATTACATAATGCATTTCTTCAACCTCGAATCCTGAATCTTCCAAAAGCGTTTTAATCCTATTCTTAGTATATATACGAGCCAATGCCCAACGTTCGTGAATGGGCTTAGGCAACCAAGAAAAAAACGGCACTCTGTTCCAGGGTAATAATGGAAGTGACGCACCGTGCGTTTCAAATATCCACCATTTATTCGGCACACTAATGGCAAATAACCCGCCGTCCTTTAAAGATTTTGCATAATTTTTAACCGCTTCCTCACTGGGTAGATGTTCAATTACCTCAAAACTAATTAGGCGATCAACTTGGGGTTCAAAAGCCCCTTTACTAATATCGTGTTGAACCCATTCGGCATTTGTAACTTGGGTTTTTACTTTTAATTCATGAAACTCCTTTTCATGATCTGGAGCATATTCCAATCCGTAAGCCTGTTTGAAAGAGTTGGAAATTGGTAAAATGGTATTTCCATTGCCGCAGCCAATATCTAAAATAGTTGCATTTTCATCCCAAAATTTGTGAAAGTTCTTTAAAATTTCGATTCGGCGTCGCACCAATAAATCTTCATGGTCGGCCGGCTTTCCCAAATAATGCGAACCTTCAAACAACGTCTTATCAACCCTTTGGGTATTGCTCATCACAAAAAATAAATGTAATATTCATACAAATGTAAGATTCAAGAGCCAAAAAAATGCGTTTACGCGTTTTTAAGCATTGGATTTGTTTGGCTCACCACAAATTGCAACTTCTCCAAATTGGCTCAAACCAAAGCGCCTGATCATAACATTAATTGGGAACTTTACATTTAATTCGAATGAAGTTCTACCTACACCGAGGGTCTAATACTTCCCGCTAGAGAAAAAGCGACGCATAACGATCCATGCATGCGCTAATAAATTGGGTATAAATCCAAAATGACGTTCCAATATTTTATATCGTTCCTTCATTGCTCTTCGGGCATTTTGGGTGCTACTTCCACCGGTTTGAAACTCACTCAATACGGATTGAACTTGTTTACATTTGGGACGATTTTTTAAGATTTCTAAAATCCAATTGATATCGGCGGCTTGGCGGTATTCTAAATTGTATAAAGGCGCTAAAGTCCTTTTAACAATAAAACTCTGGTGGCAGATGTTCATACCGTATCTGAAACTTTCAAACGTCAGTTCTAAGGGAAATTTTTGAGGCTTTAAATCAGAAATCAACCCTATTCTATTGTAAGCCTCATCCACAAAATAGGTATCACTGTAAAAGCAATCAACTTCTGAATTATTATCTATTGCTTGTAAAACGTCGTAAATGGCATTTTTGCCGTGTAATCTGTCTCCGCTATTCAAAAACCAAACAAAGCCATTTTTGACTTGTTTCAATCCCTTATTCATTGCGTCATATATACCCAAGTCAGGCTCAGATATGATATAGTCAAAATGGCTCGTCATATCAGATATATATTCCTTTGAGCCATCGTTACTTGCACCATCAATTAAAACCCAAGCCCAATTTTTCGGCGCATTTTGCTCCAATACCGACTGAACCGTGGCTTTTAATCCATTTAAATTATTGTAATTAATCGTAATAATTGTTAGCGGAAATTCACGCATCCCTTTTGAATAACGGTAAAGCTATTACAGCTAATAAGCCTAAAATCAAAGCCGCTGAACTGCCTGCTTCTGTGGCAACCATCAAACTGCGATCAGCAGGTTCATATACCCATAAAATATCGTGATCTCCAGCAGGTAGGGCAAGGCCCCTTAGGATATAATTGGCTCTTTGCGCCTTCGCTGCTTGGCCGTCTATATATACTTTCCATTCACCATTCTTTTCGGCATAATAAACCTCACTGAAAACGGCAAATCCTGTTCCTTTTGTATTCGACTTGTAATGAATACTATCACTAGAATATTGCGTCATTCGAATAAAATCCGAACTGTCTTTGGCTACATTCATGGATTCTGATTCGCCTTCTAAAACAGCAACTTTACGTAAATCTTCACTTTGTAATGCATTGAGAGCCTCTTTAGCACCCGAATAATTTTTCACCTCATTAACGAGCCACGCATTTCCAAACGCAGTATTGCGTAATATCACTTCTTCGCCTTGCTGCCCTTTGGACAAAACATACTTACAATTAAGCATATCCAAAACCGGATTATTCATGATGGTCTCACCATTAAGCTGAGTTCCCGATTTTGTAATTCCAAAACTGATAATATCTTGGTAGCGGCTCAATTTAGCTGGGTGATAACCCCCTACATTTCGGTGGAAAGGCGCAGAATGATTGTCATTAAATGGACTGTAACGCAAATCAAAAACACGTGCCTGATCTTTATTATTAGCCATTACTTGTTCATCGATTTTACTCGGTAGAATCTCTTCTTCATCTTCTTTATCTACCCATTGTTCTTCGGATAAATAACGATTGGAAACCCCAATTAAATCGACAGCAATCAAAAGGGTTAAAAGAATTCCTGCATGCATCGACTTTAGTTGATTTTTCATTACTCCATAAATTACCCCAAATGCCAAAATCATGAAAATAGCAGAGCGCCATATATCATTCCACAACAAAGATTTCCTTAAATCAAGAATAATTGGCATTACCTGAGCGCTTTGAGCACCACCAATTTGAGCGTCCATTGGGCTGCTCAAGGATTGACCGCCTGCCATAACAATTATCACACCGAGTATGGCACCAAGCGTAATACCTGAAGCTTTGATCATCGCCGCTCTTTCTTTTTCCTGATAGTCAAAAGTCACCATTTTATACACCGCATAAACGGCATAAAATGGCACGATTGCTTGAGCAATCGAAAGCGCCATCATTGGAGTTCTGAATTTATTGTAATAAGGTAAAACTTCAAACAACCAATTATTCAAGGGTAGGTATTTGCCCCAAGCCAATAATACCGAAATACCAAAAGTTATTAATGAGAACCACGTAACGTAGGTAAATTCACGTTGAGCAGCATCATCTGGTCGCCATTTTCTCCAATTCCTCGCGAAAACTTCCCCGAGAATAAAGAAAAACATTAAGATTGCACCCATGTAAACAGGTCCACTCGTGAACTGCATTTCTCCAAAATACATAGGTAAGCGTTCTGCACCGAAATCATTCTCGGGAACGGCTTCGTTCGAACTGCCTCCTTTGAATCTGGGCACAAAAAGCGTAAATGTTTCACTTATACCATAACTCCAACTAAATGCATAATCAATATCTAGGCCATTTGCTCCAACGGTTTTTTGACCTTTTTCAGGAATTTCACTGGTCACCTCAGAACCTCCACGCATGGTTGCTTTTGAGTATTCCATGGTATCGTAAATTTTACCTACGGCAGTTATAACCCCTAAAATCGAAGCAACTACCATAATTGACGTTTGCATCAAAAATGATTTCCAATTTTTCTCCTTCAAAGCTTTTATGGCAGCCACTATAAGAAAAGCACCCATAATGAAACCGGCGTAATATGCAATTTGATAGTGGAAAAAATTGATCATCATACCAAAGAAAACAGCCAAAACGATAGCGCCTTTAAGCCAACTTTCTTTGAATAAAAGCATTAAACCGGCTATAACACCGGGCATTAATGCCATTGCTTGAACTTTCGTTATATGGCCAGCTTCAAAACTCGAAAGGGTGAATGTCATGAATGCATATCCTACTGCTCCTGCAGAAGCCCAAACTTTATCCACTTTCATGATTATCAAAAGGATAAATGTGCTCAACATCGACAAGAATAAAAAGTCAAAAGGATGTTTTACCAAATTAAAAATCTGTAATGGCTTCCATTTCAACAATAGACTACCTTGCTCAACACCCGTAATCAAATTAGAAGGCATACCCGAGAATAAACGATCGCTCCACAAAGGAAATGAGCCGGTTTCAGCTTTAACCTCCTTTGCATGGGCCGTCATCATTCTTACTTGCTGCATATCCCCTTGTTGCAACATTTTACCGTCTAATGCGGGTGAAAAATACCACATGGCTAGGACCCAAAATCCCAAAATAAACGCAAGTACAATTCCAGCGCGCTTCAAGTAGTCTTGATTGATGTTCATGATAATGTGTAGCGAATTTCCTTATTTTTTCGCAAGATAACACCATTTTATTGTTGTAAAATTGCACCATGATCGTAAACGACCAAGTGATATTTGATCTCATTGAGAAAGAAAGAATCCGACAAACGCATGGACTTGAGCTTATTGCTAGTGAAAATTATGTAAGCCAGCAAGTTATGTCCGCAATGGGCAGTGTTCTAACAAATAAGTATGCCGAAGGACTTCCTAACAAACGTTATTACGGTGGATGCGAAATCGTAGACCAAGTTGAACAATTGGCTATTGACCGTCTAAAAGCCCTTTTCGGTGCGGAATGGGCCAATGTGCAACCCCACTCTGGTGCTCAAGCCAATGCCGCTGTTATGTTAGCGGTACTTAATCCGGGAGATAAAATATTGGGCTTCGACCTGAGTCATGGCGGACACCTTACTCATGGTTCACCCGTGAATTTCTCCGGAAAATTATACAATGCCAGCTTTTATGGGGTTGAAAGAGAAACGGGTACCATTGATTACGAAAAAGTAGCAGAAAAAGCGCGTTCTGAACGACCTAAACTAATAATCTGTGGGGCTTCTAGTTATTCACGTGATTGGAATTATGAACGACTGCGCCAAATAGCAGATGAAATAGGTGCTTTATTGTTAGCCGATATTTCGCACCCCTCTGGATTAATCGCAAAAGGCTTATTGAACAACCCACTACCCCATTGTCATATTGTTACCTCAACAACCCACAAAACTCTTCGCGGACCTCGTGGAGGTATCATTATGATGGGTAAAGATTTTGACAACCCATTTGGCTTGAAAACACCCAAAGGTGAAATCAAACGAATGAGCACACTTCTGGATGGTGCAGTTTTCCCAGGAACTCAAGGTGGTCCGTTGGAGCATGTAATTGCATCTAAAGCCGTTGCATTTGGTGAAGCCTTATCTCCAGACTTTTTGGAATATTCAAAACGCGTAATATTGAATGCACAGGCCCTTTCAGGTGCCATGGTAGATCGCGGTTATTCCATTATCTCTGGTGGAACCGACAATCATTTGATGTTGATTGACCTGCGCAGTAAAAGTGATACTCTAACAGGTAAATTGGCCGAAGAAACCCTCGGGAAATGCCACATCACCATTAATAAAAATACCGTTCCATTTGAAGAAAGAAGCCCATTTGTAACAAGCGGAATTCGCTTAGGCACACCGGCATTAACCACTCGTGGATTCAACGAAAACGATATGGTTCAGATTGCAGATTTTATTGATACCGCACTAATGAATCACAGCGACGAATCTCAATTGAAGAAGATTGCCGATCAAATACATGATTGGGCCGGTAACTTCCCACTTTTTGCATAAACAAGAATACCTTTAGCTAAAAACAAAAGCCCCTGTCGGGGCTTTTGTTTTTATATGGGGTTAGAATTGTTTTACATCTTACCCGGTAATATTTGGTTCCAATATAACCAAGGTAACATATAGCGCTTCAAGAAATACATGCTGTAACGCTCTTTAGATTGGTCGAAAGGAAAGGTTTCTTTCGGTTGGTTGTTATAATCAAATTCTGCCATGACCAATTTGCCGTATCCGGTTACTAAAGGACAAGATGAATAGCCATCATAGGCAGGATTCAGTTTTTCCTGATTCATTACATGCATTAAATTTTCAACCAAAACCGGCACTTGCTTGCGAATTGCTGCTCCTGTTTTAGCCGTGGGCAGGCCAGCAGCATCTCCAAGAGAAAACACATTAGCGTAGCGCACATGTTGCAAGGTATTTTTATCAACATCTACCCACCCTCCGGCATTAGCCAAAGGACTGTTTCTAACAAAGTCGGGAGCACTTTGTGGTGGAGTCACATGAATCATCTCAAATTCCACCCAATCCGATTCGCCTTTTCGATCGCCATCTAAATATTCAAAACGTGCCTTTTTATTTGTTCCGTCTATTTCGACTAAGTGCGTTTTATAGTGTGTAGTGATATTACCACGTTTAATTACTTCCAAAAGCGTCTTTTCAAACTTCTCTACTCCGAAAATTCGGGTACCACCACTCCAAAAATGAATATTGAATTTACCCAAAGTACCTTGCTTTCTGAAATAATCTGCTGCTAGATACATGATTTTATGAGGAGCTCCTCCGCATTTTACTGGTGTATTGGGATTGGTAAATATGACATTTCCTCCTTTAGCATTACGCAAACATTCCCATGTATACGGGGCTTCCTTGAAATCATAATTTGAACAAACTCCATTTTTGCCAATGGTCTCTTTCAGCCCTTTTATGGCATCCCAATTCACTTGAATGCCAGGCGCCACTATCAAATAATCATAAGACACCGTAGTGCCATTAGCAAGGGTAATCTGATTTTGTTCGGGTTCAAAACTTTGTGCCTTTTCCTTTATCCAAGTTACACCTTTTGGCATAACCGAAGACTCTGTTCTTTCGGTATTCTTAATATCATACACCCCAGCTCCGACTAATGTCCATGCGGGTTGATAATAATGTTTTTCCGAAGGTTCAACAATCGCAATATCCAAATTAGATTGTTTCCTTAATAATTGAGACGCGGTTGAAATGCCTGCATTTCCGCCACCAATAATGAGTATTTGATGTTTCATAACTTTGTAAAAAGGGGTTTTTGCAATCAACTAAATTTTGTTGATTTTTTAGGTGACAAATATCACACAAAAGGCTTGAATCAAATTAAATCATTCGATTTTCCCCTAGCCATTAAGCCAAAAATCTCTTTTCCCAATAACATCCAAAGCACACCAACACTGAAAATTGCCGTTGCAAAAATTTCGATCCAGTATTTACCCGAAATTGAAGGGATATTATGCAATACGAGCACTATCAAGCACCCATAAATAACCGACATGGGAATTATTTTCCATTTGAGACTCGATGTATTTACAGTTGTGGATTTCCAAACCCTAACACCGCAGGCACTCGCGAAAAACCATTGGGTAATTAATGCACTAATTCCAGCACCAGAAGCACCATATTTCGGAATCAACCAAAAGTTAACCCCGATATTAAGCATCATTGCCATCAAGGCAAGCACGGTTAACCATTTCATTCGACCTTCAGCCGTTATGAATGTTCCAAAAACGTGAATACTGCTCATGGCCACAAAAGTCCCCATCAAATACACGAATATCCGATGTGAATGCAATGCTAAAGCTGTTTCCGGGCCTCCTTCCCATTTGGCTCCGTATAAAATTTCTAATATTTCATCCCCAAAAATATAGGCTGTAAAAAGAGCTACTAATCCCACAAACCACACCAGTCGGAACGACAACCAAACGTAAACCGTATTGTCTTTCCCTTCTTTAATATTCTTTGAAAAAATAGGTAACAACTGTGTGCTCATCAATGTACTGAAAATAAGCCCAGCGTCCAATAAACGATAACTTTGGGCATAAATACCTGCCTGAAAATAACCACTTTCCAAGCCTAAATAGCCCATTAAATCCGGTGATAAATTGCGTATCATAAGGGCATCTATTCGGGTAAAAACACTCATAAACAATGCCATCGCAACAAACCATATGACCTCTCGTGTCCAACGCCCAAATGTGGGCACCTCCGTTATTTCATCCGCGGGAGAATCGGTGCGATTACCCTCAAAACGCAATAAGTACCATCCTAATAAAACGGCGACCGCATATCCTGCCGTTTGTGCCAATAAGAAAATCACAATTCCATTCAAACCGATAAAAGAGTTTGAACCAAATAAGAACCAAGCACTTAGTATTATGGCAATCAATCGATCGGCCACACTTAAAAATCCATCAGAAATAAACAATTGCCGTCCTTGTATTACCGCCCTCATTAGGAGCAGCACCGAAGCAAGAATCTGGTTGACGACAACGATTGCAAGTATCCGCCAATCGAGTTGTTGTTGATACGCTACAATACCTACCAATGCCACATATATGGCCCCAAAAAACAAACGCAATCCCAATACGCGATTGCGATTTTCCAAACGGCCTTTTGATGCTACTTCACGTGAAACATAGGCGTTCAAACCCGCATCCAACAAAACGGCGAATAGCAATCCAAGGTTAAAGTGCACGAAATATCGACCGTACCATTCGTTCCCAAGTTGCACTTGAACAGTGCGTTCAATCCATAAAATCCATATAGGCTTAACCAGCCAGTTTAAGGCTTGTAACCACAATAAATTTTTGACAAATGTGCGCGACACTTCCTCACGAAGGTAGGAATTTTCGAGGTATCTTTGTGTCGTGCACGATTTAGAACCTCATTACGCTTGGATCAACCAATATAGCGCTTGTGAAGACCCCCTTTCGCCCTTCTACGGTCGTGAGTATTCTGAATTTTATTTCGAACATACGGTTTACAATTACCTTATCCATCCACAATGGGATCATTTCGGCTCACACACCCTTTATATAAAGGTATTATTTGCTGATTACCAAGATGGATTTGCAATAATCGAATTACTCGGCGAATGGAACGATGCTTTGTACAACGATATCATGCAGCTCAAAAGAGAAGTATTAGAAGTTCTTATTGATGCGGGAATTAACCACTTTGTACTTATTGGTGAAAATGTGATGAATTTCCATGCTTCAGACGATTCCTACTACGAAGAATGGTTTCAAGATGTTGAAGACGGATGGATTGCTATGTTGAATTTTAGAGAGCATGTCTTGCAAGAATTTCGTCAAAATGGAATAGATTATTACTTGAATTTCGGTGGTGATTTAGACGATTTACAATGGAGAAAGCTCGGACCGCGACAGTTATTCCAACACATATCGAATGTGTTAGCAAAACGACTTAATTGATTTCAACAAAAGGGAACGTCTTTTTAGACTCAAATCCGTATTTTTGCCCCTACAATTATGAAAGAATTAGCATTTCGTGAAGCCCTTCGTGAAGCCATGCAAGAAGAAATGCGCGCAGATGAGCGTGTTTTTATCCTTGGTGAGGAAGTAGCTGAATATAATGGTGCCTATAAGGTTACACAAGGTATGCTCGATGAGTTTGGCGAAAAACGTGTTATCGATACGCCAATCGCTGAATTGGGATTTGCCGGTATTGCTGTTGGTGCAGCTATGAACGGCCTACGTCCAATTTGTGAGTTTATGACGTTTAACTTCTCGTTAGTGGCTATTGACCAGGTTATCAATAGTGCCGCGAAGATTAATAGTATGTCCAACGGTCAATTTACAGCTCCTATGGTTTTCCGTGGACCAACAGGTAGTGCTGGCCAATTGGGTCAACAACACTCTCAAAACTTTGAAAATTGGTATGCCAATACGCCTGGTTTGAAAGTAGTTGTTCCAAGTAATCCTGCTGATGCTAAAGGACTTTTAAAGAGTGCCATTCGCGATGAGAATCCTGTAATTTTCATGGAAAGCGAGCAAATGTATGGTTTTAAAGGTATGGTTCCCGAAGGCGAATACACCATTCCAATTGGAAAAGCCGATGTTGTTAAATTAGGTACCGATGTTACCATAGTAAGTTTCGGTAAAATGATGTTGCGCTGCCACGAAGCAGTAACCGCATTGGAAGCTGAAGGAATTTCTGTTGAGTTGATCGACTTGCGCACGGTACGTCCAATCGACTACGATACGGTAATTGAAAGCGTTAAGAAAACAAACCGTTTGGTTATCGTTGAAGAAGCATGGCCTTTGGCAAGTATCAGTTCTGAAGTGAGTCATATCGTGCAAAAGCGCGCCTTCGACCATTTGGATGCTCCAGTTCACCGCGTAACCAGTATGGATACCAATCTTCCATACGCATCTACATTCGTAGAGGCATACTTGCCTTCGGTAGAGCGTATTGTAAAAGCAAGCAAATCGGTTTTATACCGCGATTAATTTCTTGATGGATACCGCCTCCGGCGGAATTTCATATAAAATGCTGGGCTCGTTGGTCCAGCATTTTTTTTTAAATCACATGTAATCTCTTTTCCTTTGAGTCATCCCATCTGTTGGTGTTTCCGATAGTCCAATAACGCAACCCTCTTTCTGAAAATAAATTATCAATTTCTTCTTTTGATTCCTCGGCGAAGGTAAATAACAAGCCCCCATTGGTTTGCGGATCTACCAACCATGGAAAAGATTCCATATGCTGATTATCGACCATTGATTCGTATGCATTCCAATTGCGCATGGCGTTATCCGGCAAAATAAATTGTGCCGCCAGAGACTCGGCTTCTGAAATTTTTGGAATAGCATTTCCCTCAATTTTAGCTGACAATTCTGATGCCTTTAAAATTTCCATCAAATGACCCAATAAACCAAATCCCGTAACATCCGTCATGGCGTGTACTCCATTTATATCTGCTAATGAAGCGCCTATAGTATTGACCTGGGTCAAAATCTCAAATAAGGCCTTATTTTGGGATTCATTTGATAATCCACGCTTATGAGCTGCCGATAGCATTCCTATACCCAATGGCTTAGTAATGGCAATACAATCACCGGCTTTAGCCATAGCATTGGTCCTCAATTTGGTTTTTTCTACCAAACCGGTAACACTCAATCCATAAATTGGGTCACGACTGTCAATACTATGCCCCCCAACTAAAGGCACGGATAAACCGTCGCAACAAGATAAACCACCTTGTAAAACCTGTTTGGCAATTTCAATATCAATTTCATCAACGGGCCATCCCAGAACGGCGTTTGCCATAATAGGCCTTCCTCCCATAGCATAAATATCGCTTAATGCGTTAGCCGCAGAAGCCATCCCAAAAACTTCAGGATCATCAACCATAGGCGTGAAGAAATCAACCGTTTGCAACAAACACATCCCGTTGCCTAAATCATAAACCGAAGCATCGTCATTATGGTCATTGCCTACTAAAATTTCGGGATAAACCTTCCCATTTTCACGCATCCCACTTAATAAATTCCCTAAAACAGCGGGTTGAATTTTACAACCACAACCGCTGCCCTTAGAATATTGCGTGAGCCTTTGGGATTTTTCCATATACAAAAATACGGACTATTTCGGGCATCGCATTTTCATTTGGGGGATATACAACGATTTCGTGTCTTTAATAATAGTAACCACATAATTTTATACCTCATGAAAAACGCATTTTTATTTCCAGCAATCGCACTTTTAGCAATAGGAGGTCTATTGATTTCTTTTAACAATGCGCCTCAAGAATTTTCTACTAGAAGTAT